>QWCV01002365.1_pt1 | contig 15505 bp, 17 predicted proteins | sample 1972621 | NCBI WGS metagenome assembly QWCV01 (sample SAMN09866699, study PRJNA288562) | Human gut metagenome isolate pre2_stool, whole genome shotgun sequencing... | isolation source: gut | host: Homo sapiens | place: USA: California
AAAGGAGAGGAAACAGCGGAGGAGATTGGAAGAATCACCGATCGTGGTGTTACTTCTCTGGAAGGAATGGGGACTTATACGAAGAGTAAGAGAAATGTTCTGCTCTGTGCATGTTCTAAGTCAGAAGCGTATCTTGTGAAAAATGCAGTTTACCAGGTAGATGACTCGGCCTTTGTAATGTTTACTGAGACGAGTGAGGTGCTTGGAGAGGGATTCAAGGAAAGTCTGGATGAGTTGTAAATAAAAGAGAAGAATATGAAATATAAAAAGCTGCTGTCTGAACTGTTGCTTGCGGGACTCGTGAACAACAGACGGACAGCAGTTTTTCTATATGCTCTTTATGAAGAGATTCGTTTTCAAAGATATAAAAATGTTAATCTTCTTTTGCCCAGTCGAAGGAATATTTGACAGCCTTGTGCCAGCCCTTTAGTTTCTTTTCGCGGATTTCCGGATCAATTGAAGGTTCAAAGATCTGATCGATCGCCCAGTTCTCTTTGATTTCTTCAAGACTGTTCCAGTAGCCGACTGCAAGGCCAGCCAGATAAGCAGCTCCCATAGCAGTTGTCTCAACGCAGACCGGACGGTGGACAGGTGCGTTGATCAGATCAGCCTGTGTCTGCATCAGGAAGTTATTTGCGCTTGCGCCGCCATCTACTTTCAGGGAAGCGAGATCGATGTCGGAATCAGCTTTCATGGCAGTCAGGACATCATATGCCTGATAAGCGAGAGACTCGAGGGTTGCACGGATAATATGGTATTTATTTACACCACGTGTCAGGCCCACGATCGTTCCGCGGGCATACTGATCCCAATATGGAGCACCAAGTCCGGTGAAAGCAGGTACAACATAACAGCCGTTTGTATTTTTCACTTTCTTTGCCATATATTCGCAGTCGTCAGCGGAATCAATCATGCGCAGTTCATCACGCAGCCACTGGATTGCCGCACCGGCGACAAAGATAGAACCTTCCAGAGCATATGTAACCTTTCCGTCAAGTCCCCAGGCAATCGTGGTGACCAGCCCATTGTTGGAAAAGACAGGTTTCTCTCCGGTGTTCATCAGAAGGAAGCATCCGGTTCCGTAAGTATTCTTCGCATCTCCCGGTTTGAAACAGGTCTGACCGAAAAGTGCAGACTGCTGATCTCCGGCAGCACCGGCGATCGGGATCGCTCCGCCGAGGACGGAAGGATCTGTCTCTCCGTAAATGCAGCTGGAAGGCTTCGGTGTCGGAAGCATACAGCGTGGGATCTGAAGTTCTTCGAGAATCTCGTCATCCCAGTCTAATGTATTGATATTGAAAAGCATGGTTCGTGATGCGTTGGAGTAGTCTGTAACATGTACTGCGCCTTTCGTCAGTTTCCAGATCAGCCAGGTCTCTACTGTACCAAAGAGCAGTTCTCCGCGCTCGGCACGTTCTCTTGCTTTCGGAACGTTGTCGAGAATCCAGCGGATCTTTGTTCCGGAGAAATAAGCATCAAGTACAAGGCCGGTTTTCTGACGGAACTTTTCTGTCAGTCCTTTTTCCTTCAAAGAATCGCAGAATTCAGCAGTACGACGACACTGCCAGACGATTGCGTGGCAGATAGGATCGCCGGTATTTTTATCCCACACGATCGTTGTCTCGCGCTGGTTCGTGATACCGATTGCAGCGATATCAGAAGGTTCTGCGCCGATGATGTTCATAGCCTCCACAGCAACTCCGAGCATGCTTGCCCAGATTTCATCCGCATCGTGCTCAACCCAGCCCGGTTTCGGAAAATGTTGTGTGAATTCTCTCTGTGTGACGCTGCAGATTTCCCCTTTTTTATTAAATAAAATGCAGCGGTTACTTGTGGTTCCGGCATCTAATGCCATAACGTATTTTGACATAATATGTGCCTCCTCATTCTAGTATTACTCAGAACAGAAATGGTTACTGTTCACTCCCGTGTCAATCACTCCGCTGATTGACACGGAGGATGCATGTTTTGGCTTGAATGCATCTCGCCTCATCGCCAAAGGCGATTTAAAATGGCGAGATGCGTTGCTGGTCGCACCTCGTGTGAACAGTAACCAGAAATGTGATAATCGAGGTTCGTTCTGTTCTATATTCTAATAAGATAAGAATATCATAATCGGAATGGAGGTTCAATGGATGAAAGGTGCTGTAATAACTAAATTTTCGCATTTTACTGTATTTTACTGTATGCATGCTTGCAAATCTTTTTGTGATACCGTAAAATAAATTTTGAATTGCTTTTCAGCAGTTCGCCTTATGCAACTAATAACGATACAGAGACATTAGAAAGTTTTATTTTCTTATGCATTTTCATAATAAGAAAGGCGGTATATTCCATGGGAATGATACGTGCTGAAAAGCTTGTATTTGAATATGATAAACGAGACGAAGAAGGTAATGTGATCGGATCCCATCGCGCCATTGACGGAGTTGACATTGATGTCCCGCAGGGTTCTTTTGTGGCGATTCTTGGACACAACGGTTCAGGAAAGTCTACCCTGGCGAAGCATATGAATGCGATTCTTGTCCCAACAGGTGGAACGATGTGGGTGGACGGAAGAGATACGAAAGATCCGAATGAGCTTTGGAACATCAGACAGAGCGCCGGTATGGTATTTCAGAATCCGGATAACCAGATTATCGGAACTGTTGTGGAAGAGGAAGTAGGATTCGGTCCGGAGAACTTAGGAGTTCCTACGGATGAGATTTGGAAACGGGTAGAAAACAGTCTGCGCGCAGTCGGTATGCTGGAGCGAAGAAAGGATTCTCCGAATAAATTGTCCGGAGGTCAGAAGCAGAGAGTGGCGATCGCAGGAGTGATCGCGATGGAGCCAAAATGTATCGTGCTCGATGAGCCGACCGCGATGCTTGATCCGAATGGACGAAAAGAAGTGATCGAAGCGGTAGAGCAGCTTCGAAAAGAGAAGAATGTTACGGTGATCCTGATCACACATTATATGGAAGAAGTGATCGATGCGGATCAGGTATTTGTAATGGATGAAGGGCATGTGGTGATGCATGGTACACCGAAAGAAATTTTCAGCCGGGTGGATGAACTCAAGAAGTACCGTATGGATGTACCACAGGTGACAATGCTGGCAGACGCATTGATTCAAAAAGGAGTTCCGCTGCCGAAAGGAATTCTTAGAAGGGAAGAATTGGTGGATGCCTTATGTCAATTAAGTTAGAAAATATCAGTTATGTATATAGCCCGGGAACTGCATATGAGCATCATGCGCTGAAGGATGTCAGTCTAGAGATCCCGCAGGGACAGTTCGTCGGAATCATTGGACACACGGGTTCGGGAAAATCAACTTTGATCCAGCATTTGAACGGTCTGATGAAAGCAACCTCAGGGAAATTACTTTATGAGGGACAGAACATTTACGAGGACGGATATGATATGAAGAAACTGCGTACACAGGTAGGACTTGTGTTCCAGTATCCGGAGTATCAGTTGTTTGAAGTTGATGTGTTAAGCGATGTGTGTTTTGGACCGAAGAACCAGGGACTTTCCAAGGAAGAGTGCGAGAAGCAGGCAAGAGAAGCCTTGGATCTTGTAGGATTTCCGGAGAAATATTATAAGCAGTCTCCATTTGAATTATCCGGAGGTCAGAAGCGTCGTGTGGCAATCGCGGGAATTCTTGCAATGCATCCGAAGGTACTTGTTCTGGATGAGCCGACAGCCGGACTGGATCCGAAGGGACGAGATGAGATCTTAGATCAGGTAAAATTGCTTCATGAGAAGACCGGAATGACAGTGATTCTTGTTTCCCATAGCATGGAAGATGTTGCGAAATACGTGGAGCGCCTGATCGTGATGAATGATGGAGAAAAGATGCTTGACGGTACACCGGAAGAAGTGTTTCGCCATTATAAAGAGCTTGAGGCTGTTGGACTGGCAGCACCACAGGTAACATATGTAATGCATGATCTGAAAGAAAAAGGATTTGATGTATCAGCAGATGCGACAACTGTGGAAGAGGCTGCGGACGAGATCTACAACTTCCTGAAGAAGAGACAGGAGGTGCAGTCATGATTAGAGATATTACGATAGGACAGTATTATCCGGCGCAGAGTCCGATTCACAGACTGGATCCGCGTGTGAAGATTGTCTGCACACTGATCTTTTTGATTTCTTTATTTGTGCAGAACAGTGTGCTTGGATATGCATTGGCATTTGTATTTCTTGCGTGCATGATTCACGTTTCTAAAGTCCCGGCAAAGTTTATCGGAAAAGGACTTAAGCCGATTGTGATCTTGTTATTGTTTACAGTGGCTATGAACTTGTTCCTTACAAGAGGCGGTGCAGTGTTATTCCATTGGGGAATCATTACGATCACAGAGACAGGACTTCGTACTTCTGTGTTCATGGCAGTTCGTCTTGTACTGCTTGTTGCAGGATCTTCTTTGATGACATTTACAACGACTCCGAACGGACTGACGGATGGATTGGAGAAGCTGCTTCATCCACTGAACCGAATCCATGTACCGGTACACGAAATTTCGATGATGATGTCTATTGCACTGCGTTTTATTCCGATTCTGCTGGAAGAGACAGACAAGATCATGAAGGCGCAGATCGCAAGAGGAGCTGATTTTGAATCAGGAAATATTATCCAGAGAGCAAAGGCAATGATTCCAATCCTTGTTCCGCTTTTCGTGTCTGCGTTCCGAAGAGCGAATGATCTGGCGATGGCAATGGAAGCCCGCTGTTATCATGGTGGCGAGGGGCGTACAAAGATGAAGCCTTTGAAATATCATTATCAGGACAGACTTGCTTATGCAATCACAATGGGATATCTGATCGCGATTGTAGTGATCGGAAGATTTGTGCCGTTTAAATTGTGGATTTTTTAGAATAAAATAAATAGAGAAGAGGGACGGAGATTTCTGTCCCTTTTATTTACGCGAGCAACGAGCCAAAGTCCGTGCTTGCACGAGACCTTGGCGATTGCCGCGATAACTTGAGAAACTCGCGGAGCGTGTTTCTCATAGTATAGGAGAAAGAACAGATATGAGAAGAATCAGATTGAGAGTGGCGTATGACGGGACAGCATACTGTGGCTGGCAGGTGCAGCCGGAAGTGCCGACGATTGAAGGTGAATTGAATCAGGCAATCTCCAGACTTACGAAGGAAGAGATTATCGTGATCGGGGCAAGCCGCACAGATGCTGGAGTCCATGCGAAGGGAAACGTTGCTGTATTTGACACAGAGTCTACAATCCCGGCAGACCGGTTTGCTTATGCATTGAATCCACTGCTTCCGGAAGATATCGTGGTTGTGGCATCAGATGAGGTGGAAGCAGACTGGCATCCAAGACATTGTGATACGGAGAAAACGTATGAATACAAGATCTTAAATAGCAAGTTCCCGGATCCGATGAGAAGAAGAGACACGTATCATGTTTCTTTTGACCTGGATCTTGAGAAGATGAGAGAAGCAGCAGGATATCTGAAAGGGGAACATGATTTTAAGAGCTTCTGTAATGTTCATACTCAGGTGGAAGATACGGTTCGCACGATTTATGATCTGGAAGTAGAGAAAGAAGGGGAGCTTATTACCATTCGTGTCCGTGGAAATGGATTCCTCTACAATATGGTCCGAATCCTTGCAGGTACGTTGATCGGAGTCGGAAGAGGAGCGATTGATCCGGAGCAAATCCCGGCGATAATTGAGGCAAAGGACCGACAGGCAGCAGGAATGACAGTTCCTCCACAGGGACTAAGGCTTGTTGAAATTGACTACCTTGAAGAAAAAAGTAAATAATTTTTTGTAAAGGTTGACAATGAACCGTTTCGCTGTTACACTAGACAGTGTGGTGATTGTCAGTAGACAGAACCAAATTTCAGGCAGAGACGAATTTTAAGCGTATGTCTGAAATTTGTTTTTGTGAAAAATAACGAAGAAAATCGCATATCATGTAAAAGTGTAAAAAAAATATAAATATTATTAACAAATTATAAAATATTTGATTGACTTTTATGTGCAGGTTTGTTATACTGAATCACGTAGAAAAGAGATAACATTGACGAACAGTTATCATTAAAGAAGGATTGTTACTGTTAGGCAGGCAAAACCAGATTTTATGAGCGTCACCGGATGAATCAGGGGGATGCCTTAAAGTTTGGCTTTTTTATTATGAGGGAGATTTTCCCGAAGTTAGAGAAAGGCCAATCGGATGGTTATAGACAAAATAATTAATAACAATATTGTATCTGCATTTGATGAAAAAGGCTTAGAAGTTGTTATCATGGGACGGGGAATCGGATTCCAGATGAAGCGGGGGCAGGAAGTTCCGGTGGAGAAGGTTGAGAAGATTTTCCGCATCAAGAGTCAGAGCATAGCAGGGCAGCTCAAGGAATTGCTGGCGAAGATGCCGCTTGAGCAGGTTCAGATCTCCAATGAGATCATTTCTTATGCGAAGAAGACAATGAAGCTGAAATTAAATCAAAGCATCTATGTTACATTGACAGATCATATAAGCTTCGCAATCAGCCGCTGTAAAAAGGGGATTCATCTTGAGAATGCGTTGCTGTGGGAGATTAAAAGATTTTATCCACAGGAATTTGAACTCGGAAGATATGCGGTAGAACTTGTGAAAAAGAGACTGGATGTAGAGATGCCTGAGGACGAAGCAGGATTTATTGCATTGCATTTTGTCAACGCAGAGTATGGAACAGATATTCGGGATGCGGTACGATTTCCAAATCAGATGAAAGAGATTCTTGGAATCGTAGCGGATGAACTTGGAATTGAGATGGATGAAGGCTCGCTGCATTATGAGAGATTTCTGACACATGTGAAGTTTCTTCTTCAGAGGATTTATCGTAAGGAATTGCTGGAAGAGGAAGAGAATGAGATCACAGAGATGATGCAGAGAAAGTATCCGAAGGAGTATTCTTGCAGCAGAAAAGTTGCAGATTACATAGAACAGACGGCAGACTGCAAGCTGTCAGGAGAAGAAGTTTTGTATCTGACACTCCATATTCGCCGTGTTGCGATGGCGGATTCGGAGGACGAATAAGGTTGCTTTGAACGGTAACAAAAGTGAAAGGCTGCATTGAGAAATGAACAGCCGCAGATGAACTTGGACTTTAGCGCAAAGCGCTTTTGTCATAGATGATTCTCTGGTTTGTGGAAGACCCGGAGGATCAGAGGTGATTTTGACCGGAAGACTCATTTGCCGGTTAAAATAAAAAGGGATTAAAAATGAGAGATTATTAAGGAGGGAATTCTATGAAATTCGTACAGAAATTAGGAAAAGCTCTTATGCTTCCTGTTGCTTGTCTTCCGATTTGTGGTATCCTGATGGGATTAGGATACGCAATGTGTCCATCTACTATGCAGGGTGGAGATGTAACTGGTGTTGTTGAGCAGATCGGATTTTTCCTTGTAAAAGCTGGTGGTGCCTTGATCGATCATATGGCACTCCTCTTTGCAATCGGTGTTGGTGTTGGTATGTCTGATGACCATGATGGTACAGCAGGTCTTGCTGCACTTGCATCCTGGCTGATGATCACAAACCTTCTTTCTACTGGAGCAGTATCTGTTCTTAGAACACTGGAAGAAGGATCAACAGCATTTATCGCATTCAGCAATATCGAAAACCCATTTATCGGTATCATCGCCGGTATCATCGGTGCACTTTGCTACAACAGATTCAAATCAACTAAGCTTCCTGACTGGCTGTCATTCTTCAGTGGTAAGCGTTGTGTAGCAATCGTTGCTGGTGTTGTTTCCATCGTTGTATCTGCAGTTCTTCTTTTCGTATGGCCGGTACTCTTTGCAGGACTGGTTGCACTTGGAAAAGGAATCGAAGGAATGGGAGCTCTTGGAGCTGGTATCTATGCATTCTTTAACAGATTACTTATCCCGTTCGGTCTGCACCACGCACTGAACAATGTATTCTGGTTTGATACAATCGGACTTGGAGACCTGTCACACTTCTGGAATGGAGAAACATCTGCAGACGTTTCCTGGAGTCTTGGAATGTACATGTCAGGATTCTTCCCATGTATGATGTTTGGTATCCCTGGAGCAGCTCTTGCTATGATTCAGTCTGCAAAGAGCAATAAGAAGAAAGTTGCAATCGGACTTATCGCATCTGCAGCAATTTCCGCATTCGTTTGTGGTGTTACAGAGCCATTCGAGTTCGCATTCATGTTCCTCGCTCCGGCACTTTACGTTGTATACGCATTACTGTATGGTATCTTTACAGTAATCACAGTAGCTCTTGGATTCCGTGCAGGATTCAGCTTCTCAGCAGGACTTACAGACCTTATCTTCTCTGCTCCCCTTCCGGCAGCAGCTAAGACATGGCTCATCCTTCCACTTGGAATCGCAGCTTTCATCGTATTCTACGTTGTATTCCGTTTCGCAATCGTTAAATTCGATCTGAAGACACCAGGTCGTGAAGATGACGATGATGATGAAACAAAAGTTGTTCTTGCAAACGATGACTTCACAACAGTAGCTAAGATTGTTCTTGAGGGTGTTGGTGGAAAAGATAACGTAGAGTCTATCGACAACTGTATCACAAGACTTCGTCTTGTTATCAAAGATTACACAAAGGTTGATGAGAAGAAGATCAAATCTGCAGGTGTTGCAGGCGTTGTTCGTCCATCTCAGAAAGACGTTCAGGTAATCATTGGAACAAAAGTTCAGTTTGTAGCTGACGAGTTCAAGAAACTTTGCAAATAAGTTTAAATGATAATTAGGTTATCCGGGATAATGATGTGAAAGAATACGGATAACACACACATTAATAATCCCTTTTCAAAAGCGGAAGTGGAATCGGCGAAGAGCCGGGGACACTTCCGTTTTTTATATATTAGGAAAGTTCTTTCCTAATATATAAAAACGCTCCGCTAGGGATGCGCACTGCGGCGTACAAGGTAGGTGTCGCAAGCGACCGCTGCAGGCGCCAGAATGTGCCAAGGCACATTCTTTGTTATATATACAAGACCACTTGACAAAAGGATTACAATAGTCTATCATCAAGACTACGAGAGTTCATTCTGACTCTTATATAGAAGTTATATATGGAAGGCTATGAAGGGAACAAGTAACAGACAGAACAGACACACAGAAAGCTGCCGGCTGATGAGAGGCGCGTAGATGACTGACTGCGAATACATCCCGGAGCTTCACACCGAAATCTGATGATGGAAATTCATATCTAATTACTAGAATTTAAATTCATAGATTGATATGGGGAACAGATCAGACAGAGAGTAGGCTGTGACGGAGTTGTGCTCGTTATTGCACGAATGAGACTGACAGACATAAAGGTAAGAATTTTATACTTACATCCGAAAAAATGTTGTCGGTGAATTAAGGTGGTACCACGGTGATAGATCGTCCTTATTGCGTCATGCAGTAAGGACTTTTTTATATGTTAGGAAAGTTCTTTTCGGATATATAAAAAGGCCAAGCTGAATGATGCGTTATAATGCTACTGGTCACAGTTTTTGTGCCAAGAGACATGTTATGAATATTCTGTAGAAGTTACAGAAAAATAAAACGAAAAGAGAAGGAGAAGGAAAATGGGAATTTATGAAGAACTTCAGGCAAGAGGCCTGATCGCCCAGGTAACAGATGAGGAGAGAATCAAAGAACTTGTAAATAATGGAAAGGCTACATTCTATATTGGATTCGACCCGACAGCAGACAGTCTTCATGTAGGACATTTCATGGCACTGTGCCTGATGAAACGTCTGCAGGAAGCAGGAAACAAGCCAATCGCACTGATCGGTGGTGGTACAGGATATATCGGAGATCCATCCGGAAGAACTGATATGAGAAGCATGATGACACCGGAGCAGATCCAGCATAATTGTGACTGCTTCAAAGAGCAGATGAGCCGTTTCATCGATTTCTCTGATGGAAAAGCGCTTATGGTAAATAATGCAGACTGGTTGCTTGATCTGAACTACATCGATGTACTTCGTGAGGTAGGACCTCATTTCTCAGTAAACAGAATGCTGACAGCGGAGTGCTACAAGCAAAGAATGGAGAAGGGACTCAGCTTCCTTGAATTCAACTACATGATCATGCAGGCATACGACTTCTATGAGTTGTTCCAGAACTACGGATGTAACCTTGAGTTTGGTGGAGATGACCAGTGGAGCAACATGCTCGCAGGTACAGAGCTGATTCGTCGTAAACTTGGTAAAGATGCAAGCGCTATGACAATCACACTGCTTCTGAACTCCGAAGGTAAGAAGATGGGTAAGACACAGTCAGGTGCTGTATGGCTTGACCCGAACAAGACATCCCCATTCGATTTCTATCAGTACTGGAGAAATGTCGGAGATGCTGATGTTCTGAAATGTATCCGTATGTTGACATTCCTTCCGCTTGAAGAGATTGACAAGATGGACACATGGGAAGGTGCACAGCTTAACACAGCAAAAGAAATCCTTGCATATGAGCTGACAAAACTTGTTCACGGTGAGGAAGAAGCGAAGAAAGCACAGGAGAGTGCACGTGCACTGTTCAGCCAGGGAAATGCTGATAACATGCCAACAACAGAACTGGAAGAGGCAGATTTCCAGTATGGAAAGATTGATATCCTTGCAGTTCTCGTAAAGAGCGGACAGGCATCTTCCAGATCTGACGCAAGACGTGCCGTAACACAGGGTGGTGTTTCTGTAGACGGAGAGAAAGTAACAGACATTACAACAACATATGCTCCGGCAGACTTCGACGGAGAAGGAAAGATCGTGAAAAAAGGAAAGAAAAACTTCCGCAGAATTGTTGTAAAATAATTGAAATGAAGTAGAGAAATAGTGGCTGTTACTGTAGCATTAAGTTGGATACAGTAACGGCCGCTTCTTATAAGGAGGAAACAAAAATGGCATTTAAAGAAGTAAAGATTGAGGAACTTTCATTTAATCCTTTTACAAAGATCAGCAAGGAATGGATGTTGATCACAGCAGGAGATGAAGAGAAGCATAATACAATGACAGCCAGCTGGGGTGGTGTTGGAATTATGTGGGGGATGAATGTGGCTACAGCATATATCCGTCCGCAGAGATATACGAAGGAATTCGTAGATGCAGAAGAGATGTTTACACTTTCTTTCTTTAAGGAAGATTATAGAAAAGCATTAAATCTTTGTGGTTCCAAGTCAGGTCGCGACTGTGATAAAGATAAAGAAGCAGGTCTGACACCGTATTACACAGACGGAACAACAGCGTATGAAGAAGCAGATCTGATCTTTGTATGCAGAAAGCTTTATGCACAGGAGATGAAACCGGAGTGCTTTACAGTAGACGGATCGGATGAAAAATGGTATCCGGGCAAAGATTACCATATTTTTCGTCATATGCCCAATTTTTGACCATTTTCTTTAGGGTACTCACATCTTTGCTGGTGTTGTAATATCTCGATACAACCCCGCCGCACTGGTCACAAATAACTTCCATAAAAATTATCGCTCGTTTAATTTAGATCACCCTCATTTAACGTAAGAATTGCCTCTGGTTTACTGATCAATATTTGTTCCAAAGATATACAGCCGCAGCAACATGTCCTTTTCTTCGGCAGTCATATCTTCCAGCATACTTTCAATTATGTCTTTAGGCAAAATTTTGAAGTCGTCTTTGACTTTCGCCATCTCATCAATCAGCTCTATTGATGCATGTTTATTATTCATTAGATTCACCTCTCTCTGCAAATCTTTTCCAATAGCTATAGCAAAATTTGTAGTTATCTACGGATTTTTCGGAGCGTCCGCCGGTGTAAGATTCGATGCAACCCAAACATCTTTTAGAATAGTCTGTATCGGAAGAAATGCACTGATTACATCTTGAACGTAGTCCCCATATATTCTTTTCTGTTCTGACGATTTCCTCAAGCTGCTTCAGATTATAGATCTCTTTAAAACTTTTCTCCGTATAGATACGATCCGCTATATACCATTGAATAATTCTTACTTTATCGCACTTTTTGATGAAAATCACTTCCTTTAGAAGGCAAATTTAGTCAATGCCTATGCTGCCATAATCTCTCTCAACGTAGATAATCTTTTCCCGCTTCATTGCAGTAATTACTTTTGAAACTTCGTTTTTCTTAACGTCTAATACGCTGGCCACATAGTCCACGACGGTTTCTTTAGACAGTTGTTTACCCTTCAAATAGGAATAGATACAGTCTCTTATATCAGCATTGGAAATCACAGAATCGTAATTAACTTCCGTTAAGAAATATATTTTTTCAATATCCTCTTTCTTTATGCTTTTTACTGCATCTGCAGAATTTAAAATTTTATCACCGTTAGTTGTTTTTACCAAATACATGTGCAATTCCTCCTTGAAATTATTATATTTCGTTTTTAGCATGTCCTTTTGCTTTTGAACATTTGTTTTTTAAGAGTGATAACTCTTCTATTGCCTCTGAAATAGATCCGTCTTCGTCACTGTCGATGCCGGAACTTAGGGCTGCACTCATTACACGACAAGCAATATCAATAGCCTTTTCCTGCTTTTTACTTAAATTCATCGATTCTCCTTGTACTTTTTTCTACGCTTTTCTCTGGATTCTGATCTTTGTTGCTTTAACAATTTACATCCGCCGCAATTATTCCGGTTTTTGCAGAACCAGCAATTATCATTGTCAAGCGTCCACCACCAAGGCGGCTGCGGCCGCATTTTTCTTTTTGCCTTTCCCATTGCAGCTCCTATACTTTCCGGAATCTAAATATGTCTTTCCCTATCTGACACCATGCTACCATAAAATCTTTTGGCTGTCTCTTCAAAAAACAGCTTTTCAGCCAAATCAATTGCCTGTGCATTCGTCTCGAAAGGATACACGCTTGCTAATTCTTTAGCATATGCCCTAATCATTGTACTTTTCGAACCAATCATGTTGCTTTCCAGCATATCATGATAGATTTTCAGCATTTTGTCATCTGAAACCTTTGAAAAAATGTCCATTTTACTTCCCATATTATCCTATTTTCCTCCACAAAGATAGTACGCAGTAGGATGAACTTTCTTTAAGTTATCCCATGCAATTTCGCATTTCTGGCAAGTGCATTGTCTAATGTCCTGAATGATTGCCGCTTCACTTTTATATATGTTAGACACTTCAGGACATAATGCCGATTCACCCAGTTTGATACCGCCATTCGGAGCAATCACCGGCGTGCAAACCTTACCGTGCTGGAGCAGGCAGGTTACCATCTGAGAAATGGAGTTTACATTCTGCAAAGTAAGAAGCCTGCAATTTGCACACTTAGGGCCTATAACATTCCAGTCAGCATTTGGAAAATTCTGAAGGGCGCGGCCTTGCGGGTATAAGCACTTCTGCGGATTCTGCGGGTTTCCCGGGACCGCCTCAATGATGGCTCCCAGCTTATTCAACCAATATTTTTCCTGTTTAGACAGTGGATCTGGATAGAAGCGCGGATCATCTGTAACCTGAATCAGTACCAAACGATTCCCATATCTTTTGATAAGCTGCGTCACCCTTGCATATACTTCTCTGTCCCGGGCTAATTTACGCCCATTCGTGATAAAACATATGGGACATCTAAATGCCAGCTGGGTCCATTTGAGCTCTAAAACATCCAGAATTTCCATGATCTGCGGATGCTCAAACATTTCTCCGCCGGAAAAATTCCATGTTGGGATCTTATAGGTCTGCAGGAAGTTTAAGGAATCTCGAAAGGTCTGTATGGGCATATGCAGTCCATCCGGAGTACAATCTGACATGCAGTGGGAACAGCCCATATTGCATGCATAGGTAACATCAATAATCATAAGTCGTCTCCCTTTTTCATTGTATGTGTCAAGACTATGTAGTCAGTTCCATTACCATTTTCGATAAACAAATTTCACCCATATTATGTGGCAACGCATTTATGTCAGTATTTATGCCAGCATATTTGTTCCGCATTCTTACATAAAAGGCTGTTATGTTGTAAGAAATACGCCAACATGTACCGCTTGAGTGGAATTTGATATGAAAATACTATATTTCCTTCTGTTCAATGCTGAATTTGTGACAGAATCAAACGTATTCTCTGCACCATATATTGTAGTATCATTCAAGACTAAAGTAGTCGAAATTGCGACTATTTATAAAGTGAGAGAAAAGCTGGGGTAGTCGGATTCGAACCGACGCAGTTCAGCAGTCAAAGTGCTGTGCCTTACCGCTTGGCCATACCCCAGTAATGGATAGAAGGCTCAACAAGTTCTTCTTTACATAGTATTATAAAATTTTTTAAAATTCGTTTTCACGTACGAAAAAAAGTTGAGCCTTTTATATTTGTTTATGATTGCTTTTTATGATTTGAAGCGGTTGTTTTAAACATCACTCCGCAGTGTCATCCCTTCCAGCCGTATAATAAGCGTCCTTTCCCCGGAAGAGCTGGATTTCTTTTTTACACCCATAACACGGAAAACTGAACTGCTCCTCTTCAATATTGGTCATGTATTTATATGCCCTTCCACAAGTACATTTTAAGAAGACCTTTTTCAAATCTTTCAGCGGAATTGCATTCCCGCACTTGCAATGGTATTGCTTTATCGCTTCATGGTAACATGCACCCCAGGTATTCCCGCATTTTGGACACCGGATGAGCAACATGCCCTTATAAAAAACGGGAGCAGTTTTTGTATCTTCATCTGACTTTGTAGCAGCTTCAATTCCTTCTTCTGATGCTGCCGGAGCTTTTTCTTTTGCGGTTTCCGGTTGGAATTTTTTCAAAACATCTGATAATGGATAGGTAAGCGAATCTGGATCTGAAATAGGTTCCACCGGAGCAGGGTCCTCTGAAAGTGGATCGGGATATTCAATCTCAGAACTAAAAGGTACATCCTGCTGGAAAAGATCCTCTACTGCTGGTAAATCTTCAATGTTTTTACTCGCTGCCGGACCGATAACGAATTCTGAATTGTCTGGGGCTTCATCGAATTCCGAAACGTCCGGAAGATCAAACGGGGGACAAAATAACGGGTTATTTGAATCCTCCTCATTCAGAGTTGAAACAGCCATCTGATATGCTTCGTCGATAAGTTGTCGTGCCTGCATGGACGTAACCTGAAATTCCATACAGGTATACGGCGTTTTGATTGTTAATAACATAAAAAACCTCCCTATACATTTTATAATCTCTCGGAATCTTCAGCCCGCTAAAATCAAGGCTTTCAGATCCCTCTTTTTATATGAAGAAACTATCCGCCAAGAGATATTAGTATTTGCAAAAGTTCTGAAATGTTCGTACTCAGGATTTCTAAATTACTTAGCTCTGCTGTATCCTTTGAAAAAGCTTGCAGACATTCCTTTCGAGAATATGATTTCGTACCCACTTTCACGATTTCAGGTAAAAAACAAGTAAAATCAAAGCTTTTTCCGTACAAAAATGCGCCCCTGCACACAGGGGGCAGGGGCGCGGAGGTACGTTTGCGAAACAGAACGCTTACTTCTGGGGCTTCATGTAGATGTGGTGAGGCAGACCGGCGATGTAGAGCGGGGTCAGCTCAGCCTGGATGAG
>QWCV01002382.1_pt1 | contig 15446 bp, 17 predicted proteins | sample 1972621 | NCBI WGS metagenome assembly QWCV01 (sample SAMN09866699, study PRJNA288562) | Human gut metagenome isolate pre2_stool, whole genome shotgun sequencing... | isolation source: gut | host: Homo sapiens | place: USA: California
AAACGCATATCTTAATCAAACGATAAAAATGTTTTAAAACACAGCTTTAAACATAAAAAAAGGCATAGACTTTGTCTATACCCCTGTGGTGGTGGAGATGAGGGGATTCGAACCCCTGTCCGAAAGCCCTTCCTAAAGAACTTCTCCGAGCGCAGCTTTTTATCAATTTTCACTAAGACCAATTTAAAAAGCAAAATAAAGTCTTAGCTAGCTTTAAGATAATCTTTTAACTTTTAAGCTTGGCTAAAAGATTTTCTCGTCTAAGTTGACCCAATATAAAGCCGTACGAGAAAACTCTATATTGAGAGATGCCTAACTAGGCAGCGTATGCAAAATTATTGTTTTCTGCGTTTATATTTTTTTGACAGATGTAACGTATCCATCGATCCGGCTCGCTATTCTAAATTCCAAACCCCCGTCGAAACCAAAATTCATCCCCGTACTTATCATTTTTACCCAAAATATCTCTAAATATAACTTTGATAATAATTTAAGGTGCGCTAGGCACCCTAAACTATATATCTTTTTGATAAATTCTATATGTTATGTTAATTTTTGCTCCAAAGCTTTCAACGTCGTTCATCATATCTCTGTTATACTCCCAAATTGTTGATCCTTCAAGCTCTGTATAGCCCTTCTTTAGTGCGTTAAGATAAGTTTTTAAGTACATTACGCTTGTAACGCCTTTTTTTCTGTACTCTGGCACTACGAATAAAACGAAAAATCTAATTCTATTGATTTTTCTCTTATAATACAAGAATTTTAAAAATCCAAATGGGAATAATCTTCCATTCATCTTTTTAATTGCTTGATTATAATCTGGAAGTGTTATATTGAAACCGATTGGCTCGTTTGTTTTATTGTCTCTCGCTATAAATATAAGATCTGAATCGGCAAATGGTACTAGCTGCTTAACTATCTTTCTAATTTCTTCTTCTCTTGGTGGAGCAAAGTCGTCCCACTCGCGTGGCAGTGCTCTTTCTAGAACGTTCATGATGTCCATGGCGTCCTTATCTACATTAGTAAGATCAATATTGTCCACTCTAAAATCAAATTTCTTCATTGCATAAGGAACTAGCTTTTCATATCTCTCTATGTCAGCATTTTCAATGGTATCCTTGTATGCATAGCAGTCAAAATACTTTTCAAAGCCATACTTTATAAAAAAGTCATTATAATATTTTTTATTGTATGTGTTCATTATAAATGGCTGTGCATCAAAATTATCTACGATAAAACCTCTATTATCCTCGCCGCCTGGAAGCGATAGAGGTCCCTTGACCTTTGTCATGCCATGCGATTTTAAAAATTCTATGGCCTTGTCAAGAAGTTTTTCAGCGTACTCATAATTTTCCACGCACTCAAACAAAGAGATGTATCCTTCTTTAAAGCCGTGATAATTATTAATAATGTTATTCACACCAACTAAAAGTCTTCCAACTACCCTACCATCATCATAACAGATGTACTTAATATTTGGTCCGGCTTCATTTAGGTCGTTGTCAACACCTTGAACGTACTTAATATAGTCACTTCTTAGTGGCGGAACAAAATTTTTATCTCCTTCATAATTTTCATAAATAAAATCTACGAAATCATTTAGTGTTTTTTTGTCATTGACTTCTTTTATACTTATCAATGTAAGCACCTCTCTTTTAAATATTCATACACATCTTGGCTTAAGTATTTTTTAATGCTCTCAAAATCAGTTTCTATGCCATCTCTAAGCTTTGATGCGCTTATATACTCGTCATTTATCTTTTTTCTCTCAATAAATTCGCTCTCAACACCATATTCAAAAAGTATCTTCTTCATCATCTCGTTGTATTTTTCAGTAACTTTGTCAATGGGCTCAGTGCCAAAATATCTTTTTTTTATATTTAAATCCTTAGCTATGCGCTTTGCAAATATCTTTGCGTCAAGCTCTGTATATACCTTGAGTTTATCTGTATCCTTCTTTAAAAAATATGTTGGGAATGTCGCTCTTGAAATAATGTATGGACCTGATTTATACGCATGTACACGGTCATTATTATGATAATGATTTTTAACTATCTCATATCTATCCTTAGTACTAAAGTATGAAGCATCCTCTTCTAAAACGAAAATTATTAAGTCACGAGCCTCTTCTAAGGCTTTATCTACTAGATATTCGTGACCAAGTGTAAGTGGATTTGCATTCATGACGATTGCGCTATACTCATCTTTATCAAGGTCTTTCTTAATATTTTGAATCCAATCAGCATATTTAAAGAATCCGCCTTCTAATAGCACAACATCTTCAGTTTTTTCAATGAGGTCCATTGATAATGAAGTGAAAATGTTTTCATTTTTTGCCTTGGTGAACACAAAATAAGTTCTGTATCCCTTGGAAATAATGTCTTCAAGCGCGCTATTGATCAGCTCTATGGCTAGTCCTTCGCCTTGATACGCTTCATCAATGTAGAAAAATTTGATAAGATTCTTCTTGATTGATACTGTGGCGATTATCTCTCCTGCATCTCTTATAACGTAGCTCGCATCAACATCTTCATAGATAACTTCTTTATCTAATAAAAATTCTTCAAGAGCCGTTTCACTCGATGAGCCCTTAATTAGTCTGTCTACATAAAACATGGCTAGTCCACTATAACGCCGCCACCTACAACGGTTCTGCCATCGTATACAACGAGGCTTTGTGAAAGAGTTATCGCTCTTTGCGGCTCTTCAAAAGTAACCGTGTAAGTACCGTCGTCATTTTTCTTTATTTTTGCTTTTTCATCATTCGATCTATATCTAACTTTTGCTGTATATACCTTATCTTCATCGATCTCATCAATTGAAATCCAGTTTACGTCTTTAATTATAGCAGTCTTTTTAAATAAATCCTCTTCTGGTCCAAGAATAATCTCGTTATGGATTGTATCTATCTTAGTTACAAAAGCTCTTTGACCTAAGGCAACATTTAGTCCACGCCTTTGGCCTATTGTGTAGTTCCTAATACCATCGTGCTCACCTAAAACTTTGCCACTTTTATCCTTAATAAGACCCTTCTTGCTAATATTTTCTGAATATTTATTTAAAAATGTCTTATAATCATCGTTTGCAATAAAGCAAATCTCTTGCGAATCCTTCTTATTATAAACAGGTATGCCGGCTTCCTTGGCAATGGCTCTAGTTTTATCCTTGTCCATAGCACCAACAGGGAATATCGCGTCTTTTAATTGATCTTGCTTGATATTATATAAAAAATAGCTTTGGTCTTTTCTGATATTTGAAGATTTTTCTAGATAATGAATGCCATTTTCTTCGTATTTTTCAACATAATGACCAGTTGCAATAAAATCAGCATCAAAATTTTTCATCTCATCGTGAAATCTTTTGAACTTGATATTTTTATTACAAAAGATACAAGGGTTTGGCGTATGACCAAGCTCGTACTCGCGGATAAATGGCCCAATGACCTTCTCTTTGAAGTCTTCCTTGTAATCAACCACGTGATGCTCTATGCCAAGATAGTCTGATACTCTCTTTGCGTCCTCTATCATCTTTGTGTAATTGTCTTTAATAATATCGTCGCACAAATTAAATGTGATAGCTACTACATCGTATCCTTGCTTTTTTAGTAAATATGCGCTGACGGAGCTATCTACCCCGCCCGATAAAGCTATTAAAACTCTCTTCAAATTATTTCGTCTCTCTTTCTATCAAATCAACTAAATCTTTAGCTAATCTTTTTAATTCATCTTCGTCTTCGCCTTCAAGCATGACCCTTAGAAGCGGCTCAGTTCCTGATGGTCTGATGACTACCCTCATATCTGGGTTGTTCTTTATTAATTCATCTATAGCGTTTTTAACGCTTTTTATATCTAAAACTTTATTTTTTATCTCGTTAGTAACTTTTGCGTTTAAAAGTACTTGTGGATATGTTTTCATAAGTCCGTTTAGTTCAGCGGCTGTCTTTTTTAGCTCGACCATAGCATTTATCAAAAATATCGCACTTAAAAGGCCATCGCCAGTATTTTGATAATCCTTTAATATTATATGACCCGATTGTTCACCGCCAAGTGATAAGTCATCCTTAATTAATTCAGCTAGGACATATCTATCGCCAACGCTAGTCACATCAAGCTCTACGCCAATAGCATCAAGATACTTCTTTAGGCCAATGTTTGACATGATAGTCGCAACAAGTTTATTTTTCTTAAGCTTGTCATGCTTTTTCAAATATGTCGCAAGCGCTGCTAATATATGGTCTCCGTCCATAATTTTGCCTTCATTATCAACTACTTGTAATCTATCTGCATCGCCGTCAAAGGCAATGCCTATATCTGCCTTATTGTCTTTAACAGTTTCTGTAAGTGATTCTAAGTGAGTTGATCCACAGTTTTTATTGATGTTTCTGCCATTTGGCTCGTCGTGAATGTATATCATTTCAGCGCCTGATTTATTTAAAACTTCTTTTGCAGTCACATAATTTGCTCCATTTGACATATCACAAACAATTTTAAGGCCGCTGTAGTCCTTCATAAGTGAGCGTAAATAGCTTACGTACTCAGTTTTATCAATCTCATCAGTGATGAAATTACCAAAGCGCTCTGGTTTTTTAAGCTCCTTACACTCAAACATATTCGTTTCAATTGCTTCTTCTACTTCGTCCGCAAGCTTGTAGCCGTCCTTGTTAAAAACCTTTATGCCGTTGTATTCATAAGGGTTGTGCGATGCTGAGACAACGATCCCGAATAAAGAATCGTTTTTGCTAATGATGTAGCTCGCTTCTGGCGTCGATGTTACGTTTAAATCATATACATCAAGTCCCATAGATGTGATGGCTGCTGCAAGTGATAGTTTTATCATGTCCTTTGACTCTCTTGTGTCGCTAGCTATAAAAACTTTTTTGCCCTCACCGCCAATAAAGTAGTCTGCTATATATTTACCTAATTTGTATGAAAATTCACTAGTTAAAAACTCGCCAGCGACACCTCTAACGCCGTCTGTGCCAAATAATTTCTTCATTATTCTTCCTCCATATATTCTTTAAGAAGCGGGAGCAAAGTTTCTCTGTCGTTCTCAAGCTCGCCTAAACTCACCATTTCTTTAATTTTTCCAAGTGCGTACGCAAATTTTTTGCCTGGCGCATAGCCCATCGCAATTAAATCATCGCCGCTAACAGCAAGTTTAAGCTCGCCGCTTTTATCAAGACTATCTTCTATCTCTTTTATGTAAGTCTCAAATTTTGTGATATTATCAAGCTCTCGCCCAGGTCTCGTCGCAATAGTATCCGCTCTAATCAAGTCTAGGTAGCGATAGATATTGTCCTTGCCATAGTAATTATAAAGCCTTCTCACAGCCTTGATGCCGAAGTTTGGGTCCTGCTTCATGTGCTTTAAGATGAGGTCATGAACCAAATTTATAGTCTTCTTATCATAATTAAAATTTTTTAAAATATCTACTGCCAGCTCGGCGCCGACCTTGTCGTGATCGTAGTAGTGCGAGATGTCCCCATCTTCAGAGCGTGTCAATGGTTTTGCCACGTCATGAAATAAAGCCGCAAGACGCGTCGGCAAATCTTTTTCAGTCGCTTCAACCGCCTTCATCGTGTGAGTAAATAAATCGTAGCTATGATAAGGATTGTTCTGGTCATAATTAAACTCGGTATCAATCTCAGGAAGCACTTCCTTCAAAATGCCCAGCTCATGCATAAGAGTAAAAGAGTATTGAACATTGTCAAGAAGCAAAATCTTGTTGAATTCTTCTCGAAATTTGTCCTTTGAAAGAGTTTTAATGAAAGGCGCATATTTTTTCGCTGCCTTAAAAGTCTCTTCCTCTATCTCAAAACCAAGCTTCACCGCAAAGCGCACTAAACGCAGTATTCTTAGGTAGTCCTTAGCAAAACTTTCATAAGGATCAATCACCGTTCTTAAGATTTTCGCATCGAGATCTCTTTTTGACTCCATGAAGTCATAAATATTTTTATTCTCGTCCATTAACATAGTGTTTATGGTGAAGTCACGCCTAATAAGGTCTTCCTTGACATCGCTCGTAAAGCTCAGAGCGCTCGGGTGCCTGCCATCAGCGTAATCATCTTCTCGCCTAAAAGTAGTTATCTCAATCGCATTCTCGCCCTTAATCTTGACAGAGCCATATTTCATAAATTTAGTATCAAGCTCATAATCACTTAAAAGATTTATTATCTCATCAGGCTTCTTTGCCGTGCAAATGTCTATGTCGTAGACATCCTTGCATAGCAAATAGTCCCTCACAGCACCTCCAACAATGTATGAGGAACCCCCTAATCTTTTCAAGATATCAATAGCGTAATCTAAATTTTCCATAATATACAATAAATTATACCATATTTATAAGAAAAAATCAAAAATATGTAAATGTAAAAGAAAAACAGCCACATAATGTAGCTGTTAATCCATTATAATATCTCTTTTAATTTTTCGCTTTCGTATAAACAATAATCCTCAATTCTATCGACTTCATAATCAAATTCATCTATGACCTTTTCAAGAGCTTCTCTATTTTTAATCGAAGTGGCTAAACTATTGCCACAGGATGAAGAAAGATCTCTCGGTGTCGGTATGATGAGTGATTGGATACCAATCTCTTTGAGTTTATTATTTAGCATAAGGCACGATGATATTGAATAGAATGTTACTATGACAACATTATTTTGTTGCTGTGATTTCAAAATCTTCTCCACTTTCCTTAACTGCTACTTTGTAGCCAGCATTTTCAAGAAATCTTGAAACATTTTCTTTAGCAACTTCAATATCAACTAAAACTGTAATGCTCTTAGTGCCTTTGTCAGCTTCATTTTTTGTTAATATAACTGGTTCTGGACAAGAAAGTCCTCTTGCATCTATAATGTTATTTGCCATTGTGAGCTCCTTTCTTTCTTTCAGCTATGATGTAGCAAGCAGCGATAGCTACTAGTACAAGTCCAACTATGACAGCTACTCTTCCTGATGGTGTAGTGCCTTTACCTGATGAAGCTAGGTTAAAGTTGTGTGATGCTGCTGCTCCGCAGATAAGACCGATAACTGTCATGAATGCGTCTGTATCGCCTTGTGAAGCAAGTATAGTTTGTCTGATTGGGCAACCGCCTAGTAATACTGCTGTTAAACCAACTAAACTCATTGATAAGAAGTTCCATAGGTGTTCTGAGTGAGCGATCGGTTGTTCAGCAAAACCTAGTTTGAATTGTCCTAGAGCCATGTTTAATACAACGTTTGCAAGAACTATACCAATGATGCCATATAAGAAATGGTAGTCTTTAATTAAAACTGCATCTCTAAATCCAGCTGCTGTACAAAGTCTTGTTCTTTGTAAGATAGCTCCAACTATAAGTCCTGCGCATAATGACATTGCAAATGGTGCGTGCATTGAGCCAGGTCCCTTTGCTGAGAAGTTTATAAACATAGGTTTAGCTAGTGCTAGAACTAAAAGTATTACAGCAAATATTGGCATAATAAGTCCTGATAATTTTGATTGATCATGGTTTCTACCAAGTGAATAACCTTTTTTAATAAATACAATACCTACTAATATACCGCCTATAAAGCCTAGTAAGCCAACTACAGCGTTTAGGTCTCCAGCGCCAATTCTTAGAAGCATTCTAAGTGGGCAGCCTAAAAATACTAAAGCGCCTATCATCATTAAAAAGCCGTAAACGAAACGAAGTGCTGGGTTTGAGCCACCCTTTGCTCTAAATTCGCCTGTAGCCATAGAAATGATAAAAGCTCCTAATATAAAACCGATAATTTCTGGTCTTATATATTGAACTCCCTTTGCTCCGTGTAAGCCTAGAGCTCCAGCTATGTCTCTAAAGAAACATGCAACGCAAATACCCATGTTACCTGGGTTACCGAAGTGCATTAATAAGGCTCCGATTATACCGATAATGGCGCCTCCAATGAAGATCATTAAGTTTTGTTTTTTCTTCATAATATCCCTCCTTTATATGAGTATATCATAATTATAAGACTTTTTCGTTATTATAAGAAAATTTTATAGTTTAAGTCTTTATTATAAAAAATTATTATTAAAAATATTTATAATAAAGCCTCTAAGTATTAAATTATTTTATACTTATTGAATATGGCTTCTTAATAGGATATAATCAAATTAACTATATTAAGTGAGGTGTATTATGCATTACATAGGAATTGACATAGGATCAACCGCTTCTAAAGCTGTTATCCTAGACGAAGAAAAAAAGAACATATTGCACGAAAAAATTATGCCGAGCGGCTGGAATAGTAAAGAAACTGGTGAAGAGATTAAAAGATGGATCAAATCACTAGGATACGGCGAAGATGATGTTAAAATCACTGCGACTGGCTACGGCAGAATCAGTGTGCCTTATGCTGACAGAACTGTTACTGAAATTACGTGCCACGCAAAAGGAGCTCACTTCTTAAATCCTGAGGACATGACAGTTATCGATATCGGTGGACAAGATACTAAGGTAATTATTGTGCAAAACTCAAACGTTATGGATTTTATCATGAATGACAAGTGCTCAGCAGGTACTGGAAAGTTCTTAGAAGTCATGGCTAATAGACTTGGACTTTCATTGCAAGAGATGTTTGAATTTGCTAAAAGAGGCCAATCTGTTAACATATCATCTGTTTGTACAGTATTTGCCGAATCAGAAGTAATTTCACTTATGGGCAAAGGAACTCCTCGTGAAGACATCGCAAGAGGCGTTGTTGACTCGATAGTTAAGAAAGTATCTGCCCTTGCCAATAGAAAAAATGCTTCAAACAATTATTTCTTAACTGGTGGTTTCTGTGACTCAGAATTTACAGTTGATTTGCTTAGCCAAAAACTTGGTGGACCAGTAAAGACTCATAAAGACGCAAGATTTGCTGGGGCCATAGGCGCTGCACTACTTGCAAAATAATGATAGACGTAGAATTTTTCAAAGACTTAAGGCGTAATGCCTATGTTGAAGCCGTCACTTTTAAAATGACTGAGAATAACGTTATCGGCTACTTTGCCAAAGACATCGACGAAGCATTCTTAATGAGCTACGGCCTCGTTCCCTACCCAATCGAATCGACTGACACTGAGATTTTACAATATGGTGAGTATAACACCTGCGATATGATAAGCGCGACTACCATTTACATGACCACAAAAAAGTGTCCACTCATCTATTCATCAAAAATTTTTCTTATTGAAGATATTTGTAAAAAATTTACAGAAGTCTTTAGTGCTAATTGCGGTAGATATATTTATGAGTATAGTGGGGATATTGCAGGAACAGATATTGACGGCATAATAAAATCAGTTTACGGCTTTAATTTTGACGAGAAAAAATATAAAGAGAACAAAAAAATATTTTCTAAAATCGATGAACTTTTAGAGACGATAGAAAAAAAGATTGAGCCGTATGAGTATAACATTGTTAAATACTATATTAGATATGTGGCTGAACCTCAAAAAAGGGTTAAAATCTTAGAAAAGGTTTTAGAGGATAATATTAACGGCATTAATAAAACTAAATATAAATGTATTAATGTAGCCTGTCCAGAAATAATTCTGGATACACTAAAGAGCCCAATTTGTGAGAGCTACAAAAAAATCGACCTAGCTCCCAAGGGCTGTATATTAAAAGGAGGACAAAATGGATAAGAATCATGAAATGTGGAACAAACTAGGCATGGATGTTGAAAAACATGATATGCTATGTGAAGTTTTACCAGGAGCTTTTGGAGACGTATTCCTAAGCCAAGAAAACAGACCAAAGGGTATGGACTACTGGAACATGGTAGTTGGCGATATCCACGGTATTAGACCAGCAGAATTAATCGAACATCAAAAAAACGGTGGCAAAGTAGTTGGAACATTCTGTATACACGTACCAGATGAAGTGCCTATAGCTGCTGGAGCAATAGTTACAGGACTTTGCAGTGGATCACAATTCTGGGTACCAGGAGGAGAAAAGAAGCTTCCTACAGCAACTTGTCCACTAATCAAAGCATCACTAGGTGCAAGATTTGACAGGACTTGCCCATTCTTCAGAATAGCTGACCTATTCGTTGGTGAAACAACTTGTGACGGTAAGAAAAAAGCTTGGGAAATACTTGCAGAAGACGCACCAATGTTTATCATGGACATACCTCAAATGAAAAGAGACGAAGACTTCGAAAAATGGAAAGCAGAAATAAAACGCTACATCAAGAGAGTCGAAGAACTAACAGGTAACAAAGTTACTGAAGAAGGTCTAAGAAAGGCTATACATATTGTCAACAATAAGAGAAAAGCATTAAAGAGACTTAATGAATTTAGAAAGAACGATCTAGTTCCAATAAGCGGTAAAGATGTTCTAGTTATCACACAAGTTGCTTTCTATGACGATCCAGAAAGAACTACTCAAATGATTAACAAGCTATGTGACGAACTTGAAGAAAGAGTTAAAAACAAAGTTTCAGTTTACAAACCAGGTGCAAAGAGAATACTTCTTACAGGTACACCACTTTCAATACCTAACTGGAAGATGCACCACATCATCGAATCGCTTGGAGCAGCTGTTGTTTGTGAAGAAATGTGTACAGGAATTCGTTACAGCTACAAACTTGTTGAAGAAGATGATGGCGCTGATATGGATACTATGGTTCATAATCTTGCTCAAAGATACCTTGGCAGCATAAACTGCGCTTGCTTCACACCAAACCATGCAAGAATCGACGATATCGTAAGACTAGCTAAAGAATACAAGGCAGACGGCGTTATCGACCTTAATCTTAAGTTCTGTAACCTATATGACACAGAAGGCTACTTCGTAGAAAAAGAACTTAACAAGCTAGGTATACCAGTTATGGGCATAGAAACAGACTACACGGATGAAGACGCAGAACAATTAAAGACAAGAATCGGCGCCTTCATAGAAATGCTTGACTAATAAAATGAAAGAGCTAAGAAACTACATTCTTTTGGGAGATTCAGAAACTGCATCAAAATTATACTATCTTCTTAAAGATAATGGCTTTGAAGTAACCATAGCACCAACACCGAGAAATGCGGACCATTGCTGTGGTTTGTGCATTATTTATGAAGCTAAAGATAGAGAAAAGATAGCGATGCTTGCAGAAAAAAATTCCATCAAGATAGATAGATTTTGGGAAGACATCGTAAGAGATGATCCAAATAGAATGAGATTTTGCTAATATAAAAGGGATAGACACTTAAGTCTATCCCTTGATTTTTATTAAACCTCTCTATTTAATAATATAGTTTTAAAATTAAGACCATTTAAGTAATAATAATCCACAGATTTAAATGCTTTATTCTTTAAAGCGTAATCGAGAAATATCTTGTCCCCTTCCCAATGAGGACTAGCATAAAATTCTTCCTCACTCATAAACTTAAGAGTGCCCTCAGAACATTCTTTTATCTCGCCTGTATAATCATCGCTGTAATATACATACATTTTTTCATAAGTACTAGAACCTATGTCGATGTAGCGAACCTCGCCCATGTAATAAAAAGTCTTAAGTGTAAGATTCGTCTCTTCATAGACCTCGCGCATTATACACTCATCCTTTGACTCGCCCGGCTCAATCTTTCCGCCAATGCCAATGTATTTGCCATGATTAATATCATTTTTCTTTTTATTTCTATATAAGAACAAAAACTTATTAGTAGTCTTGTCCTTGATGTATATAACAGTGTAAGCTTGTTTTAATTTCATAATAAATTACCTTTTATTTGCAAAATTTATTCCAAAAATCCACCCAGCTGCCATGTACTTCTCTTTGGTCAATGTAAGTAAAAGTATCTTCATCATACCAATCATGGTTAACTATATCGTCAATAGTCTCAGGAACAAAAAAGTTGAAAAATTCTTTCTTGAACGAACTTCCATACTGTAAATAATATGCACCTACCATCTTTGTAAAATTGGTTTTCTTTACATCTTGTGGTTTATACAAAAGTGCTTCTCCAACCTGATTTAAATCAGGGCTTACTTCAAGAAAAACTAAACTTAAATCATCTTCCTTATAGCCAAGTATAAAACTTCTGTATTTATAGGAAACGGTACGAAGCACTACGAAATTCGCACCACTAATATCTTCTGAATAAGCATAAACTATTTTATATTCCGAACCATTATCTACTTGCTTATCAAAGGTTTCTCTCATGCGATTTTTGTTTTCATTGCTTTTTACATTATCTAACTCAACTGTTTTTTTGCCACCAAATAAATTAAACAATCCCATTTTATTGCCTCCTATCATAATTTTAATTTCTTCTGTTAGTTATAGTATTTTTGCGTTATTCCATTTATTAACTCAGTATAAACAAACTCAATAATTCCATTCTCTTCAAAAAGCCTTAAATGATAATGTGTTTTAAGCCGCTAACTCATAAAGCATCTAAAAGGTCTTGTGCCGTCTTTGCTGTAATGCCAATGTTGTAATTATTTTCAATCTTGCAGGATTACTTACTAAATTAATCTCTTTTAGTGTGCTTAATATGTGAACCTCTTTCATTTTCACTTCATACTTACCATCTTCGAATATAAAATAGCATAAATTAATTCAACAGTCAAGTATTTTTAAAATTAAATTATATTTTGTATATTTATAATATTTTTTATAGGCACGATAATTTGTCAAACCTATTATACCAGAATACCTCTCTTATTTTATTTGTTTTTGTAACATATGTTATACCACATAACATTAAAATACTTCATGAAAATTATTAACTGAAGGCAATTTTCTAATACTATTATTAAATATCCAATATACTGCTACTGCTAATATTATAAAGCTAGCTAATAAAATTGTCATAGGGCTTCCTAAGTTTTCACCTAAGGCTCCGCCCATAAGTGCTCCAAGAGGCGCCATGAATGTTGATATACCAACCATTGCTCCCATTGCACTACCTAATTTATCTCTTGGAACTAAAATTTGCACCATAGTTTGAGCATATACATTAACAACTCCAACAACAAACCAGCCAAGTCCATATAATATAACAGCTAGAATCATATTATTTGAAAAATATGAAACACCTGACCAAAATATACTAAGAATTAGCATACCACAAACATAAAGTTTTCCAAGTGGGCATTTTTTGAATATAGAAAAGCTCGAGAATAATGATCCTATTAAGACGCCAGCTCCCATTGCCGCTAGCATAAGTGAGTAATAAATTTCATCACTAGCAAAAGCAGGTAATACTGCGCTTATACTTGTTGCAGCAAAATTAATAAAGACAACTCCAAATACTAAAGCATATATCCTAGAATCTTTAAATAGTGCTAAGCCTTCCTTTAATTCAGCAAAATGATTTTTAATAAAGTTTTCATTATCTTTCTTTTTGTTTTTATTGTATTCACTTAAACTTCTAGATAAAAATGTAAATAGTATAGCAGTAATTATAAAAGTTACAGAATCAGTATAAAATGCTACCATAAATCCAAAAGACGCAATAGTAATTCCAGCTAAGGTATCAAATATTGCATTTGACCCTTGATATGCCATTGTCATCAATGAATTTGCTGTAACTAGCTCGTCTTCACTAAGTATCTTAAGTAATAATGATATTTGTCCAGGATAAACTAACTGATTTATAAGTGATATAATAGGCATTATAATCATTATATGATATACTTCAAGAGCATTTAATGAGTGTAATAATGGTATTAATAAAATTAAGACAGCTTGTATAATTTGACTATTGATTAAAAATTTCTTCATGTTTATTCTGTCAAGTATTGGACTTAATAAAAGCTGCACTATAGCCGTGGATGATGTGAGAAATAGTGTTAGACCAGAATAAAACGTTGAGCCACTCATCTTATAAACAAGTAGCGTTGAAGCTATAGCATACAAGCTGTCTCCAAAGTTGGTTATGAGTCTACCTAATAACAAGATATAAAAATCTTTACTTCTTATGAATTTCTTTTTTTCTTTGCTTTTTTAAACATTTTAACATTCTCCTTTTATTTATCGTTCAGTTTTATTTTACAGTTTACTTATTTTTTTCCGGTAAGCATATCACTTACCGGCATTAACTAATCTAATTTATAAACTTCTACTTGAAGTGTTTCCTTATTTTCTTCTCCAGCGCTATATTTCTTAATGAGCTTATCTAACTCTTCACTAAAGTCTTTATACTTTTCTTTATTAATTTTAAAGCTAAAAATATTTTCGTTTGATTCCTTATTAAAAATATCGCTCTTAGGTATAAAAGCTTTAGCTACTGGTAGAAAATATTTTTGCGTTATTCCATTTATTAGCTCTATATGAACAACCTCTACAATTCCATTGTCTTCAAGCAGCCTTAAATGATAATGAATTTTCGATCGGCTAACTCCGAGAGCATCTGAAAGGTCTTGTGCAGTCTTTGCTGTAGTTCCAAGCGTTGTAATTATTTTTAGCCTTATAGGATCACTTACTAAATTAATTTCTTCTAGTGTGTTTAATATGTGAACTTCTTTCATTTTCTCACCTCACTTACCATCTTTAAATATATAATAACATAAATTAATTTAACTGTCAAGTATTTTTTAACGTTAAATTATATTTATTTTATCTATAATTATTCTTGGCAAATAAAAAAGCTACTAAGTTATAATACTTAGTAGCATAATACAATCTATTCAAATAAACAATCTTCTATCAAATCTTTATTCTTTAACTTATCTATCCACTCTTTTGTTATAGAGTCAAGCCCCTATATAGCTGATCTTAATTTTGACATAAATCCCCCTCCATAATCATAGTTATTTATATATGAAAAAGGACCAAGTAGTTGAAAATACTTAGTCCCAATGTGGCGCATCATGAGGGAGTCGAACCCCCGACCTTCTGGTTCGTAGCCAGACACTCTATCCAGCTGAGCTAATGATGCATGCAGGCAAAAATATTAAAATTTTACTCAATGGCGCGACTAGGAGGAGTCGAACCCCCGGCACACGGATTAGAAGTCCGTTGCTCTATCCAGCTGAGCTATAGTCGCATATTATTTTATTTAATCGTAATATCATAACTAAGGTGTCTGGTTTGTAGCCAGATGGTCTTTAGAGTTATAATACTTATGTAAAAAAAGCAGCAAAAGAATATTAAGTTTTGCTGCTATGGCGCGACTAGGAGGAGTCGAACCCCCGGCACACGGATTAGAAGTCCGTTGCTCTATCCAGCTGAGCTATAGTCGCATGTAACGTATGGAGCGGGTGAAGGGAATCGGACCCTCGCAACCAGCTTGGAAGGCTGGGGCTCTACCACTGAGCTACACCCGCAAATTTTGCGGTATTAAAAAAGAATATGGAGCGGAAAACGAGATTCGAACTCGCGACCCTCGCCTTGGCAAGGCGATGCTCTACCACTGAGCCATTTCCGCATATGGTGGAAGAGAGTGGATTTGAACCACTGAAAGCTTAGCTAACGGATTTACAGTCCGCCCCCTTTAGCCACTTGGGTACTCTTCCTAAATGC
>QWCV01002393.1_pt1 | contig 15409 bp, 8 predicted proteins | sample 1972621 | NCBI WGS metagenome assembly QWCV01 (sample SAMN09866699, study PRJNA288562) | Human gut metagenome isolate pre2_stool, whole genome shotgun sequencing... | isolation source: gut | host: Homo sapiens | place: USA: California
TGCTTATGAACAAAGGGTATGAGTATATAGATCAATATGGAAGCTTCCGTATGGAAGATCCACAGAAATACAGCTATTTGTATTTCCCGATTGCAAATGATGCAGGAATGAAGAGTTCGCTGACACCGGTTCTTGGCGGAGATGCCAAGACCGGTCAGAACACATTTCTCTTACAGCCGGTCAGCGCTGAAGAACTGCATAATAATAAGAGTACCAGAAATTTCTGGTGCAGAATAAATGACACAGATGTCATTTCACTGACAGGAGCAGGAGCTTCGGATGAAGTCAGAAAATATGAGAAAAAAAACGATGAAGAACAGAAACCGACTACTACATTAGAGGCCGGTTTCATGTGGCATAAGATTTATCACGAGCTGCCCATGGAAGGACTTTCCGGCGAGATACTTTCCTTCGTACCATGTACAGATGATACCGTAGAGCTTATGATGGTGACACTGCATAATAACAGTAAGGAAGCAGTGAAAGTACAGCCTGTGGCAGCGATTCCCATATATGGCAGAAGCGCAGATAATCTGAGAGACCACAGACATGTGACCAGTCTTCTGCACCGTATCTACACACTGGAAGAAGGCGTAGCCGTAAATCCTGTACTGACTTTTGATGAAAGAGGTCATAAGAAGAACCGTGTACAGTATTATGCACTGGGAGCGGAAGGCGATGGCACCAAGCCTGTCGGCTTTTATCCTGTGGTGGAAGACTTTATAGGAGAAGGAGGCAGCCTGGCAGCGCCTGGAGCCTTATATGAAGGGCTGACACCGCAAAAGGCAGGAATAGAGATTGATGGATATGAAGCACTGGGCGGTATTGTCTATGCGGATAAGAAGATAGAGACGGGAGAAAGTGCTTGCTGGATCATTATGATGGGGATTCAGGAGAGTGATAATGTGGAAGCAGACAGCGTATGGATGACTTCCCTGCAGCAGATATATTCCAGATATGCGTCATTAAATAACCTCAATCAGGCATATGAACAGACAAAACAGACCTGGCGTGAACGTGTAAAAGCATCTTATCAGTCCGGGAATCATGAGTTTGACCAGTTCATGAACTGGGTAAGCTTCCAGCCGATTCTTAGAAGAATCTATGGCTGCTCTTTCCTGCCACATCATGATTATGGCAAGGGTGGAAGAGGCTGGCGTGATCTGTGGCAGGACTGTCTGGCACTGTTGATGATGAACCCTGATGGTGTACGCAGGATGCTCATTGATAATTATGGCGGTGTCCGTGTAGATGGAACCAATGCAACGATTATCGGAACGAAGCCGGGAGAATTTATTGCAGATAGAAATCATATTACCCGTGTATGGATGGATCATGGGATGTGGCCGCTTCTGACGACTGCATTCTATATTGACCAGACAGGAGATCTCTCCATATTACTGGAAAAGGCACCTTATTTCAAGGATGCACAGATCATACGAGGAACAGCTAAGGATGCTAACTGGAATGAGACACAGGGATGCTGGCAGAGAGATGCACAGGGCGATATTGTGCAGGGCAGCATTCTGGAACATATTCTGGTTCAGCATCTGACAGCCTTCTATGAAGTGGGTGAACATAACCACATGAGGCTGCGGGATGCCGATTGGAATGATGCACTGGATATGGCAAATGAGTGTGGAGAGAGTGTTGCCTTTACGGCAGCATATGCAGGCAATCTGAGGACTCTTGCAGAGCTGCTTGCGGCACTGGAACAGCGGATGCATGTACAGGAAGTAGAGCTTCTGGCAGAGCTGGAACCACTGTGGAAGCAGGCTTCTGCAGTGTATGAGAATATTGCAGCCAAACAGATGAGCCTGAATGAGTATTGTAGAAGCTGTTCGCATCAGGTAAGTGGAAGACGTAAGAAGGTTGCAATAAAGATAATCGCAGACAAACTGACACACATGTCAGAATGGATCATGAACCATATCAGAGAGACAGAATGGATAGAAGACAAGAATCAGGGATGGTTCAACAGCTATTATGATAATCATGCCAGAGCAGTAGAAGGACATTTTGACAGCGGCGTACGCATGATGCTGACAGGACAGGTATTTGCCATTATGTCCAGCACTGCACAAGAGGAACAGATCAGACAGATTGTAAAGGCGGCAGATGCCTATTTGTATGATGCAAAAGCAGGTGGATATCGTCTGAATACGGATTTCCATGAGCGTAAGGATGATCTGGGCAGAATGTTTGGCTTTGCCTATGGTCATAAAGAAAATGGAGCTGTGTTCTCCCATATGACGACCATGTATGCCAATGCATTGTATCAGAGAGGCTTTGCAAGGGAAGGCTATAAGGCTTTGCATACACTGTATGAACAGGCTGCTAATTTTGAAGTGAGCAGGATTTATCCTGGAATCCCGGAGTATTTCAATGACAGGGGAAGAGGAATGTATCATTATCTCACAGGAGCAGCCAGCTGGTATATGATGACGGTTGTAACACAGATGTATGGAGTCCGTGGCAGGCTGGGAGATCTGTGTCTGTCACCAAAGCTTCTGGCAGAGCAGTTTGATGAGGAACACAGGGCGGCAGTCAATGTGGAGTTCGCAGGAGTACCGATAGAGGTGGTGTACCACAATGACGGGCTATGTGACTATGGAGCATACAGAATAGATCAGGTAAGGCTGGATGAGGCAGAGATAGAGATTACACCGGATAGGGAAGTGAGCATTCCAAAGAATAAAGTGACACGGCTGTCACATGACAGGACACACAGAATAGATGTCCGGTTAGTTCCGATAGAAAGTAGTTCCAATAGAAAGGTAAGGTAGAGCAAATGATTGATGCGAAGGGAAGATTCATCATAGATAATTACGGGAGAAAGCCGGCATTTGCCAGCTTCCTTCCAGGCATCAGCGGTATCAGCGGGATTCCCCTCTGGTGTTATTATGTAAACAGGGGGCAGTGCATCTCCTGCTTTGGATCAGAGGATAAGGATCATTCTATTATGGAATTTGTTCCTGCACATCAGGCATATCTGCATACCGGCAGGATGGGGTATCGTACTTTTCTGAAGGTGAATGGTGCGTTCTATGAAGCTTTTGCCGATACGGACAGACAGCAGACCATGTGTATTGACCAGAATGTGCTTCGCATTGAGGAAAAGGCGCAGGATAAGGGAATTGTGACCAGAGTGACCTATTATACGCTTCCCGAAGAGAAGCTGGGGGCACTTGTACGTAAGGTGGAATTGCAGAATATAACTAACCAGCCTGTTGAAGTGGAATACCTGGACGGCGCTCCTGCAATCGTACCATATGGTGTGAATCAGGACAGCATGAAGAATATGACACAGACTGCCAAGGCATGGATGCAGGTCGAGGATGTCTGTGCGGGCAGACCGTATTTCAGAGTGCGCGCCAGTATGGCAGATTCCACACAGGTCGTAGAAATCGAAGGGGGCAATTTCAGTATTGCCATTGGGCATGATGGCAGCAGATTAAGCCCTGTTGTAGACGCAGAAGCGGTATTTGCCTATGATACGGCATATGAACATCCACACATTTTCCTGGAAAAGGGCATAGACGGGGTGCTGTCTTCCAGACAGATGACGATGAACCGTATTCCCTGCTGCTTCTATGGGGAAAAGGTTGTCATCGAACCGGGAGAGTCCTGTGTCTTTTATGAAATGACAGGGCAGGTGGCAAGGAAAGAATTACTGGATGAATATTTACAGAAAAAACCGGATGCTGCATATTTTGAGAGCAAGCTTGTAAGAGCAGAGGAATTGACAAGGCAGATCACGGAGTGCATGGACACCAGAACTGCCAATCCTGCTTTTGATGCTTATTGCAGACAGGATTTCCTTGATAATGTACTCAGAGGCGGCATGCCGATTCATCTGGGCGAGAAAGAAATATTCTATGTGTATGCCCGCAAGCATGGAGATATGGAACGTGATTATAATTACTTCCGTCTTTTGCCGGAGTTCTATTCTCAGGGAAATGGTAATTTCCGCGACATCAATCAGAACAGACGGTGTGATGTTGCCTTTTTCCCACAGGTGGGAGATAAAAATATTCACATGTTCTACGACTTCATCCAGTTAGACGGATATAACCCTCTTGGGGTAGAAAAGACCACGTATAGCCTGCCTGAGGAGAGAGTGGGTGAGGCAGCGCAGATACTGGGAATACGCGAAGAAGAGGCGAAGCAGCTCACACATCCATATACCCCTGGTATGGTGGCTTCTCTGTTGGAGAGCAGGGGTGATTATGGGGAAAAGGAATTGACGGAAATGATTGGCAGCATAGTAGATATGTCTGAGAGTCTGGTCACTTCGGATTTCCTGGAGGGCTACTGGTGCGACCACTGGACCTACAATCTGGATCTGATCGAGAATTATTGCAGCATTTATCCTGAAAGAGAGCATCAGCTTCTCTATGAGGATGCAAGCTATGTATATATGAAGCCGGGAGCAGGCGTATACCCAAGGAAGCAGCGTTATGTAGAGACAGAGGAAGGCATTCGTCAGTATCATGCTGTATATTCCATAAAATACGGGGAAAGTGAAGAAAAGTTCTTAACTGATACAAAAGGGCGCATCCTTCATACCACACTGCTGGAGAAGCTGATACTGCTCAATACGTTGAAATTCGCAACCCTTGATCCTTATGGTTGCGGTATTGAGATGGAGGGTGGAAAGCCTGGCTGGTATGATGCACTGAATGGCTTACCGGGACTGATGGGTTCCTCTATGGCTGAGACCTGTGAGCTTGCCAGAAATCTGGAATATACTATAGATATCCTTCGTAAATATCAACAGGGTACAGATATCCTAAGAGAACTGTATGAGTTCATGAAGGCTGCCTATGAGATCATAAATATGCAAAAGGCAGAGGCAGCTTATTTCCCTGTATGGAACAGAATCAATGATATCAAAGAAGCGTATCGGAACAAGATCTATGCAGGAGTAGAAGGAACTTATGTCAACTGCACGGCACAGGAACTGCTGACCGTAATGGAAGCCTTTTATAGAATCGTTATGGAGGGAATCGCACATGCAGTCACGTTGGGGGATGGGCTGATTCCTACGTATTTTACCTATGAAATGACGGAGTATGTCAAAGAGGAAGATGGAATCAGAGCAGTTGCATTCAGACAACATGTACTGCCGCATTTCCTGGAAGGTCCTGTTCGCTATCTGAAGCTGCGGCTTCCGGCGGAGACTAAAAGAGAGGTATATGAGAAGGTAAGGAGCAGTCAACTATATGATAGTGAATTATCCATGTATAAGGTTAATGAGCCATTAGCGAAGGAATCCTATGAGCTTGGCAGATGCAGGGCGTTTACACCGGGATGGCTGGAAAATGAGTCTATCTGGCTGCATATGGAATACAAGTATCTGCTGGAACTTCTTAAATCAGGTCTGTATCAGCAATATATCGGGGACTTGTACAAGGCAGCGATTCCTTTCCAGGATGAAGAAAGATACGGCAGAAGTATTCTTGAGAATTCTTCTTTCCTTGCAAGCAGTGCCAACCCGGATGAGAGCATTCATGGCAGGGGATTCGTAGCAAGACTGAGTGGTTCTACAGTAGAATTCATGGACATGTGGCAGAGGATGATGTTTGGACATACGCCTTTTAGAGAAGAGGATGACAAACTGGTATTCGCATTGCAGCCTGTGATTCCTTCCTATCTGCTGGATCAGGAGAGAAGAGTAGAAGCAGTATTTCTTGGAAAAGTACGTATTGTTTACCATGTGGATGCAGAAGACGCAGATTATATACCGGAAAATTATGAGGTTGTGCAGTACTGCCTGACAGGAGAAAAAGACAAAGAAATCCATATATATCAGAATCAGATCATGGGAGAAGAAGCAGAAAATATCAGAGCCGGAAAATACACACAGATAGAGGTCTGGATAAAAAAATAGGAAAGATTTCAAATGCATATTTCTCTCAAGGAAGGAGAAACACAGGCTGGTTTCCACATGGAAACAGAAGAGATCATGACCATTATATTATAAGAAAAATCATACGCCAAAGCATGTGTATTCATTTGCTTTGGCGTATATATTTATGTATACTATAGGGGAGAAAGAGGGGGAATACTATGAGAAAAAGAATGGCTTTTGCCTTGATTATAACAATGTTGCTGCTGGGGGGATGCAGCCTGCAAAAAGGTGAGCAGCAGACCGCATCGCAGACGCAGCAGGAAGACGTTACTACACTTCAATGGTATATCAATTATTCCTGGTTTACGGCGGACTGGGGAGAGAATCTGGTGTCCAGGACGATTACGGATAAGACGGGAGTAAATATAGATTTCGTTGTGCCAAGCGGTGATGAGAGTGAGATGTTGAATTCGCTCATCAGTGCGGATAGTCTGCCGGATATTCTGACGATTGGCTGGTGGGAAGATGAAGTGGGAGAAATGATTCAGAAAGGAATGGTCTATCCACTGGATGAGCTGGCACAGGAATATGATGCCTGTTTTATGCAGGTCGTAGACCCGGATGTTGCCAGCTGGTATACCTCCAAAGACGGACATATCTATCAGTATCCCAATTCAGCCTATACGCTCAGTGATTATGAGCAATATGACACCATAGCTTCCAATGAGACTTTTCTGGTAAGAAAGGATATATACGAGGCGATAGGCTCACCGGATATGACAACACCGCAGGGATTTCATGATGCAGTGGTGAAAGCGGCACAGATGTACCCGGAAGTGAACGGTGAGGAGTTGATTCCCATAGGAGCACATGTATTTACCAAGGAGGGATGTGATTCCTTTGATAATTATCTGTTTGATTTTCTGGCGGTGCCATATCTGGATGAACAGGGCAACGCCTATGACAGATATACGGATGAAAGCTTTCTTACATGGTTGAAGACTTATCGGAAATTGCGCGAGGAAGGGTATCTGAAGGATGATATCTTTCTGGATAACAGAACCCAGATGGAGGAAAAGATAGCAAACGGCAGATATTTCTGCATGCTGTATCAGAGAACGGATATGGCAGATCAGCAGAAGATTCTGTATGCGAAGAATCCGGGGCAGATCTATATTGCCGTGGATGGACCAAAGAACCTGTCTGGAGATGATTACAGGCTGCCCGGTTCCGGAATTAACGGATGGACAGTGACGTTTATCAGTAAGAAATGCAAGAACGCTGAGAAAGCAATTAAGCTGATATCCTATCTCATCAGTGATGAAGGACAGCTGATGACCTGGTATGGTGTGGAAGGAATCACATGGGAATATGATGAGAATGGCAAACCTAAAATGTATCCTGAGATAGAGCATTTGTTGAATACGGATCGCGTGACCTATGACAGGATATATGGTGCAGATTCCTGTTACTGGATGCTTCAGGATAATGTAAGGGCTGATGAGTGGGGCAGGGTATTGCCACAGCCTCTTGGACAGCTTCAGGAATGGACATTCCCTTATACGGTATATACAGCACCGTATGATGTGGTATTTGATGCACAGGAACAGGAGAATCAGATTTATACGAAGATCAAGAATCTCTGGGGAGTGACCTTGCCTAAATTGCTGCTGGCAGAATCAGATGAGGAATTTGACCAGATCATGGAGGACTTCAAAAAGCAGAGAGAGGATATTGGATTTGAACAGGTGCAAAAGGCTTCTACTGTGCAGATACATGATAACATGGAGAAACTGGGAATAGAACAGTAGGAGGCGGCACATATGAAAATAAGGCGTAATAACAGTCTCAGCCGCAAGATCGTACTGACAATTGTGGCTTTTGTCAGTATCTGTATTGTGGTGGCTGCACTCATGCTGACCAACAATATGAAAGAGAGTATGATCAAAAGTACGATCAGAGATGAACAGGCAAGGCTTGAGCAGGTCACACAGGCAATTGATAAGACCAATGAAGTGTGCAATCTGGCGTCAGAGATCATAAAGCAGTCAGTCAAGATCAATCAGTATATGGAATTGCTTTGCAATGGTAAGGATATGGAGATCATGGAGAAGCTGGACTTCTATCAGAAGGAGCTGATTTCGATTGAAAATATGACCAATTCCAATCCCTATCTGTATCAGGTCAGAATCTATGTGAACAGTGAAAAGGCATCAGAGAAAGCTCCAAGCATCTATCGCTATCAGAGAATGAACAACATGAGCTGGGCAAAAGAGTATCATGACGGAGAATGGAAACTGGATTATACAGATACGGTATTCCCGGAGTACATAGCGACAGGACCAAAGCATCTGGCGGGACTGATAAGCGTAGTTACACAGGCAGGCGGACAGGAGATGTACACCATAGAGTGCATAACTTATATGACTAATCTGTTCCCTGATCTGTATGAGGACAGTGATACTTCCTGGAGCGCTTTCTTTGGTGATGATGGCAATTTGTATTATAAAGCAAGTAACAGCAATACCTGGAATCAGGCTATTGAAGAGATACAGGAAAAAACAGGAAGTGACACCAATGTCATATATACTGAAATAGATGGAAAACATGTGATACTGGCATATCAGTATGTACCACTGCTGGGAGGTACTTATGTACATCTGGTATCTATGGAAGAAGCGTTTTCGGAGTTCTATCGAAGTCTGATTCCTTATGGAATTATACTGATACTGATTCTTATGGCTTTTGTAATATTCAGTATTGTGGCAGTGCGTGTAATCATGCAGCGTTTCTATAGAATGTATGATGTCATGACAAGGATTCAGGGTGGTGAGCTTGACTTGACTCTGCCGGAAGAGGGTAATGATGAGATTACGAAGCTTTCCAGTGAGATTAACCGAATGCTTGCCAGGATTCAGGAGCTGAATCAGGATAATCTGGACAGACAGCTTCTTGCAAAGAATGCGCAGATTAAATCCCTGCAGAATCAGATCAATGCACATTTCATGTATAATGTACTGGAGTCCATCAAAATGATGGCTGAGATAGAGGAAAAGTACGATATATCCGATGCCATCACATCTCTTGGCAAAATGTTTCGTTACAGTATGAAATGGATGACAGGAACCGTTACAGTAGAGGAAGAAATCACATATATCAGCAATTATCTAAAGCTCCTCAATCTGCGGTTTGATTATGAGATTTATCTGTCACTGAATATACCAGAGGAAATCTCACACATGCAGATTCCAAAGATGCTGCTGCAGCCACTGGTAGAGAATGCAGTATACCATGGAATAGAAGAAATGGCAGAAGACACGAACATTTATATAAAAGGAATATTGGTAGATGAGGAGAACTGCACCATAGAAGTATCAGATGCAGGACGAGGGATGGATGAAAAGGCACTGGAAGAATTAAGAAGCAAAATATATTCACAGACCCGTTCTACAGAAGAGAGCGGTCATGGAATCGGTTTAAAGAATGTGCAGGACAGAGTACAGTTGTACTTTGGGGAACAGTATGGTATCGAGATCTTTTCCAAAGAGGGATGTTATACGAAGGTACTGATTCATTTACCAAGAAAGGAAGTAAGATATGAACACAGTGTTGATCGTGGAAGATGAGAAGATGATCCGCCAGGGTATTAAGAGCATGATACAGCGATCAGGAGTACCCGTTCAGACCATCATAGAATGCAGTAACGGACAGATGGCATTGGAGGTATTGCAGAGCCAGCAGATAGATGTGATGTTTACTGATATCAGAATGCCCAAGATGGATGGCATCACGCTGGTACAGGAGATGCAGAAATTCCAAAGACGTCCGCTTACGGTGGTAATCAGCGGCTATGATGATTTCTCCTATGCTGTGGAAATGCTGCGTATGGGGGTAAAGGAATATATTCTAAAGCCCATTGACAGAGAGCAGATCATGTCAATCATGCACAAAATGGAGGATGAACTGACGCATATAAAAGAAGAACAGGATACACTAAGACAGGCGGGATATCAGCAGCTCAGGTTCCTGTGTACCTCCGAGAAGGTATCTGCGGAAGATGAAGAGCTGACCGGCAGATATTATCAGGATAGTTTCCTACAGGGGGAATACGAGGTATGCTGTTGCAGCTACGATGGGGAAGAGGAAGAACAGGGGAATTCCTACCTGTATCTGCACAATGTAGGCGGCTATGACCTTTTCCTGATTGGTTGTGAGAATAAAGAGTTCCTGATCAGAAATGAATTGCGTAATTGCTATGCGGGCTTCAGTCAGCCTGTCAGTGGAATCTCTTCTTTGAAAAAGGCGTATGAGCAGGCGGTTTTGGGGCGCCATGAAGCCTTTGCCAGAGCTATAAAAGTAGTGGATTGTAACGAAAGCTACATGAAGAAACAGACCGAACATCCCAAAATGGCAGAAGAAGAGAACAGGAGACTTGAGAGCGCGGTACATATTCTTGGAACAGAGCGTGTTGAAGAGGCGGTGGAGCTGATACAGGATTATGGCAGACAGGTACAGAATGGAGCTATGGACACAGACGAGTTTGCCCAGAGGATGCATCTTATGCTGGAGAGAATCGCAGTGAATTATGAGAATGCCCTGAAAGTACGTAAGGAAAGTATTCTGGAGTTGCAGGATATTTATCGGTATCAGACCATTACGGAGTATGTGAATACTTTAACAGACTGGATGAGAAGATTCCATGACCTGATCAGTGAGGAATTTGATGATTACAAGAATAAGCAGAAGATACAGCAGGCGGTCAGCTATATTCATGAGAATTATAATAAAGATCTGAATATGGCAGTGGTGTCTAATTATATCTCCATGAATTATTCGCTGTTTTCCTATGTTTTTAAACAGTATACAGGCACGAATTTTGTGAATTTCTTAAAGGATCTGCGTATGCAGGAAGCCAAGCGCCTGCTGGAGACCTCTGATATGCGTGTCAACGAGATCAGTCAGTCGGTAGGCTATGAGAATGAGAAACATTTCATGAAGATATTCAAGGCGACGCTGGGAGTATCGCCGACAGAATACCGTAAGAGCATACAGCTTAAAGGAGAGTAGAGGGATTCTGCTCCAGCTGCTGCATGCAGCTGTGGAGTAGCCCGTCCAGGTCTTCGATACAGGTAATAGAGGCGCTGTCACAGGCATATCTGGTATGAATCTGATATTTTTTGTGATGCAGTCTGGCATAATTGGTAAGATACTGGCAGATGTGAGAGATATATTCTTTTGCGTCTGCCTTTTCCAGTCCGGGAAGCAGTACACTGAATTCATCATCACCGGTTCTGGCAAGTATAACATCCTCTTCAAGGGTAGTCTTCAGGGCACTTGAGAATACTTGAAGTGCAAAATCTCCTTCCTCATGTCCCCAATCCTTATTGATGTCTTTTAGATGCTTTATGTCAAAGGATATCATCAGCAAAGGTGCGCCGGTAACAATCATATCATCAACAATCATGGATGCCATTGCACGAAATCCACGGTAATTATACAGCCCGGTCAGTTCATCCTTCATATAAATATCTTCCAGACGTGCAGCCAGTAAGGACATATGATGATTGTCTGCAACACGCTTGAGCATACGGGATATGTTGTTAATCCAGGAAGTCACATGAAAATCATAATGCAGCCTGTTGTTCTCAAAGGCAAGGACAACATAGCCATATTGTTTATCCTCAAAATACAGGGGCACACAGATATAGCTGCTTTGGGAATCCTTTACAATATGGGGAGGCAGAATGTCCTGGTGTGCAAAACTGCAGGGAGGGATTTCTGCACCTTGTTGCCAGCCAAAACACAGATTGACGATATTTTTATCAGTATCCTCATCCATATTGTCCTCTTCCTGCATACCGAACTGTTCTATGGCAGCCAGCATACGGATATGTCTGGGAGCACTGTCCCAATTCTCATAGAGACAGACATATAATTCACTGCAATGGGCAATATCCTTAACGTAATCATTTATTTTCTCCATGCCTTCTTCCAGATCGGTAATCCCGTGAAGGACAGCGGACATATGAATATCCTGAAAAATGCGACGTTCCTTACGCTCTATTTCATGCATCTGCGTGATTGCATAATAAGGAGCTTCGCTGACACGATAATGACAGCCACAAGAGCAGCCAATCACAGGGGCAGCCTTGATAACAGAGGGAGCATCATCCAGGATGCCGTCTGTCATGCGCAGCAGTTTATGTACGGCTTCCTGTCCAATTTCATAGGTTGGAAAAGTAACCGTAGTCAGAGTAGGCGTGATGTTTCTGCCAAGCTCGCTGTTATCGCAGCCACTGATGGCGATATCATCAGGAATACGAAGACCCCTCTCATTTGCAGCCAGCATCATATCCAGAGCCATACGGTCGTTATAACACAGGATGGCATCAGGAATACCATCCTTACAGAAATAGGTAAGTGCCTCTCTTGCATACTCCATACCAAAAAAGGTCTGATATACATTCTCATCAGGGCAGGGAATGTTATGCTTTGCAAGTGTTTCTTTATAAAGTACATAACGTGTATCGGAAGGCTGGGATTCTGTGCGGCAGCCAAGATAGCAGATTCTTGCAGCGTGATGTACGGTAATGAAATGCTCTGTCAGATCTGCAAAGGGGGCATTGTTGTCCAGAATGACATAATTGGAAGCATGGGCTTCCTGATTGATGACAAGAACCGGACAGGAGCAGTGTTGTGTGACCTGTTTATAAATGGCATCAGCGAGTCTGTATTCAGGGTAAGTTCCGTTTGCGAAGATAATACCGTCAAAATCCTGATAAGAAGGAATTGTAAGAATCCCCTCTTCTCCTGCAAGGGTGTTTGGGGTCTCGCCATCTGTAGATGCAAAAATCTCCACAAGATAACCATATTCTTTTGCTGTGTCCAGAATGCCCTGACACAGATTGTGCTGATATTCACCGAAAAGGTGGGAAATGAATACACCGATTTTCCTGGAATGATACATAGCTGCCTCCCTGACTTTTACTGTTTCAGATTGTATGGTTATATTTTATCAACGGTTTTTCATATTGCCAATATCTTTTGGAAAAATTGCCGGATGGTTTGTAAGATATATGTAAACGGTTACATAAATATTTTGATACAGAGTTTTAAAGAAAAGACTGGAAATTTTACCGGTCACATGATACACTTATTTTAACAATGCAAAGGATACTTTTGTAAGGGCTTACATGTCCTATCATGCGTTTAAGGAGAGCTTACATTATGATAATGAAAAGAAGAGATTTTGACTTATTGGCACTTGGTGAGATTCTGCTTCGTCTGTCACCACCCGTAAATGAGCGTCTGACCCGTGGTGAGATATTCCAGAAGCAGGCTGGCGGAGCGGAACTGAATGTGGTATCCGGTGTATCGCTCCTTGGACTCAGGACCGGTATTATTTCCAAGATTCCGGCGAATGACTTGGGCAATTTCATTCAGAACAGAGTCCGTTTCTGTGGTGTCAGCGACGACTACCTGGTTTATGATAAGACGAAGGATTCCAGGCTGGGTATTTACTATTATGAATATGGTGCACACCCCAGAAAACCAAATGTTATCTATGATAGGAAGAACACTGCCTTTTCCGAAGTCGGCATTGATGATTTCCCGGAAGAGATGTACCGTTCCACAAGATGCTTCCATACAACGGGCATTACGCTGGCGCTGGGACAGAAGACCAGGGAGACTGCAATAGAGATGATCAAGCGCTTTAAGGAAAATGGCACTCTGATTTCCTTTGATGTAAACTTTCGTGCGAATCTGTGGACCGGTCAGGAAGCTAAGGAATGTATAGAACAGATTCTTCCTTATGTAGATGTATTCTTCTGCTCAGAAGACACAGCCAGACTTACCTTTGGCAAGGAAGGCACAGTGCAGGATATGATGAGAAGCTTTACAAAAGACTATCCGATTAGTGTAGTGGCAGCTACGCAGCGTGTCGTACATTCTCCGAAGATTCATTCCTTCGGTTCCTGCATCTATGATGCGATTGCAGACCGTTTCGTACAGGAGCCTGCTTATGAGAATATTGATGTTGTAGACCGTATCGGAAGTGGTGATGCTTATATCTCCGGTGCCCTGTACGGCTTGCTGGCACATAATATGGACTGCCAGAAGGCAATGGAATATGGCAATGCTACGGCAGCCGTTAAGAATACGATTCCCGGTGATCTGCCATCCTCCAATCTCAGAGAGATTGATTCCATTATTGCAAATCATCATTCTACAGGACCACAGCTTGAAATGAATCGATAAATCCAATATAATAAGAGGGATTGATGTTTTACATCAATCCCTTTTTGGTATTTGAGAGGGACGAATTGTACAGATTTCACAATGCAACACAGGCACGCTCTCGCTACGCTGCAGCTCGTAGCGGTACGTAAGCGTGCATATGTCTTGCGACTATGCGCGCTAAGTACCGACGGCTGCAGAGTGCCTGCTTATGCATTGGGAAAGCTGTACAATTCTGTAACTAGTCAAATTATATAAATAGATTGGAATCAGGGAAAGGAAAACAAGGAGTTATGTATACAACAGTTTTGTGGGATATAGATATGACGCTGCTGGATTTTCTGGCAGCGGAGAAGTATGCGATTGGGGAGTGTTTCCGGATATTTGGGCTGGGAGTATGCTCAGATGAGATGCTTGAGAGGTATTCTACGATTAATAGGAAGTATTGGGAGCGGCTGGAGCGTGGAGAGATCACGAAGCAGGAGACTCTGGAGGGGCGTTTCAGGGAATTCTTTGCATCAGAGGGGCTTCCTGTAGAGAAGGCAGAGGCTTTTAATGCAGAATATCAGGAGAGGCTTGGAGATGTGGCAATCTATTGTCCTCATGGCAGAGAAGTCATTGACTATTTACAGCAGCAGGGGATTCGTCAGTATGCAGTGACTAATGGTACACAGACTGCACAGAGACGCAAGCTTGCCAATTCAGGTCTGGATCAGATTTTTGTCAGGGCATTTATTTCTGATGAAATCGGTTATGAGAAACCGGATGTGAGATTCTTCGAACCGGTATTGCAGGAGTTGAAAGATTGCAGAAAAGAAGAGATTCTTCTGATTGGGGATTCCCTGACCAGTGATATGAGAGGGGCTGACAATGCCGGACTGGCATGCTGCTGGTATAATCCTAAGAAGACAATAAATGACAAGGGTGTCAGAATTGATTATGAGATACAGGATCTGCTGGAAATAGAACAAATAGTAGGAAAGAGAGTATAAAGATGGGGATGATCACATGTGATAACTGCGGTGCGCAGTATGATGAGGAAGCAGACAAGTGTCCATATTGTGGCAGTGATAACTTTGGTAAAGTCGTACAGGAGCATGAAGACATTATAAATGGACTGCACCGTGAAAAGGAGCATCTGGAACAGCTGCCACAGAAGGCTGCTAAAAAGGGCAAGAGTCTTGTGACGAAACTGTTGATAGGACTGATTGTGCTGGTAATTGTTGTAGCAGCGTATGAAGGCATATCTGCCATTGTAAACAGGAAAGTGTCCTATCATGCAAAACAGCGCCACAGCCAGAAGATGGAGACGATGTA
>QWCV01006020.1_pt1 | contig 15344 bp, 8 predicted proteins | sample 1972621 | NCBI WGS metagenome assembly QWCV01 (sample SAMN09866699, study PRJNA288562) | Human gut metagenome isolate pre2_stool, whole genome shotgun sequencing... | isolation source: gut | host: Homo sapiens | place: USA: California
AATATGTATAACACTGACAAACAATGACATAGCAAATTCAGTAGACGAAGTATATCTTATTGCAGAATAGATAGATTCTAAATACTTTTCAAAGTATCCTTTAAAGGATAGAATGCCAATATATATGGACAGAAACAGGTGATTATCCATTAATAGGAAACGGAAAAACTTGTCATAAGCAGAAAAAACAAATCCTTTATTTGCTTTGTTTGTCATTTACTAATATCTTTGTTTTATCATTCATTCTAGAACCGCAACAAAATATGAAATACCCTATTGGAATACAGAGTTTTGACCAAATTCGTGAAGATGGCTATGTATATGTGGATAAGACCGGTTTGATTTACAACTTGGTAACACAAGGCAAGACTTATTTCTTGAGCCGTCCACGCCGTTTTGGCAAAAGCCTGCTGGTAAGTACCCTTGCCTGTTATTTCCAGGGACGCAAAGATTTGTTTGCCGGACTGGAAATCGACGGATTGGAAAAGGACTGGTATGAGTATCCTATCTTCCGTATAGACTTTAATGGAGGACTGTATACACAACCCGGAATTCTGGAGGCTACCATTGAAGGCTATTTAGGGAACTGGGAAGATATTTATGGCAAGAATCCCAATTATACAACCATAGGAACCCGTTTCATTGAAATACTTCGCCGGGCTTATGAACAGACAGGGCGGCGTGCGGTGGTTCTGATTGATGAATATGACAAACCTATTTTGGATGTATTAGATACGGAAGCTTGTTTTTATGATGATTATGGAAAGCAAGTTCTGTTGGAGAACCATAACCGGGAAATATTGAAATCCTTTTATTCTACCTTTAAAGGAGCCGATCAATACTTGAGATTCGTATTGTTGACCGGAGTAACAAAGTTTTCCCAAGTAAGTGTTTTCAGTGGATTTAACCAGCCTAAGGATATCAGTATGGATGAACGGTACGAAGCTTTGTGCGGTATCACCCAGAATGAGCTGGAAGCATTTTTCGAAGAACCCACCATACAGTTGGCTGCTAAATATCAGTACACAGTGAAAGAAATGAAGGAACTTCTCAGACGGCAATATGACGGATATCATTTTGGAGAGAGGATGACCGACATTTACAATCCGTTCAGCATTCTTAATGCTTTTGACAGTATGGCAATTCGTGATTACTGGTTCTCTACAGGTACTCCCACCTATTTGGTTCGTCTGCTGCAACACAGCCGCGAGCAGATAAACGAACTTGCCGGACGTTATTATGTTCCCTCTTTGTTTGTGGATTATAAGGCTGATGTGGAACAGCCTCTACCCATGATTTATCAGAGCGGATATCTCACTATTAAAGAATATAATAGACGTATGGGAACTTATCTGCTCGATTTTCCCAATAATGAGGTGCGTAAAGGGTTCTTGTCCGTATTGGCAGCACATTATTTGAAACCCGGAGGTGGAGAGGTCAACAGCTGGATTATCGATGCTGTTACTTGCCTTGAGCAAGGGAACACCTCCGCTTTTTGTGATTCTCTGACCGCCTTTCTTGCAAGCATCCCGTATGACTCTCACGCTTCCTTGAAGGAATTGGATATGACTGAGAAACATTTCCAATACACTTTTTATCTGATTCTCCGTTTGATAGGAGTTTATTGCCGTGCAATCCATTGTGAGAATCGCCAGAGCTTCGGACGAGTGGACTGCATATTGGAAATGGACGAATATGTTTACATTTTCGAATTCAAGATGGACGGAACAGCAGAGGAGGCTTTACAGCAAATAGCAGAGAAAGGCTATGCCCGATCTTATTTGACCGATAACCGTAAAATAGTCTGTATCGGGGTGAATTTTTCTTCCCTTACACGTACTGTGGAAGAATGGAAGGAAATAATTTACAGGTAAGATTTAGTCATAGTCAGCCTAAAGCGTTAAACAAAAGATTGCCTTCCACTATTTTTTATGGGAATATACCGGTAAGAATGTTCATGCTGTTGCCGGCATAACACATTTAATTTTCATCTTTTTATCATTTTGTTTTTCTTTTTGCTAAGAATGAATTATTTTCGCAGCCGAACACAAGTTTAATTTCTTACCGACAATAAGCAGACATGCTTTAATCCTCGACCAATTCAACTTGTCCTCATTTTAATTTTAACGGATAAGCTGATGTTTTGTCCCTCACTATTATAAAATAAAAGAATGAAAAGATCACTGTATGTATCGCTATTGACGATCATGTACTTCTCTGCCTGCCAAGGTAGTGAGGAGTTAGAGCAATCACAAGAAAAAGAGTACACGGTATCCATTATGGCAAGAATCGGGAAAACAGTTTCCGGGGCACGTTACTTGCAAGATCATGAAAATGCCATCGCTAGTTTTAGTAAAACTGATGATATAGGTGTTTTTATGGACAATGACAGCGCCGTCCGCTGGATATTCGATGGAACTTCCTGGACTACAGAAAAGAGTGTCTTTTGGAAAGATAAAAACCAGGAACATACTTTTTACGCATATTATCCCCACTCCGGTTCCAAAGCCGAAAGTAAGGAAAATATAAAAATGCCTTCTCTCGACAGCCAGAACGGGACTTGGGAAAATATTGACCAATATGACTTTCTAGTAGCATCCAGGAAGCTTTCCTACGATACCGACCTTGGCAATGTGGCCTTTTCGGGCGATTATTCATTTAAGCACGTTTTGTCACTATTAAAGATAAACATAAAGGGTGAAGGAGATATGGCACAGGCCGTTATTGACAAAATCAGACTTGAAGGAAATGGGTTGACGACCCAAGGATACTACTCCTTTGAAACGAACAGCATCACCATCAGCGAAACTCCCAAGGAAACCTTCCAGATTACTCCGTCACACACCATGAACAATCAGGATGTTTCTTTTTATTTTATCCTGAACGGGGGCGAGAATGACGGAAACATTGATCCGAAAGCCGTGAAAAACCATTCTGTTAATCTCACCATTGAATATACCCGTAACAACAAATATTACATAACACGACGAGACGACCTATCTCCGGGCTTATTGTCCGGATGTATTCATAAATACAATATTGTAGTAAAAGACGGAAATGTAATTATAACGGGAGGAAGTATTTCGGGTTGGACTCCGGGAAATGAAGAAGAGGATATAGTTATAAATGGAGAAGAAATAAACCCACAAACAAATAATATGTTATGAATTATAGATTAACCGAATTAAAGGTGCTTCTGTTTCTATTGCTGCTGTCTGCTGTTTCTTGCCAACGCCCGATGTATGATGAAGAAGACGATGAAGACGGAGTCTCGCAAACAAATCTTCCTTTAAAGATATCTGCCAGGTCTAGCGGAGAATCCCAGATTAATTATCCGGCCTATATCTATGCGTTTGCAGAGGACGGCAGCTGTTCTGCTAGTCTGAAAATGACAGATAACGCCCAGATTGAAATGAAGTTACCTCCTGCCCGATATACTATTGTTGCAATAGCCGGTTTAGGAGAGGAATATATCGTTCCGAAAGATCCTAGCCTTGATGATGTAATTGTTATGAAAGAAAATAATAGAAGCTCACGCGCGCTAATGATGGGCACTTCAACTGTGACAATTGCCAATAAGAAAAATATATCTGTTTCTGTAACCCTCTATTATGCTGTATCTTTAGTTAATATCAGTTTGGAAGATATACCGGCAAACGTTAAAAAGGTGAGTTTGCAGATTTCGCCTTTATATTCTTCCCTGTCGTTTACAAGGGAGTATTCCGGCAAAGACAAGAGTACGGAAATTATTTGTGAGTCTGAGCCGGGTGGAATTTGGAGTGCAAAGCCTTTTTATATTTTTCCGGGGAGCGGCTCTCAGACTGTTTTTTCCATAACCTTGGAAGATAATAGTCAGACAAAGACGTTTGGATACACTTTCAAAGGAAAGCCGGAAGCGAACGTGCCATTGAATATCGGGGGTAGCTATTCGGGTGATGTCACGGTAGGGGGCAGTTTGATATCAGGTGAATGGAAGGCTCCGGTAGACATCAAATTCAATTTTGGCGGTGCTGATGAAGGTAATGGCGGTAGTGAGCCGCCTTCCATTAATCCGGATCTTTCCGGGCTACCCGAAATTGGCGGTATCTGGAACGGCGGTATTGTAGCTGGCATAGAGAATGCAAGTTCCACAGGGGCGGATATTTTGTTGATGAGTCTGGATGAGTGGAGTGGATTCACTTCCGATGTGCGGAATATCATACAGGAGGAGGAAGCAGACGGATGGCATCTTCCGACTGAAGAGGAGGCAAAAATATTGCATAAGACGTTCAGCGGATCATCACTGGATGAACTGAATGAAACCATAGAGGGATTAAGAAACGGAGACCCGTTATTGGATATTGAGAAACGGTATGTATATGATCATAACGGGAGCATATATGCATTCGGATTTAAAACCTCATCCAAATTTTTACAGGCAGGGAGTACGGTGAAATACAAAATACGTTTGGTATGCAGCGCTCATTATGATGCCGGATGACCCATTCATATACTAGAAAAGGGCATTCACACTTCTTGACAATATATGCTTGAGAGTGTGAATGCGTCTAATCGACTTCCATACCGGGAATCCCATTTCCATAGATAAATTCTCAATTAATTGAAAGTTAACATTCTACCACCCGGTATACATTTCCCTTGGTGGTATGTACCCGTTCGCCCAGCTGGGGCAGGATACGGCTCAGGCTGTAGGCGGTCATCCCTCTCATGATCGAAGGATGGGCGGCCTTCATGCGTTCAAACAGTTGGGTGGCGGAGAGGCTAAGCACTTCCTGCGGATTGTCCTCTTCTGTAGCAAAGCGAAAGCAAAGGCGGAACACCTCTTCTTCGGGTACATGCTTGTAGAATAAGGCATTATGTTGCTGTATAGTCTGTTCCTCTTCTTTATTGAACCAGCTTCGTTCACCGGATAGAAGTTCTGTTTTAAGCTGGGCGTACAATTGCTTATGCTCTACGGACGTGGTGCAGTCTATGGCGTGCTTCAGACTGACGCAAAGAAAGCGGCGTGAGCCGGTGCGGTCTACCAGCAAATCCTCCCGGTTGCTGGTGCCGATGAACGAGGCAATACGGGGAAGCGATGAAGCGCTGTGTTTGTAAGCCTTGCGGATATTCAGTGCGGAAGCTTGCATCAGGTTCTTCAGCAAAGGCATTTTGGACGCACCTAGTTTGTCGAATTCATCCAGGTTGATTAATCCGTAGGCAGCCAGCTTGGCTTCGGCGGATGCCGGGGAGCTTAGGTCGTAACTTTCCGTGTAGTAGGATTTCAGCCTATCGGGCATCAGCAGGCGGCAGAACGTACTTTTCCCCAATCCCTGGCGACTGCTCACCAGCAGGGGAGCCACACTGTTGGCGCGGTTGTTATCCGGATTGAGCTGCATCCATTGGGCAGAGAGTCCCAGCATCCAACGGTGGAAACCGTTCACCCATACCGGGTCGTCGGACACCCTGCGTGCCAACGCGGACACCCGGTCCGTGCCGTCCCATTCGGGAAGCTGTTCAAAATAGGCAGTAAAGGGATGGTATTCACTGATGCGGCGTGAGCGCACAAAGCGTTGAATGTCCCTGTCCCAACAGTCTATGCCCGTTTCAATAGCCTCCAGACTTAGTGAGTTCATCCATCGTTCGTCCACTTTGGCGTAACGCAGATGAGTATCGGGAATGTTGTTTTCTACACTTGCCACTTCAGTTTCTTCAGTAAGCACATTGAACCGGAAGCGGTAGCGGGAGGTGAGGAAAGCGGTCACTTCCTGCATCAGGGTATGTGATTTCGCCTTCTTGCCAGTATCTTCTGGGGAGGTTGGTCCCGCTTTTTTCTGAACATCTTTTTTCAAGTGAGCGGAATCCTTCTCTGTCTTTTCAGTTGAGACTGTCGGATGTGTCCGAGAATCGTCCATACTCCCCGGCAGGTTATCCTTACCGTTTTCAGTGAGAAGAACCTGTGAGTCGGCCATCTCTTTTACTCCGTCTTCGTCCGACACGATGTAGTGGTAACTGCCCGTGGGAGCATTCCCGTCGGTGCGCGGAGTCCAGTTCAATGCCAGAACTACTTGGCCCTCGCGGATATCCAGCGCCAGACGCACGCCGGGTATAGTCCGGCAAAGCGGCATCAGCCCGTTGAGAGCGGATACGAGATCACGACGCGGTGTTCCGTCAATAGGAACAGGGCTTGACAGGAATTTGCTTCCGAAGAAGACTGTTTTGAGAGTAGCGAATACATTCATGAGTTACTTTTTTAAGTTTGGCAAACTACAAATATACAACATAAAAAGGCGTTTGTCAAGAGGGGGTGGAAATATGGCAGATCTTGGTGCAGGATTCGATGAAACTTGGTGCAAGATTTAATGGAACTTGGGGCAAAATTCAATGGATACAGGGCGCAATACATACGTATGTGTAGGCCGATGCTTGCGTATGTGTGACCCGATGCTTATGTACGTGTGGGCTTACACGTTACTAACATACGAGCTTACACGTTACTAATGTTGGGGCTTATACGTTACTAATGTTATTGTTGAATACGCCTTTATGTTTTTAAAATACACCTTGAGCTTTAAAAAATACGTCTTCAACTTTTAAGAAAACATCTTCAGGCTTTTAAAAAACAACTATACGTTTTTAAAACACGCCAGCTTGTTCAGTGCACAGACTTAGCCTGTTCAGCTTACAGACCTAGTCTGTTCCGTGTATTACTCCCCCACTAATCCGATACGCTCCCTTTTCCCCTCATCCTGTCATCTTATGTAATATGCACAGAAAATCAGCCGGTTAAATCTGAAACCATTTCCCCTCACTTCCATTTCAGCCCGTATCGTTTTATTCCTTCACAAAAAATGTGAAAGAGCAGGCTGAAAGGAGGCTGACAGAGCAATGACAGGAGCCCCTTCATAGCCGGAACGCCTATGGGCAGGGAGTTTCAGCGATAGATGAAAGGAGAAAAGGAACAACCGGATTTTATCGCTGAGGCATTTAAAATGAAGATAATCTCAGCATTTCCACCTGCGAATGAACAGATGATCATCCATGTTTTGAATCTCCTGAAAGCCGAGTTCTGTTCCAATTATTAAATAAAATATTAAGCTAATTCAATTTAATAAGGACACTTCGTAGAGTGTCCTAAAAAAGCATAGGTTTTCTGTATGTCGCAGAAAATGAGTATCTTTAGAGTGTATCTTTCTCATGGACAGCCCCGTCCCTTTTTACAAGGGAAACTACATGTCCTCCAGGGACAAACACATTTTTGTTATCGCATAATGTGGAAGTACCTTATGTTTAAGGTGTTCCACTTTCTTCTCCAGCAAATCCGGTTTATAGTTCTTTTTCTGGCGTTTGATCTCTACGGCAACCGCCTTATCTTTTTCCAGGCATAGGGCTACAATGTCAATTTCATATGCATCGCCTTTTAACTCCCACCAAGAGCCTATATCTTTATAAAGGAAACTTTCTGCAAACTTCTGCTTAAAATAACGCTCCAACATTTTTCCGGAATAAGTGGGATAGTCAGCCTTGATAATGGAACGTAATGCCATATAATTCTTTATTTCAATGAGAGAGCGGTTTTTATCAAAATAGTTAAACCAGAAACTGATAAAGTTATCCTGTATTTCATATCGGATAGCCAGTGTTCCCTCCTTTGATAGAATAGGGCGTTGGCGTACAATGATATTGTAATCTTCAATCAGTCTTCTCAAATAACCGCCAATGCTTTTATTCCCTAAAGCCGCTTCTATTTCTGCCTGTGTATTTTTGCCATTTGCTATGGCACTTAAAATAGAAAAATAGGTCGCATAATTTTTGCCGAATTCTTCTATTAAAAGATTCTTTCCTTCATCTGTAAACGGGGAGTTATCACGGACCATGAAGTCGATCATTCCATTGATGTTCAATATACGATTGTCACAAAACAATTCAACATATTTGGGTATACCTCCGGTAAATGTATACAATGCCAACAAATCGTCATTCGTATATGTTGGATAATAATCATACATAATTTCTTTAAGTACAGGGAGGCTGAAGGGTGAAAGCTTTATAATATTATCGGCACGCCCAAATAACGGCTCTTTATTATTTTGAAAGATCTTATTCATCAAAGAATAAATGGATCCACAGACAATCAGGTTCATTTTGGTCTCTTTTCTGTAACGATCCCAAATGTTTTGTATATCGCTATAAATGGAATTATTAATATTATAGAACTCTTGAAATTCATCTATAACCAGATTGAATGCCCTTTGTCCCGCTATTTCCATCATATATTGAAATAATGAACTGAAAGACCGTATCTCTGCTGGTACAAAGATATTCAAAGCGCCCGAAATGAGGGGGATAAACTCACTACAGAGAGTAGCTTCATTCTTTCTGCCTACAAATAGGTATACAGTAGGCATTTCGTCCACAGCCTTCATTATAAGGCTGGTTTTCCCTATTCTACGTCTTCCTGTTATAACTGTGAGGCGTGAATTTTCTTCAAAAGACAGGCGTTGTATCCTTTTCAACTCTGCCAGTTCATTTTCTCTATTATAGAATTTCATAAGCTTTAGTAATCTGTGTTACTGTAACCGCGGTTACAAAAATAATAATTTAAATGAAACAAACGAAAGAATGGAAGGTTTATTTAGTAAGTTCTTTAGGTGATATGTAAAGGTATTTATTCAAGATATAAATTCTAGGAGATATTTGAATTTATCTAGAATTGATTCAAATAACAATATGGGATATCTGTTCATGACAATAGAGTAATCATATTGATAATCAGTAAAATAATATCTTTTTGTATCCGGCACGAATACGACCTACCTGAGTAATGCGGTGAACAACTACTTCGGATGCAATTTCAAGCATTTATAAATTTAAAGTTTTTTTATTATGAACAAAAAATTTTTAAGTGCAGTCCTGTTCGGAGCCTTAATGGCCTCGTCAACAGGAACGTTCGTGTCTTGTAAAGACTATGATGATGACATCGAGGATTTGCAGGAACAGCTGAATAAGAAAGCCTCACTTGAAGAACTTACCCAAAAGGTGTCTACCATGGAAAGTTCTGTAGCTGACGCTAAAAAAGCAGCAGAAGAAGCAAAAGCGAAAGCTGAAGAAGCTCTGAAAAAAGCTGAAGAAGGTGGTAGTAACAGCGGCGTTACTGAATCAGACCTTGAAAACTTGAAAAAGGAAATTCAGACTCAGATTGACAAATTAGCTTCTTTGGAAAGTGTAGACAAAAAAATATCGGCTTTAAAAGAAGAATTGAAAGCGGATTTCATCACTTCGGAAAGTTTGCAGGCTTTGAATGACAAAGTGGATAAACTGAGCGCTGAGATCATGCAAGTAATAGGTCATCGTCTGACTAGTCTCTCTTTGATTCCTACAGACCATATCAATGGTATAGCTGCTATTACTCTGACTACCTTACAGTACACTCCACAGGTATATAAGCCAATGGCGAAACATGAGGGCGGTCCAGACAAACATACTAACCGTCCCGTATTGGATCACGTTGCAGCTGGAGAAGTTCGTTATATTTCTACAGAAAAGAATGAGGCATATTTCCATGTAAGTCCGAGCATGGGGGTTCGTACTGAAGATATTGAGTTGCCTTCTTTCGATTGTATCACATCGAATAATACAATGACAAGAAGCGCTGAAGTCAAAACAAACAGTCCGATTGTTCCTACCGGTAAAGAAATCAAAGATGGTGTACTGACAGTAACTTACAAGAAGAGTGATGATTTCTTGGGTAAACCCATCACTACTACTACAAACGGTACTACAGAAACATTCTATATGGCATCTTTGAAAGCTCCTGTGACTGAGTCTAATTATACAGAAACAGAAAAAGCGGACAAAGCAGCCGGTAAAATAAATGGCGTATATGTAAACTCTGAATACTCACGCATTGAAGAAATTGTAGCTATTCCTTATTTAGCTAACTCTAAAACTGATTTTACTAAAGCATTGGAAGACAAATTTGCTGATGAAATTCAAAAAAATGCAGAAAATGGTAAAGACATATATGTTCACTATCATGACTCTGTGTGTTTGTATGAATCAGGAAATAATGAACTCGTTGACGTAGAATGGGCATACAACCAACCGCTAGACTTGAATACTTTGGTTACAGTATGTACTACTACAACAAATAATCATGTCAACCATAAAGAATTGAAGAATTATGCTGATTACGGTTTGGAATTCCGTTTCTCTTTAGCTACTGAAAAATATTTGCAAGGAGATCGTGATACAGACGAACAGGAATTTGCTAAGATTTTGAGTGGTAACAGATTGAAATCAGAAGTTTATGATGTAGATTTGGACGACAATCAATACTCTCGTGCTTCTATTGGTCGTGAACCGATTGTGCGTGTTTCATTGATTGATACAAAACACGACAATGCATTGATTGCACAACGTTACATCAAAGTTCGTTGGATCGATAAAGGGGAAGAGCAAGTATTGAGTCCGTTTAATTTTGCAAACGATACCATCAGTTGTCATGATATGTATCAGCAGTTGTTCTCTAAAGATATGAACGAGGCTATCTATCATCAAGTTAAGTTTAATGGTGGTCAGAGCATGAGTAAGACTGAATTCCATAAAGTCTTTACATCGCTGAAGATCAAGAGTTTGAAGAAGGACGGCGTAGAAATTGATTTGACTAAGCTGAACCTATCAGTTAATGCTGATGCAGATTGGAGTGAAGGTGACTCTAAGCAGATCAAAGATGGTAAGGAAGAATTAAAGAATAATGTTGACTTGTTATTTAGCTTCTTGAAAGATGCACAGGATAATACCTCATATAACTTGGTATGGGCTATGAATGAAAAAACTGTTGGAACATTGAAGGATAACAAGGATGGAAACTATGCTTCTAAATTCGAGATTGAAGTTGAATATATAGACGAACTTGGAACAGTAGGTAACATTATCCAGAAATTTAATCAAGAAATTGTTGTTCCGAAACAAGAATTTGCTTACCAAGGAACATATTGGAAGAATGGCATAGGTGAAGGTACATTTAATGTTAATCCTATCGTGTTCAATACTGCTGAAGATAGCTGGGCTAATAACAACGGTCTAACACCTGATCATACCCATGAATATAACGGTACAGACTGTGCTTTGCAAGATTACAGCCATATCTCTGCTGATCTTGTAAATGGTTACATCTATAAACCTGAAAATGCTAAACCGACTAACTTGGCTCAGTTCATTAAGTACATCCGTAATTGTGCAGACGTACGCTTTGTGTTCGATCAAAGCCGCTTCAACAAGTATGACTACTTGGCAGGTTACAATGTAAGTGCAGATGGTATTTCATTATGGAAAGGAGCTGCTCCTACAAGCTGGGAACAATTTGATTATATCCAAACTGATAAGACTTTGGCTGCAACTATCCAAAACGTAATGGGTGCAACAGCTGAAACAAACAAAGATTCCAAGTTCTTGCCATGGAACTTCGATGAAACATTAGGCTCTACAAATGATGAGTGTACAAGTACAATACGTTTGCATGAAATTGACAAACTGAACGGTACTCCGGCTGCCCAAGCATTGGTAGGTAAGTCAGTTCCTGTAAACTTGGTTGTTGAATATAACAGCTATAATGTGATCCCTGTTCAGGAATTTGAAGTATTCTTTATCGATCCGTTATCTATTGACGGTGCTATTAAGGGTAACTTCGTTGATGCTGAAATTGATGGTAGCTTCTTGAATGTAGCTGACGGATTCAACTTCACAGATTGGAATGGTAATAAAGTTGCCGCTCAAGACATCAAGGATGTTAAGAACGGTGAGTATGCTCATGAACTATATGATTACTATGGCGTTCATAATGTTAAATTCTTGACTGACAAGGTAACAACAAGTTTGTCATACGATGCTGCAACTAACACATACAAGCATACAGAAGGTGTGAAAGATGGTAAATTGCCGACCAATGCATCGTTGAAGCAAATGAAGGCTACTGAAGCTAATGGCGTGGTTGATAAAGCTAATGCAGAGAAAGTGGATAAAGATCCTACTCACTTGGCTTACTTCAACAACAATGGTACTCCGGTTAACGTTGATTACAAGATGTATATTTCTGTTGAAGTCGCTCACAAGTGGGGTGTATTAAAGAAAGAAGCTCTTGAAGTGAATGTTGCGAAAGCAGGAGGTACTCCTTCAGGTAAGTAATATTTAAAACTATATAAAAGAAAGGACGTCTTTGAAAAAGGACGTCCTTTTTTTAACACAAAAACATTACAATCTATGAAAATATTTATATATGGGATGATATTCTATTTTCTTTTTGTTTTTTCGTCTTGCGGTAATGTAGATAAACCATCTTCATCTCATGTGTTCAACGGCATATTTAAGACTGAAACAGGAATAAAATTTGAATTGAAGGAAGATTCTACTACTTTCATTCAATTTAATGACTCAATACATTATAAAGGCGTATGGGCTATTCATCGCAATGATGAAAATACTGAATATGTAACAATAGAATTTGCAGGTAACCCTAATTATTACTACTTAAAAGATAGTCAGCTTTATCATAGTGAAAGAGAGATGATAAATAATAATTTTGGGACCAAGATACAATATCTGAATTAAAAATATGTAACAATGGGATTTTATTTGTTTATAACTAAACATCAATGAGATACTGATGTCAAATAAATTTTGAATAAACATAAAAAGGAGCGATCTGAAGACCGCTCCTTTTAATTCTGTTTTTTATTGATTATTTACCCACGGTAATAGTCAAAGGAAGTTCAGCAGTTTTAGTATAACCGTATTTATCAGTTACTTCCACGATAATCTTCGTATTAGTAGTCTGAGAAATATTCTTAGAAGTAATTTCTGCGTGGTAACCAATAACTTTACCTTCAGCATCTTTAATTGCTGTAGCATCTTTAGTTACAGTATAGATTTCTGCATCGGTAGTGAAGAATTCTACCTTGTCGATATAGCTATACTTATAATTGCCAGCAGCTTCCTTGAATAAGCTATACGGCTGATTGTTGTAAGTGTAACCAGTAATCATATCAGCAGTTAACTTAGCTGTTTCACCGGCAGCGGCAGCAGGCAATGTAATAGAAGCACCAGCAGCAGGAACAATCTTACCAGCTTTCAATGCACTTTGAACATTAATCTTAAATGCAGCGGCAGCAATCTCTTCATCAGTGAACTTATAAGCACCACCCAAATAAGTAGCAGCTACTTTCACATTCAATTCTTGACCGTAAGCCCATCTATCAGCCTCTGTTACGTTACCATCCTGATTAAAGTCGCGGTCAGTAACCAAAGTTATAGTATTATCAGGAGCTATATTAGCCAAATCCTGAACCTTAACATTGTTAATCTTTTGCTCTTTATCCAAAGAGAATGTAATCTCAGTAAGATCAGCATCAGAACCTAATGTCGTGAATCCTTTCTCCATATCATATTTAGAAGCAAAATCCGTTTGATCTTTAATCGGGTCTACGAAATAAGCCATCAATGTATTACCAATCCACAAAGCTTCTCTCTTAGCTATGTAAGAAGACAAGGCAGGCATAACCGGAGTAAACTTAACTTTGATAGTGTTCAGTACATTGCTGTCATGTTTGTAATTGATAGTGATAGTATAACCAGTGCCCGGAGTTAAAGTAGCAGCGGTGCCATCAAGAGCAGAGAATACGGCATCGAACTGAGTTGCAGTTCCGTTAACCTTAGCAAGTTCAGAGCCATCAGCTTTTTTGTAAGTGTATGTAATGTCAGGTCCTTCACTCTTATCTGCATCTTTTACAATTGTAGCATCAGCACCGTTAACACCCAAAGCTGTGTTCTTCCAGATTTCAGCATCGCTACCCAAAGCAGTAAACATTTTATCCAAAGACACATTCAACTTCATAGATTTCTTAATCTGTACATTACCCAAGTCATAAACAACTTCATTACCCAAGGTACGGATTGGCTTAATGATAATTGGTTCTTTGTAAATCTTACCATCAATATGCAGTTTGTATACATTGATTTTAAATGTAGCGTATGTTACTTCATCAGACAATTTAGTTACTTTGAAAGTACCATTACTCTTATCTGCAGAGAAACCAAAGAACTTAGCGATAGTTGGATCTACAGCTTCTACATAGTAGTCATAAACGAACTTCGCGTTTACATCATCAAAAGTAATAACATTGTCTTTGTTTAAGTTTACTTCATAGTATCTCTTACTACTATCTTCACTATCGACTACTATTTCCTTTCCATCCACTGTGGCAACTTTTCCTTCGACAACTATAGCTTCTGATGTAGCAACATCCAAATTGTAATTAGAAATGAAACCACTCTTTTCTACCAAAGCGTATAGTCCATTAGTAAACTGGCCTGTATACTTATTAGCACCAGTGTATACAGCATCTGTATTGTCTAATGCAATAGCATATATGCCATTTGCGCCTCTAGACAATAGACCCTTATATTCAGTAGCAGCACTTAAAGAAACAGGAAGAACTGCGTTTTTAGAATTTTTCAAAGAGAAACTCATATCAGCTGCATCAGCACCTGCATCAATACGAGCCATCAAATATGTGTTATTAGGAGCCAAAGTAGTTAATACCTGTCCTTTAGCTACAGTTTTCTGTGCAGACCAAGTAGTTTCTTTATTATGATCCCAAGTCTGAACAATTTTCTTTACAAAAGCATATTCTATATTAAGTGTAGTTCGAATATCACTTCCTTGAGATAAACCCTTATCCATTTTATCCAAAGCAGCCCATCCCAATAATTCTACGTCGGTCAATGTAGCACCTGCAGTAGGCAATTTTATAGCCTGCATTTTGCCATCGGCATCGGGTACATTCAATGTGTAAACGCCATCGGCTTCTACTACATAAGTAGCACCAAGCGCTTTGTATTCAGAAACAACTTCATTACCATCCTTGTCGTAGAACACCCACATTCCGGCTTCGTTAACAAAAGGAACTTTTACCTTGCCTAAATCATCTTTCTTAACAGCAACATACTCTGTCTTCTTACCGTCAAGATACCAGTAACCATCTTTTACCTCAACAATAGTACCGTTGCCATCCTTACCTGGAGTACCCGGCTCACCTTGTGCACCATCTTTACCATTAACGATAGTGTAAGTCTTTCCGTTGCTGAAAGTAACCTTGAAACCACCTTCTACGTCAACAAGTTCAGTAACCCAGTTACCGCCATCTACTTCTGTCTGCAAAGCTGCCAGCTGAGACTTGATATCTGTCAACTCCTTGTTGATAGCATCGATGTCATCATCATAGTCTTTACAAGATACAAATGTTCCTGTCGAAGAAACCATCAAGGCTCCGAACAGGATTGCACTTAAAAATTTTTTGTTCATAATA
>QWCV01004449.1_pt1 | contig 15307 bp, 10 predicted proteins | sample 1972621 | NCBI WGS metagenome assembly QWCV01 (sample SAMN09866699, study PRJNA288562) | Human gut metagenome isolate pre2_stool, whole genome shotgun sequencing... | isolation source: gut | host: Homo sapiens | place: USA: California
CAGGTAGTGGATGTACTGCCTCTTACTCTGGAGGAAATATTTATCTATGAGATGGGAGGAGAGGACTATGAAGTCAAAGATATCATTTATTAATAGAACAATGCTGCAAAAGAATGTAAAGCTTTACTGGCCAATCTGGACACTGTATACAATAGTGCTATTACTCAACGGTCCGTTTTCCATGTGGAGCAGATTTAAGAATGCAGAGTTTATTTATGGCAAAAACTGGCATAAGTATATGCTTGATATAATATCCCCGGCTATCAGCATGGAGGCGGATATGATTTTTATTTTTGTCATGGCATTGGTTACAGGCATGGCAATGTTCAGTTACCTGTATAATTCGAGAGCATGTAATATGATTCACGCTATGCCTGTGACAAGACGTCAGCTTTTTTCGACTAATGTGTTGACAGGTCTGCTGTTTATGTGGATTCCGCAGATAGTTAAGTACATTATGTCGTTTGTTATATGTATATCATATGGCAATACGAAGGTGGTACATATTGGAATCAATCTGCTTGCTACAATGGGAATATCTTTTTTTATGTACAGCCTGGTGTGTCTGTGCGCAATGATTACAGGGCAGATTGTTTCTGTAGCAGTGATGTATGCGCTGGTCAATCTGCTGTATGGTGGAGCAGTTATTGCTATTGCCAATGTGCTCACATATGTATCGTACGGGCTTTCATATATGGAATTTGTAAGGAAAATAAGTGCTACGTGGTTTGCACCCATGCTACAGCTTCTCAATCGGGTAGGCTTTCATCCGACCATGAAGAATGCAGGGGATGATTATTACTGCATTAAATATACCTTCAGAGGCACAAATACTATCGTAGTCTATGTCATCGCGGCTGCAGTTATATACTTTATTTCTTATAAGATTTATAAGCATAGAGATTTGGAAAATGCAGGAAGTTTTATAGCTATTCCAAAGCTTAAGCCGGTTTTCAGATGGGGGCTTGGCAGTTTGGGAGGATTGATTTTATCTATTGTTGCAGCGTCGCTTTTGCTTGAACTTAGAATCAGCATTGGTGTTCCTGCAATTATGATGCTGGCAGTGGTGCTTGGAATCATAGCCTTCTTACTTTTAGAGATGATTATAAGGAAGAATTTTAAAATTTTTTCTAAAGCACTATTTAAGGAAATCATTGCTTTTGGTGCTTTTGTTGTAGTTGTATTTGGAGGTATAACAGTTTACGGAAATGTGCAGGAAAATTATATACCGAAGCTTTCGGATATTGATTCTGCCCGTATAGCCATAGATTTTGATATCAATCTGGAGGGAAAGGACGTTGAAAAGATTTTAGAGACTCAAAAGATACTTATGGCGCAGAAAAAGGATTATTTTAAAAAGAGATATGATGATTCCGGGTATATTACAATCTCATATACATTAAAAAATGGAGAAAAGGTCAACCGTGTATATCATACAACGGATGATTTTAATCCACATAAGCAGTGTAAGGCGATTATGGCGGAGGAAAATAAACCACAGAATATTATTAATGCCATAATGCAGTGTGATACGACAGATATTACTTTTATCAATGGCTCGGCAGAGCAGTATAATGATAAATATGTAGATGTGCTGAATGAGCGCTTTAACGGAAAAGTTGCTGCGGATATTTTTGATGCTGTAAAGAAGGATGTTGAGGCCGGTGTGATGCAGGAATATAATTTGCAGAGAATGCTTGACGGAGTGGATAAGGATACCAGCTATATGTACAATCTTATGCTGAATTTTACAGTGCCAAAGGGCAACAGGATTGGAAAAAGCTGGAATGTCGATGGCTTCACATGGTATGAGGAGCTGTTGGATATACTGGGGGTAACAAAGGAGTATTCTGATTTTGGGGATGCCCGTTCCGATGGTATTGAAACGTATTCGGTCAACATTAGTTTTGGCGAAAACTGTACTAATCTGATAGCTGTTCTTAAAGAAAATGGATTAATTTCATCAAAAGAACCACTTTTGACATATGAATAGTTGTCTCTGTAAATGGTATTGTGATATAATTACTCTGTTATAGATGTTTTGTTTATTATTTTATCATTATTCTGAATAGTTACAATTAGTCTATAATCTAATATGAATTTAGAACAGGAGAGTATATGAGCAGACCAGTAGTGGCCATCGTTGGCCGTCCAAATGTTGGAAAATCTACTCTCTTCAATGCGCTTGCAGGAGAGAGGATATCTATAGTAAAGGACACTCCGGGTGTCACAAGAGACAGAATCTATGCAGATGTATCATGGCTTGATTATAATTTTACCATGATTGATACAGGTGGTATTGAGCCGGAATCCGGAGACGTGATACTGTCACAGATGAGAGAGCAGGCACAGATTGCTATAGACACCGCAGATGTTATTATTTTTATTACAGATGTGAAGCAGGGACTTGTTGATTCTGATTCAAAGGTGGCGGATATGCTTCGTCGTTCACACAAGCCGGTTGTATTAGTTGTCAATAAGGTGGACAGCTTTGAAAAGTATATGACGGATGTGTATGAGTTTTATAACTTAGGAATTGGTGATCCACATCCTATATCTGCAGCTTCGATGCTCGGACTCGGAGATATGCTTGATGAGGTTGTAAAGCATTTTCCGGATTCATCTAAGCAGGACGATGAGGATGACAGACCGAGAGTTGCTATAGTAGGTAAGCCTAATGTAGGTAAGTCATCGCTTATCAACAAGCTTGCCCGTGAGGACAGGGTAATAGTGTCAGATATAGCAGGCACCACAAGAGATGCTATCGATACAGCCATAAAATATGATGGTAAGGAGTATATATTTATCGATACAGCCGGTCTCAGGCGCAAGAATAAGATAAAAGAGGATATAGAGCGATACAGTATTATACGTGCAGTTTCCGCAGTTGAGAGAGCTGATGTTGTCATTGTAGTGATAGATGCTACAGAGGGAGTTACTGAGCAGGATGCTAAAATTGCGGGTATTGCACACGAAAGAGGCAAGGGAATTATCATTGCTGTCAATAAATGGGATGCCATTGAAAAGGATAATAATACCGTAAAGCAGCACACAGAGAAAATCCGACAGATATTAAGTTTTATACCATATGCAGAGATACTGTTTATTTCGGCAAAATCAGGTCAGAGACTCAACAAGATATTTGAGCTCATCGATGTTGTTATAGAAAATAACTCAATGCGTGTTGCAACAGGAGTGCTAAATGAGATCGTTACGGAGGCAGTTGCCATGCAGCAGCCGCCTACAGACAAGGGCAAGAGACTTAAGATATACTATGTGACTCAGGTTTCGGTTAAGCCGCCTACCTTTGTAATCTTTGTAAACGACAAGAATCTTATGCATTTCTCATATACCAGATATCTCGAGAACAGAATCAGGGATACATTTGGTTTCAGGGGAACTGCACTTAAGTTTATTACAAGAGAACGAAAGGAAAATGAGTAAAATGATACTGGCTAGGATTTTAGCATTGGTCGTAGGGTATTTCTTTGGAACCTTTCAGACCGGATATTTTTATGGTAAGGCACATGGAATAGATGTAAGAGAGCATGGAAGCGGTAATTCAGGCACCACCAATACGCTTCGGACACTTGGATGGAAGGCCGGTGCAGTTACCTTCTTTGGTGATTTGTTCAAGGCAATCATAGCGGTTTTGATATTTTATTTCATATATAGAAATACATATCCACAGGCTGTTAAATGCATAGAGCTGTATGCAGGCTTTGGAGCGGTGCTTGGACACAATTTTCCATTCTTTCTCAATTTCAAGGGAGGAAAGGGAATAGCATGTACATCAGGTGTGATACTTGCTGTATGTCCGATTGCGGCTCCGATATGTCTGGTATTGTTTATTCTTGCTGTAGCCATAACAAGATATGTCTCGCTTGGTTCTATACTGGTTGTTATATCGTTTCTGATTCAGGCAATTGTGTTTAACCATATGGGGCTGCTTGGAGTAAGTGGCAATTATGCGGTTGAGTTTGATATACTTGCTGCTTGTTTTACGGCGATGGCTATCTGGCGACACAGAGCCAATATCAAGAGACTTTTAAGCGGAACTGAAAATAAATTTGGTCAGAAGGCAAAGTAAATAATAGTTTTTGATTATAATAATTATATAAAATACGAGGCATAGAAAATGAGTAGAGTAGGTATTATAGGTGCAGGAAGCTGGGGTACAGCATTATCCCTGGTGCTTGCAAATAACGGACATTCTGTTGAAATATGGTCAATCGTGGAGAGCGAGATTGAGATGCTTAAAGAAAAGCATGAGCATATTGATAAGCTTCCTGGAGTAAAGCTTCCGGATAGCATTACCTTTACAACAGATATAGAGGAAACAATCAAAAATAACGATATACTTGTACTTGCGGTACCTTCTGTATTCACCAGAAGCACAGCAGTAAAAATGGCTCCGTTTGTGAAGGAAGGACAGATAATTGTCTGTGTGGCAAAGGGAATTGAAGAAAACACTCTTATGACCATATCTGATGTGGTAGAGAGTGAGATACCTTGCGCTGATGTGGCTGTAATGTGTGGACCTTCACATGCAGAGGAGGTCGGACGGCTGCTTCCTACGACTGTTGTTGCAGGAGCAAGGACACAGAAGACCGCTGAGATAGTACAGGATCTTTTTATGAATGAGGTATTTCGTGTGTATACCAGTCCTGATGTGCTTGGAATGGAGCTTGGAGGCTCCCTCAAGAATGTCATAGCACTTGCAGCAGGCATGGCAGACGGACTTGGCTATGGAGATAATACAAAGGCAGCGCTTATTACCAGAGGAATTGCAGAAATATCTGTGCTTGCGATTGAGATGGGAGCAAAGGCGGAGACACTTTTTGGACTGACAGGTATCGGAGACCTTATTGTTACATGTGAGAGTCGTCACAGCCGTAATAGAAAGGCCGGAATGCTCATAGGTCAGGGCTACACAATGGATGAAGCAACAAAAGAAGTCAAGATGGTTGTAGAGGGCATCTATTCAGCAAAGGCTGCACTTGCCCTTGCAGAAAAATATGATGTAAGGATGCCGATTATCGAGGAAGTAAACAGAGTGCTTTTTGAGGATAAGCCGGCAAAGGAGGCTGTCTCAGAGCTTATGCTTCGTGACAGGAAGATTGAGCACTCAAGTCTGGAGTGGAAATAATTAGTTAACAGGTTGGGTAATAAATGGCTATAGACGGTCATATATAAAATTACATCAGGGGAAATTATAAAATGAAAATAAATATAAAAAAATTGACAACCACAGCCAAAATCCCTACAAGGGGAAGTGAATATGCAGCAGGCTATGATTTATATGCCGACATTACTAAGGATCTTGTCATTGAGCCACACGAGACAGCAAAGATAGGCACGGGGCTTTCGATAGAGATTCCTGACGGATATTTTGGGGCAGTTTTTGCCAGAAGTGGCTTAGCTGCAAAGCAGGCACTTCGCCCGGCAAACTGCGTGGGTGTGTGTGACAGTGATTACAGGGGAGAGTATATTGTGGCTCTTCACAATGATGGAACGCAGGCACGCACTATTAATCCCGGAGATCGCATAGCGCAGCTTGTGGTCATGCCATATCTGGCTGTTGAGTTTAATGAGGTGTCAGAGCTTTCTGATACGAAGCGTGGTGCCGGTGGATTCGGTTCTACAGGAGCTAATTAATCACAAATGAGTTACAATTAAAACTAATCTTTACTTAAAAAGGGGGACTTATCATGGAAAATCGTATTGTAAAATTTAAATCAAAGGAGAGTGCAGGCTTAAACTTACACGCTATACCGGGACATTTCGCTACAAGTCATTCGCATATTAATTATTATGTAGATGTGACAAGCATCAAGACCCGTGTGTCCGAGGCAAAGGAAGCTGCAAAGGCTCTTTACACCAAGGTACCGCATCATTCATATATAGATACAATAGTATGTATGGATGGAACAGAAATGATTGGTGCATTCTTAAGCCAGGAGATTGAGCGAAACGGACTTATGTCTGTGAATAAGCACGAGACAATTTACGTTGTATCGCCTGAGATTAACAACGGACAGATGCTTTTCAGGGATAACAATAAGGGCGCTATAGATGGCAAGCATGTTGTACTTCTTCTGGCAACTACCACGACAGGTGAGACGATCAGAAGAGCGATGGAGTGTATCAACTATTATGGCGGTATGGTCACATGTATTGCGTCCATATTCTCAACCATCGATGAGGTCAATGGAGTAAAGATTGATAAGCTGTTTGATGACGATGATGTGGTAAACTACCAGACATATCCTGTTACAGAGTGTCCATTCTGCAAGAAGGGGCTGCCGATTGAGGCTATGGTCAATGGCTTTGGATATTCTAAGCTGTAATTAGTACGTTTATTGCAGTAATTACCTTGTAATTGTTTCGATATCAGACTGTGTTTCGTCATAATGACAACAACACGTTAAATTATTTGGCGGATTGACTATAGCCAATTGACGATATGTTTTGTATTATAAAGATACAAAGAAACAAGGTAACAGACAGTCAAGGCACTGAACAGTTACATATATGTACATAATACTTAGGAGGTATTTTTAAAATGGCAAGTTTATCATTAAAGAACGTTTGCAAAGTTTATCCAAACGGATTTGAGGCAGTTAAGGATTTCAACCTTGAAGTAGAAGATAAAGAGTTCATCATCTTCGTAGGACCTTCAGGATGTGGAAAATCAACAACACTTCGTATGATCGCAGGTCTTGAGGAGATTTCTTCAGGAGAGCTTATCATCGACGGAAAGGTTATGAATGACGTAGAGCCAAAGGATCGTGATATCGCAATGGTATTCCAGAACTACGCTCTTTACCCACATATGACAGTATTTGACAACATGGCATTTGGACTTAAGCTTAGAAAAGTTCCAAAGGATGAGATTAAGGCAAAAGTTGAGGAGGCAGCAAGAATCCTTGACCTTGAGAAATTATTAGACCGTAAGCCAAAGGCTCTTTCAGGTGGACAGAGACAGCGAGTTGCCATGGGTCGTGCAATCGTTCGTAATCCTAAGGTATTCCTTATGGATGAGCCTTTATCAAACCTTGATGCAAAGCTTCGTGTACAGATGAGATCTGAGATTTCTTCATTACATAACAGATTAGGTGCAACAATCATCTACGTTACACATGATCAGACAGAGGCTATGACACTTGGAACAAGAATCGTTGTTCTTAAAGATGGTGTTATCATGCAGGTAGACAGCCCACAGAAGCTTTACAATCAGCCAAACAACCTGTTCGTTGCAGGATTCATCGGATCACCACAGATGAACTTTGTAGATGCTCAGTGTGTTGTTGAGGGAGCAAAGGCATTCCTTAAATTCGATAAATATCAGGTTGAGCTTCCAGAGGCAAAGGCTAAGAAGCTTATCGATGGCGGTTATGCTGGAAAGAACGTAGTATTCGGTATCAGACCGGAGGATATCTACGATTCAGCAGAGCATCTTGATAAATTTGCTTCATGCAAGATTGATTCAGATGTTACAGGATATGAGTTACTTGGTGCAGAGGTATTATTATACTTCACAGTTGCAGGCGCAAATATGTCAGCAAGAGTTGATTCAGATACACCGGCTCGTTACGGTGATCACATTGAGCTTGCATTTGATCCACACAAGATTCATGTATTTGATAAAGAAACTGAATTGACAATTACCAACTAGTTCGTTAAAATTAAATAGTTGTAAATTGACAGACCGGGTGTATAATTTACACCCGGTTTTCTTTTGCGAATGTGTGTGATGTTCTGAAAAGTTAAGTTACGGTGTTAAATTATAACCGGGTTACAGCTTATGACTTGTGGAAGCTTTTTACTTGCCTGCGTCAGAACAGTAATGAGAGGATAAGAATATGATTACGAATCAGAAACTGAAAAAATCACTTGAGGAAATAAAAAATATTACTTCGTTTGATGCGATTTTATACTCAGCCAAGGGAAAGCATCTGACAGGTACGGTGGAAGAGCCGGAACATAGCGACATTTTTGTGAAGGAGTTTATAGTATCCGAAGATGATGTTAGGGAAAAAAACGATGCAATCGCATTTGCGGTTGAAATTGATTCAGAGCTTGAGTATGTGCTCGTAATGTTCTGCCCGTATACGAGTGAGAATCTTGTAATAGGCAGGATGGCAGTTTGTCAGCTTCGTACACTTGTGCTCGGTGAGTCAGAGCGATATGACAGAAATAATTTTATTCAGAATATTCTTCTTGGCAATATGCTTGGTTCTGATATAATAAACCGTGCCAAGAAATTACATATAGAAAACAGAAAACGAGTAGTATATGTTATAGATACCGGAAAGAACAGCAATGAGATAGCAGTTGAGCTTGTAAAGAATCTGGCAGATATCAGAAGCGGTGATTTTGTGGTGGCGATGGATGAGCATAATGTAGTGCTGGTAAAGGATGTTGAGGATATAGATTCACCAAAGTTTCAGGAAAAGCTTTCATCTATTGCAGGAAGTCTGGTTGACAATCTGCTTGCAGAGGCTATGATTAAGGTACGGGTGGGCTATGGCAATCCGACGGATGTTCTTCCAAAGATTGCAGAGTCTTATCAGGAGGCAAAAATGGCGCTTGAGGTCGGCAGGCTGTTTTACGTGGAAAAGGAAATTATGGCATATGACAGGCTGGGCATAGGAAGACTTATTTATCAGCTTCCAATGAGTCTGTGTGAGATGTTTATCCGTGAGGTTTTTGGTGATGAGGTGCCACAGATACTTGATGACGAGGAGGCAATGTCTACAATCTCCAAGTTCTTCGAGAACAATCTGAACATTTCAGAGACTGCAAGACAGCTTTATGTGCATAGAAATACGCTTGTGTACAGGCTAGAGCGTATTGAGAAGTCGATAGGACTTGATATCAGAACCTTTGATGATGCTATGATATTTAAAATAGCAACGATGGTGTTAGCGCATATCAAGGATAGCAGGCAGGGCAGATAATATAATTATTACGCAATTTAAAGAAGTAGGAGACAAGTATGGCCAAGAAGCAAACATACGATGAGAAGAGCATAGCAATTTTAGAAGGACTTGAGGCAGTCAGAAAAAGACCGGGTATGTATATAGGAAGTGTCACAACCAAGGGACTAAACCATCTGATATATGAGATTGTGGACAACTCCGTAGATGAGCATCTGGCAGGTGCCTGTGATACCATAAGGGTAACTCTTGAGAAAAACGGTTCGTGTACGGTCGCAGGAGGTAAATTCGACAATTCTGTATATAAGACAAGTGGAGGTCTACACGGAGTTGGTTCGTCGGTTGTAAATGCATTATCCACATATATGGATGTGGAGATAAGCAGAGATGGCTTTATCCACCATGACAGATATGAAAAGGGTGTTCCTGTTGTGGAGCTTGAAAATGGCCTGCTTCCTACTTTAGGCAAAACCAAAAAAACAGGAACAAAGATTAATTTCCTGCCGGATCCGGAGATTTTTGAGAAGACAAGATTCAAGGAAGAGGATGTAAAGAACAGACTGAAGGAGACAGCGTATCTCAATCCGAAGCTTACAATCATATACGAGGACAAACGAGGTGATGCGACAGAGCATATTGAGTATCATGAGCCTGAGGGTATTATCGGTTTTGTAAAGGATTTAAATAAAAATATAGAAAAGCTGCATGATGTCATTTACTTTACAGGAGAGAGTGAGAATATAAAGGTTGAGGTGGCTTTTCAGTATACAAGCGAGTTCCATGAAAATATACTTGGTTTTTGCAACAATATATACAATTCTGAGGGTGGAGCGCATATCACAGGTTTTAAGACAGCCTTTACAGGTATTATCAATTCATATGCCAGAGAGCTTGGTATATTAAAGGACAAGGATGCGAATTTCAACGGAGCAGATGTCAGAAACGGCATGACTGCTGTAGTGTCAGTAAAGCATCCTGACCCTAGATTCGAGGGTCAGACAAAGACAAAGCTTGACAATCAGGATGCAAACCGTGCTACTGCCAAGGTGACAAATGACGAGGTACCGCTTTATTTTGACAAGAATCTTGAGGTCTTAAAGACGGTAATATCATGTGCTGAGAAGGCTGCAAAGATTAGAAAAGCTGAGGAGAAGGCAAAGACCAATCTGCTCACAAAGCAGAAGTTTTCCTTTGATTCAAACGGAAAGCTTGCAAACTGTGAGAGCAGGGATGCTTCGAAGTGCGAGATTTTCATAGTCGAGGGAGATTCGGCCGGAGGCTCGGCAAAGATGGCAAGAAACCGTATGTTTCAGGCAATCATGCCGATTCGAGGCAAGATTTTGAATGTTGAAAAGGCAAGTATTGATAAGGTACTGGCAAACGCTGAAATAAAGACAATGATAAATGCGTTTGGCTGCGGATTTTCGGAAGGGTATGGAAATGATTTTGATATAACAAAGCTTCGCTATGACAAAATCATCATTATGGCCGATGCCGATGTGGACGGAGCTCATATCTCCACACTGCTTTTGACTCTGTTCTTCAGGTTTATGCCTGAGCTTATTTTAGAGGGACATGTATATGTTGCCATGCCTCCGCTTTACAAGGCTATTCCGTCAAAGGGCGAGGAAAAATATTTGTATGACGATGCGGAGCTTGACAAGTACAGAAAGACACATACAGGCAAGTTTACGTTGCAAAGATATAAGGGTCTTGGAGAGATGGATGCGGATCAGCTCTGGGATACCACACTAAATCCCGCAACTAGGATGCTAAAGCGTATTGAAATAGAGGATGGGCGCCTGGCAAATGATGTGACATCACTGCTTATGGGTAGTGATGTGCCACCGAGAAAAGAGTTCATATACGAGCATGCGCATGACGCGGAGCTGGATGTGTAAGCATGACGCTTCTGCTTTTGGTTCTCAGTGGTTCTGAATAGTTAAGCAGTATTTATAATCGGAGAAAGACATGGATAGAAATATAGATAACAATGTAGACAACAATATAATTCAGACCGAATATTCGGAGCTGATGCAGAAATCATATATTGACTATGCGATGAGTGTCATTATAGCAAGAGCCCTGCCGGATGTGCGCGATGGGCTTAAGCCTGTACAAAGGCGTACACTTTATGATATGCATGAGCTGGGCATCAGGTACGACAAGCCATACCGAAAGAGTGCGCGTATAGTCGGTGATACAATGGGTAAATATCATCCACACGGTGATTCATCAATCTATGATGCGATGGTTGTTTTGGCACAGGACTTCAAAAAGGGCATGCCGCTTATCGATGGACACGGTAATTTTGGCTCAATCGAGGGAGACGGAGCCGCTGCCATGCGTTATACTGAGGCAAGACTTCAAAAAATCACACAGGAAGCATATCTTGCTGATCTTGACAAAAATGTGGTTGATTTCATTCCAAACTACGACGAGACAGAAAAAGAGCCAGAGGTGCTTCCGGTCAAGGTGCCGAACCTTTTGATAAATGGAGCTGAGGGTATAGCAGTCGGCATGGCTACAAGTATTCCGCCACACAATTTTGGCGAGGTGGTGGACGGTGTGATTGCTTATATGAAAAATCCTGATATCACCACAGCCGAGATGATGCAGTATATAAAGGGACCTGATTTTCCGACAGGAGGCATTGTTGCAAATCAGGATGATCTTGCAGCAATATATGAGACCGGACAGGGAAAGATAAAAATTCGTGGAAGAATCGAAATAGAGAAGGGGAAGGCAGGAAAGGACAAGCTTGTCATTACGGAAATCCCATATACAATGATTGGTGCCAATATAGGAAAATTCTTAAATGATGTCTATTCACTTGTCGAGTCAAAAGCGACAACGGATATTGTGGACATAACCAACCAATCATCGAAAGAGGGAATAAGAATTGTCTTAGAGCTTAAAAAAGGTGCTGATGTTGAGGCACTTAAGAACCTTTTGTATAAAAAGACAAAGCTGGAGGACACTTTCGGTGTAAATATGCTGGCCGTCGCAAATGGAAGACCTGAGACGCTTGGTCTTGTACCAATAATAAGGCACCATGTCAATTTCCAGTATGAGATTGCAAAAAGAAAGTATGAGACACTTCTTGCAAAGGAGCAGGAGAAAGAAGAAATACAGCAGGGACTCATAAAGGCCTGCAACGTGATAGATCTGATTATTGAAATATTAAGAGGAAGCCGTGACCAGAAAATGGCAAAGGCATGTCTCATAAACGGAGAGACAGAGGGAATTAAATTCAAGTCAAAGGCTTCAGAGGCCATGGCAGCCCAGCTTTGCTTTACTGAGCGTCAGGCAGCTGCTATCCTTGAAATGCGTCTGTACAAGCTGATTGGACTCGAAATTGAGGCTCTGATTAAGGAACACGAGGAGACCAGGGCAAAGATTGCAGAGTACAGCGATATTTTAGAGCATCGCTCGTCCATGGCAAAGGTCATTATGAAGGAGCTTAAAGCGTTCCGCAAGGAATATGCAAGGGACAGACGCACAGAGCTTGATAATCTCGAGGAAGCAGTTGTAGTCAAAAAAGAGCTTGAGGTATCGGATGTAGTGCTGCTTATGGACCGCTTCGGCTATGTGAAGACAGTAGATACTTCAACCTATGATAGAAACAAAGATACAGCTGACGCAGAGAACAAGCTGATATTAAAGGTCAAAAATATAGATAAGCTGTGCATTTTCACAAACAACGGAAACATGCATCTTGTCAAGGTATTAGACCTGCCTTACGGCAAATTCCGTGACAAGGGCACACCTATTGACAATGTAAGCAACTATGACAGCAGTAAGGAGGATATAGTATTTATAGCACCTCTTATGGATGTTGAAAAGCACAAGCTTATATTTGGAACGAAGTCAGCCATGATAAAGCTCGTGGATGGTGCTGAATTTGTGGTGACACGAAAGACCTCGCAGGCCACAAAGCTCATGGATGATGATGAGCTGTTGTTTGTTGACATGCTTTCAGAGAATGCTACAATGGTAATGCGTTCAAAGAAGGAGATGTTCCTTCGAATCGACTGTGGCACAATTCCTGAAAAGAAAAAGGCAGCAGTAGGTGTCAGGGGAATGAGGCTTGACAGAGAGGATGAGCTTACTGACATTTATCTGCTTTATGACCAGGAGGAAAAAGAGGTCGAGGTAAAGGGTAAGCAGGTGGCGCTTCACAGGCTGCACATTGCAAACCGTGACACCAAGGGCGTGAAGAAATAATATATCGTATGACAATATAACGTAAAGCATAAACTGTGTACGGTTTTGAGTATGTATGGCCTTAGAACAGTTAAAATATCTGACATGAAAGGAAGCGATGAGCTTGTTGGACAAATTAAGAGAGCTTGGCATTTCAGAAAATCTGATTAAGGAAATTGAAAAGTTTCGCTCGCAGTATCCGGTGGACAAGGAGTATGAGTCAAGAATCCCCGTGCCTACACAGTTTTATTACGGAAGCGATGTGTGGGAACAGGCTATAACAGCTGTTTTGTGTGGAGAAAATCTGCTTTTAGTAGGAGAAAAGGCCACAGGAAAGAATCTTTTCGCAGAGAATCTGGCAGGTGTATTTAACAGACCACGCTGGGATGTGTCATTTCACGTAAATATGGATGCAGCATCACTTATCGGAACGGATACGTTTAGCGCCGGAGAAGTAACTTTCAGACCGGGACCTGTGTATACAGCGGCAAAAACCGGCGGCTTTGCGGTGCTTGATGAGATAAATATGGCAAAAAGTGAGGCTATGGCAGTGCTTCATGCCACACTTGATTTCAGACGTACAATAGATGTGCCGGGCTATGACAGACTGTCGCTTCATCCGGCAACAAGATTTATTGCCACGATGAATTACGGCTATGCAGGCACAAAGGAGCTAAATGAGGCTCTTGTATCACGTTTTGCGGTAATCCGGATGCCTATGATTTCAAAAGAGAGCCTTGTGAAGCTCATAAAGGAACATTATCCTACAATACGTGAAGCGGGAGCAAATGAGCTTGCGGAGGTATTTCTTGAACTGCATACCAAGTGCAAAAATGGCGAAATATCGTCAAAGGCACTTGATCTGCGTGGTCTCATCGGTTCAATTGGTATGATGGAAAAGGGCTTAAATATATATACAGCTCTGGATATGGGTATAACAAACAAGAGCTTTGATGAATATGAGCAGACGCTTATCCGTGATACAATCCGTGCAAGAATCTCAAAGAAGATGAGCGGAGAGCAGCTGTTTTGTTGATATGAGCTTGTGACATATGAAGGAATGGAACATATGGAAGAACAGGATATAAAGGAAGCAAAAAGAGCAAGAAACTTCATATGGATGGCGGCCTGTGATTATGACATAGAGCCGCTTTTTCTGGCATTTGCACCGGATGGCACTGCGGATATTTACCTTAATCTGATTATTGGGCTTGAATACAAGTGGTATGAGCATGACAAGATAGATGCCTTATTCAATCAGCTGACAGGAAAAAACGCCATGCTTTATGAGGGTCTTTTATGGATAGGTTTGGAAAATGCCCTGTATGAAAAGGAGAGACAAACGAGACCTGCCTTATATGATTTAAGGCTTGAGTACGCGAAAAAGAGCCTTGCAGGAGTCAATAAAAACAGGGAGTATTCGAGGATTGATATAATCAGAAATGCACATTGCAGAAGGATACTTGGAAAACCATCAGGTCTTTGCAAAGAGGATGAAGAGATACTGAATGCTTTTTGTTTTACACCTGATATGACAACGGATGAGATTATAGTGAAAACGAGAGAAAATCTGTGGAAGTATTTCTCGTATAAGCCGATAAAGGTGGCAAAGCCACAGGGTATATATTTTTTACAGAAGGTAGCAGGAGCATTTCACTCAATAGGAAAAGTCAGCACACAGTATGTCAGAGCGAATAGCTTTTATGATAAAAATATGGCCTCGGACACAGCAGCTTTGTCTATGGAGCATTCAAAGAGATATCTGTTGCAGTTTGCACTGCAGAAAGATCCAATAGAAGCGAAGCGGTATGTGACAGCCTGCTTTGGAAAAAGCATGTATTCTGACAGGCAGCAGGACGAGATGGAGAAAAAGCTCTGTGTAGGAAATCACAAAAACTGTCACTTGCTTTTTACCAGAGGTATTTCATCGGAGAAAAAGCAGACTATACCTGATGAGATTGACAACAAAAGAGAGCGCAGGGAAATTCTTGCATTTAAAAAAGAGACAGCCATGCAATACGACAAGAATAAAGAGCATTTTGAAAAAAACATGGCAGTGTATCAAAACAGTATAAGGAGACTTACAGAAAGCCTTAGAATGCACCTGGAGACAGCAGATGAGACATTTATGGATGCTTCAACACACGGCCGTATAAAGC
>QWCV01003203.1_pt1 | contig 15241 bp, 10 predicted proteins | sample 1972621 | NCBI WGS metagenome assembly QWCV01 (sample SAMN09866699, study PRJNA288562) | Human gut metagenome isolate pre2_stool, whole genome shotgun sequencing... | isolation source: gut | host: Homo sapiens | place: USA: California
CGCCACTGGAATTCCATCTTTTCCAAGTCCAAGCCATACTCTTGCATTCATTACATTACGATTCTTGGAAATCAGTTCTTCCTGCAGCGGTGAAGAAAGTGCCGACAAGACACAATCTACTTCCTCGCCATTAATCGCATTGATCAGCATATCATCTGCCCGATTCTTTGCAGATACCTTCGCCATACCTACAATCTGGGTCCCTCTGTAATACTCTTCAAAATGTCCGAACATCTTCTGTCCTTCTTCTTCCGATTCCACCAAAAGATATACCCGCTTATGCTTTCTTGCCAGATATCTTAAAAACATCTTTAAAAATGTCTTATCTTGCGTCTCTCGCAAACACTTGTGATCTGTAATCTCTGCTGCTTCCAGAATTGTCTTGTTACCAGCCAGTATAAGATCGAAATTCTCGATCTCTTCTTTTAACTCAGCCTCTGTTCCCAGCTCCATAAGACTTTCTATCGTCACAAGTTCGATTACACTCACCAGATCCGATTCCATATAAGCAAGCGCTTCCTGCATAGCTTCTTTTGCTGTAAAATTATCAATGGATATATCTAAAACACTTATCTTTTTGCTCATAATCTCACTCATATTTGTCAACATCTTGTAGCTGTTCGATTATAGCAAACGATTCTTTGTTTTTCAAGGTTTCTTGTAAAATGTTCACATTTGTTAATATTCGTAATATTTTTTGTAATATTTTTGTTACTTCTTACTTCGATTTTTCCTTTTTCTGGCAAGTATTCCACCAATTCTCCCGGTTTCTTTTGATGACAACGATTTCCAACCGTCTTTCATAACCCTATCTAAAAGTCCTAACTCATCGGCTATCTCATATTTCATCTTCTCTTCTTCTGTAAGCTGATCCAGACGAACTGGTGTATCTTTCTTTTTTGCCATGGCAAACTCCTTTCCTTCCTATGACCGAAACATATTTTTCTACACCAGTATTGTTAACACATCTGTATTTCTTATTCGCCAAAGCATTTACCTTCGGCTTATTTTTTCACATTCCCTATGATTGTTCTGCCTGAAATTGAACATTTACCTCCCCAACTCCACATTCAATTGACATGGTCTTATCGGACTGATTTTCAATCTGATATTCACTTCCAATCTCCGTAAATTCTCTTTCACCACACACAATACTTCCTATGTCGCAATTCAGATCATAATTATAATCTTTCTCATTACCGATGGCAGTAAAGTTAATCTCTCCGACGCCACTTTCAAGATCTGCATCTCCCAGTGTCTTTCCGAGCGCTTCGATCAGCCCCATATCACAATTCATTGTCAGATCATTTGTCAGAAAAGACTCCACTTGAACCTCACCGGCATCTACATCTATATCTATATCTTCTGTATGGATATCTTCTATATAAATGCTGCCTGCACTCAGATTCATCTCTACTTCTTCCAGCTTATAGCCTTCTGGAATATAAATATATATTTTTGCATCTTGTGCATGATTTCGCGCGTAAATCCAGTTCCAGACTTTTTTATTTGTTGTAATATTTAATACTCCCTCTTCTTCATAACACTTAAACTTAAGACTTTTGGATATTTTTTGTGTTTCTACAGTAATCTCCTGCTGTTCTTTTGGTGCTTTTAATATTTTTATCTCGCCTGTTGCTATGTCAAGATCCAATTCTCGGATGCCCTGATAGCTTTCCTGAATATTCGGACTATAAGTCTCTTTTATTGGAGCACGTTCTTTCACTATTTCCATCGTTGCGCCCATTCCCAGTCCAATGCCTAAAAGTGCAATACCGACTACCAACGTAATACCACAGGTCAGCCAGAATATTTTCCATCCTTTTTTCATCTTCACGCTACCACCTTTCTATGAGAAATCTTTCCCCAGAGGTACTTCATTCCCTTTGCCAGTCCACGAAGTACTACTTCACAGAGTTTTCCAAATCCTACTGTTGCAATCACACCAAGAACCATTATGATCAGACCGCTGCCAATCAATGCCAATCCTGCGGCTGTCTGTGGCAGAAGTATAACGGAACCGGATATTACCAGCGAAATTCCTACAATTGCAATGGCAGCCCCGGCAATAACCAATGCAAATACTCCAACAATGATAGTTAACACCATTGCCAGTCCTGCAGCCAGAATACCTCCGATAATTGGAATCAAGACCGGTCCTATAATTATCGCAAGAGCCACAATTAAAACAATTTTTCCAATACGGGCATTTTTCTTTTTCTGATCATCTGATGTCCCATACTGATATTCCGATGACTGCTTATTCTCCTGATGATTCATCTGATATTGCTGTCCTGCTGACTGATATTCTTCCTGCTGACCATGCGTTGTATTTTCCGTCTTGCCTTTTAAATCTGCTTTTATATTCTCTGCCACTTCCTCCGGAGCGCCAAATTCCCGGATAACCTGTTCTTCATTCTCTTCGCCGGCCTCATCAAAATAATCGTTATAATACTTCATAGCATCTCTTCGTTCTACTTCAGGAATGTCCTGTAAAAGCGATGCCAGTTTTGTCATATATTCAATTCGGTTCATTACTTCTCACCCCCTGCAAATAACTGATTGATCTTATTCGTATATTGTGTCCATTCTGTCCGATACATATCAAGCTTTTCCCTTCCTGCCAAAGTCACCTTATAATATCTTCGATTGCGCCCATCGTATTGTCTGTCGTACACTTCAAGACAACCATCTTTTTGGAGTCTTCGAAGAACTGGATAGAGGGTTGATTCAGACACTTCTATTGTCTCCCGCACATCCTGTGTAATCTTATAACCATAAGTGCCTTCCTCTGTCCGTGATACAACTGCCAGAACAATCGCATCTAAAAGAGCTGCACCTGTATTAAAGACCATTTCACCACACCCTTTCTGCAAAATCTGGATTTACCTAAAAATTGTTATGCAATTATCTTTACAGATTCGCTATATTATTTCGTTTCATATATTATATGCCGTATAATATATGCTTTTTTATATTATACGGCATATAATATTATAAGTCAAGAGAACGCAGACACAAAAGTTGAATAACCTGCATTTTATCTTGACAGATATTTTCATTCAAGTCGAACGTCCGTGAGACTTGGCGCGTGATTCTGGTCAGAGAAGCTGACATATTCCTATCAGAATCACTGCGCATCCTCGCGGAGCGTTTATCAACTCCCACTGAGACAAATTTGGTATTACTCACCACCTGAAGAGGTGGGAGTCTTCTCGACTGAGATAAAAACAGCATCAAGTGCATATTCTACGCGACTTCTACACAATGGAGATGAAACTCTTAACATCATAGAGGTCTCTGCCGAATATGATGTTTGTTTTTAGAGGTTCATCGTAATTCCCTGTGTGGGGAGCTTAGAATATGCACTTGATGCATCCTTTTTCGTAATTAATATTTGTTAAGACAAACTGCAGGCTTCCCCCAGTGTAAAAGAGTACAGCACCTTTTCTTTCACTTTCTTCCCGGTGATCTGTTCCAGTGCCCTGCCATAGTAATCTAGCTGAGCATGGTATTTTTCCACCAGTTCTTCTATCTTATATACTTTGTCTGTCTTGTAATCCAGTACGACCAGTCCGTCTTCTTCCTCAAAGTACACATCTATGATTCCCTGTACAAGAGCAAAGTCGCCTTCCGGCTCATCTTTATATAATTCCTGCTCTGGTATCCCAAGTACAAACGGCTGTTCTTTCCACAATTTTCCACAATCTGCACTTGTTCTCATTCGTTTTCCCACAGAGCTATCAAGAAATCCCAACACATCGGCTGTCTGGACGGAATCTGCCATTTCTCGCATCATTCGCCCTTGTTCTACAAATGTGTTTATCTCTGCCTCCAGTGTCTGCCTATCATACATTTTTTCAAAATCAAGAAGTTCCATGACGCGGTGATAAGCAGTTCCTCGCGAAGCTCCGGTCAGCGTTTCTTCTTCTGTCATAAATTTAGGAAGAAGCGGTACAACTTCCGGTTCTTCAAAAACTACTTCCCCCAAAGCATTTTCCTCATTGTCAAGTTCTGCCTGATAAGCCATTTTTTTTAGCTCAGATACTGTAAATTTCATCTTTCTGGCATGACTTTTTGGATAAGGATACTGATATGCGAACTGTTCTTCTAATGTCTGTCTTACATTTGCATCATATTCTGCTGAAGTGTCCCATCTTCGTAATATTTCTTCCTGTATTTTTCCGGATACTTCCGTCTCCACCTCATCACGGACAATCTCTTCTAGCAACACTTCTTCGAAAGTGACCGGTATCTCTTCTGGTATATATGCAAGTGCCGGTATGATCCAGTCCAGATATTGAATCGCACTACTTCTCTGTGCAAAAGTCAGTGTCTTTGCCATTTTTGTCTCTAGATTATCACAGGTTCCTGTAATAATCAGCTTTTCCTTTGCTCTTGTCAGTGCAACATAAAGCACACGAAGTTCTTCTCCTAAATTATCAAGCTTCGCTTCTTTTTGAATCACTTTTTTTACCAGACTTGGAATTTTCGTTCTTCTATCTAAGTCTACTACATCCATACCGACTCCTAGTCTGGCATGAATGATCACTTGTCCGGCAAGATCCGTCACATTGAATTTTTTACCAGTTCCTGCTACAAACACGATTGGAAACTCCAGTCCTTTACTTTTATGAATCGTCATGACACGGACTGTGTCTGACTGCTCATCTTCCAGACTTGCCTCACCATAATCCACTTCAAATTTCTGAAGCTGCTCAATATAACGCACAAAATGAAAGAGTCCTTTATAGCTGGAAGACTGAAATGCCTGCGCTTTTGTAATCAGCATTTCTACATTTGCCGCACGCTGCGCGCCTCCCGGCATTGCTGAAATAAACTGACCATACCCGGTTTGTGTCAGAATGCTCCGTAGAAGTTCATGGATTGGTGTATAAGGAACAATTTCCCGGAAATCATTCATTTTTCCATAGCAATGTTTGAGTTTCTCACATATTACTGTATCTTCTCCGTTTTCCAGATAATTTTCTACCGCCTGGTAAAATGGAATTTCAAAAGCTTCAGAACTTCGGATCACTGCCATTTCTTGTTCGTTCAGTCCACAAAATGCCGACATAAGAACCGCCGCCAGTGGAATATCCTGTTTCCGATTATCCAGCACTCTCAGATAATCCAGAAGCACACCGATTTCCTGCGTTGCAAAATATCCTTCTTTTGTACCTGAAGATGCCGGAATCCCTTCCCGATTCAGTTCCTGTACGAATATGTCAGCAATCCCTTTCACACTTCTTGTGAGAATGACTATATCGGAATATCTTGCCGGACGCAGCTTCCCTGTCTTCTTATCCAGAACCTTCTGCTCTGCAATCAGCCTGCGGATCCGGCTTGAGATCATCCGGGCTTCCATCTCCTGTTTGGAGGCTTTTATGGAACGGTCATATTTTTTCAATTCTGTATTTAATACAAGTACTTCTGTTTCACACCTCGGATTTTCAGGATATTCTGCACCCACATACAATGCCGCCTTGTCATCGTAATCAATTTCTCCAAGATTTCGCATCATAATCTGCCGAAAAATGTAATTCACACTGTCCAGTACTTCTTTTCGACTCCGGAAGTTTTTATGAAGATCAATCCTTTGTTTTGGTCCTTTTTCCAAATCATACGTGTCAAATTTTTCCATAAAAAGCTCTGGTCTGGACAGCCGGAAGCTATAAATACTCTGCTTGACATCTCCCACCATAAAAATATTATATTTTCCTTTCGAAACACCGGAAATACTGGTCAGAATCGTCTCCTGGATCAGATTACTATCTTGATATTCGTCAATCATAATCTCCCGGAACTGATCCTGATATTCCTTTGCAACCTCAGAAGGTTCAAACCCTTCTTCTGTTTTTTTTGCCAGGATCTGAAGTGCAAACTGCTCCATATCTGAAAAATCAATAACATTTTCCTGGCGCTTCTTTGCGTCAAATCTTTGCGAAAAACATTTTACCAGGCCCACCAATTCTTCTATATAAGGAAGACATATCTGCATATCTGCTGCCATTTCTTCCGGTTTCTGATAAAAATAATCTTTCTTCAGACCACTGACAATTTCCTTCACCTGCTCACGAAGATCCTTAACTGCTTCTATTTTTTCTTTCGATACAGTCTTATCTCTGCATGATGCGAACCTGCTCCACTCTACATTCTGGATGCGCCCAGACAGCTCATTATAATTTTTTGCACTTAAGAGCTCTCTTATTGTCTGAGCATCCAGCTTCAAAGCCTCTTCATACACAGCCGGGCCATCTATTTCCAGACTAATTTGCGTTGCCTGTTCATTCAATAGTTTTGCTTCTTCCAGGTAGGCTTTCGCCCAGGTTACAATTTTGTTTCCATAATCACTTTTTTCCAGATCTTCTGCACAGTCGACTCTATATGCATCAACACATGAATCAAGCCAGCCCTCTCCGTCTGGATAGCTCCGGCTGTAATCGTAAGCCTTCTCAATCATTTCTTCTAGCTTTTTATCATTTCTTCTTCCACCATAGGCATTAGAAAACCGCAAGAACCGCTCTTCTTTTTGCGCGTACTTTTCTTCCAGCAGTTCATCTAATACATCATGCCGCAAAAGTTTCAGTTCTCCTTCTTCTGCAGTACGGAAACCTGGATCAATGTCAATTACATGAAAATGATCACGGATCACAGAAAGACAGAAACTGTGAATTGTTGTAATCTGCGCATTGTGGATCAAAGTCGCCTGTCTTTTCAGATGTTCATTTTCCGGATTCTCTTCTAATGCCTTTTCAATGGCACCCCGGATTCGTTCTTTCATCTCACCTGCCGCTGCTTCTGTAAATGTTACAATCAGAAGTTCGTCCACATTGACCGGGTGTTCCTCATCAGTCAGCATGGTAATAATACGCTCTACCAACACTGCTGTCTTTCCCGAACCTGCTGCTGCAGACACAAGAATATTGCGGTCCCGAAGATCAATGACCTGTTGCTGCTGTTTTGTCCACTTTACTCCCATGAGCCCGTTCCTTTCTCCTGCTCCTTTTCATGATCGTCCCGATTCATGTTCTCTTTGACTGCATCTGCTTCCATGGCTGCTATCACCTCTGACTGTGTCATCTCAAAAATATCCCGATATTTGTATCCCGGTATTTTCTGGTCAAAACCACAGATATGCCGGTATGCACAATAATCACAGCCACTCTCCTGTTTTCTCCGGTATGGAAATGCCGCAACTTCTCCACTTAATATTTTTCGATGTACCTTTAATACTTTTCCCAGGGCATGGCGCATCATCACTTCAAATTCCTGCTCCGATGCAACTTTTGAATTTTTTGACAGACTACCATTTTTATTATATTTCACAGGAATGACAGCAGATTCTCCGGCCTGACAATGATCCAGATGCTCCAGTGTCTCATCTTTCAAATTCATCACGCCATCCACCTTCAGCTCTTTTAGTACTTTCTGCCAGATTTCTTCTTCCTCTCCAACCACTTTCTTCTCCACAAGAGGATCATTTAACCGGTAATAAAAGACACCTGCCGGAATCACCTCACTGTCCGGGTAATGTTTTTGAGTCATTTTTACTGCTGCGTCCATATAGACCATAAGCTGAAGCTGGAGCCCGTGATACAAAGCCACCACATCAAAGGTCTTGCTCCCGGTCTTATAATCCAGCACCTTGACATAGACCTTGTCTTTGTCTTTGCACAGATCCACACGGTCAATCTTACCATTCTCAAAACGCATTTCATAAGCCACCGGCACAAAATCTCCTGCTTCCAGCTGCTTTGTAAGCGCCCATATAGTTCTCGTCAGAAGACGCTTCATGCGCTCAATCATATACTCGTTGCGCGCCGAACTGTAAAGCACCGAATTCCCATAGTCGGAAATGGCATGTTCCACACTATCATCAATGTATTCTTGTCTTTTTTCTTCCTCTATCTCTGTCCAGGACAAATGCTCTTCTTTTAGCTTTCTGGAATAATACTCCAGGGCGCTGTGACACACATTTCCCAGATCAATTGGTTGAAATTCGTATATCTGCCGCTCCCGAAGGCGCAGTCCATAAGTAAGAAAATGCGCAAATGCGCAGGCTGAAAACCGTTCAATTCTCGTGATACTGTCCTGAAAATGTTCTCCATAAAGCTGCTTAGCCACCTCTTTTGTCAGTCCATCTGCCGGCCGGGTATAAAATCCCGATTTCATAAGTTCTTCTACACGATACTGCCACTGTGGCTGTCTCTTGTACCAGGAATATAATTCCTGCCATTCCTGATCCATAGCGTTCCCGTCCTGAAATCCTCTGATAACTTTTTGCATACCAAGCCTGGGGGTCCACTCCTGGGCAGAAAATGCCTGTTTTTCTTCGTCTTCTATTTCCAGACCCGAAAATAATCTCTGCATCTCCTGGATCAGATATGATGGGCGGATACTTTTTCCGTCCGCGGAAACCTTGCTGTAATAAATATCCAATGTCTCAGAAGGTTTTGTCAGATTCATGTAAAGATAAAATTTCTGCTCGTACGCTTTCTCTTTACCTCCCGGTGACAGATGGATCTTTCCTGTTGCAAACTTATCCCTGTCGCGCTCTGTAAGAAGACCACTCCTTATTAATGCTCCCGGAAGAAATGTATCATTTGCCCCGACAAAAATAAGTGCTTTCATATCTTTTAATCTTGTACGTTGCATGTCTCCAACAACAACCTGATCAATTCCAGGTGGAATGACTCCGACTCTTGCTTCTTCAAGACCCGCGTCTAAAAGCTTCAGATATTCATCCATGGTCACCTTCTCATCACCAAGAAGTTCTACGAATTTATCAAATAGTTCAATCAAAATACGATAAACCTGACTGTATTCCTTGGCAAGCGCAAGTTCTCCTGCCTCTTGAAATGCTTCAGACTGACGCTGCAATTTTAACTGAAGTTCCTCTCTCACCATAAACTCATAAAGCGCCATTGTCACATCTTTGACTGTCTTGCTCCTTTGTCTTAATACATACACAAGCGTGTCCACCTTTTCCACAAGACGAACCCGGTTATGATTCAGAATTTCCAGATTTTCTTCTTCCATATATTTCGGGCGGCGGATCCAGCTCTCCTGCCATTTCTTATATCCACGGATTCCAAGTGCAATTACATAATTTTCCAGTTCATCGACTTCACCATAAGTAAAACCACTAAGATTTGTTCTTAAGAAACGAAATACACTCTCATAACTGAAATTATCTTTCACCATATTCAGAAGACTCCGGATATATTCTACAAAAGAATTCAAAAGAATACTCCGCTTATGATCCATAAACACCGGAATTTCGTAGAGGTCAAATGCCTGTCCCAGGTCATCACCATACACCTCCATATTGCTTACAATAACTCCGATATCCCGGTAACGATATCCTTTTGTCCGAACCAGGTTCCGAACTCTTCCTGCTGCTTTCATCGCTTCTTCTCTTGGATTTCTGGCCACATGTACCTGGACTGCTCCCTGGTTTTCCTTATAACATTCTTTGCTATAGCGGAATATATTTCTCTCCAGAAACTCCATAGCCGAATTGTCACAGAATCGATAGAGTGGACGTTCGTACAGACACAATGGGTCTTCCACACTCACTTTTCTCTCTGCCGCAATCTGTATTAACGATGTCACGGTATGCTTGCCGAGTGCAAATAACTGATATGGGTGCTTATAAACGTACGGATTTTCCCGATCATCCATCGTTACAGTTACGATCACTTCCCGGCATACTTCAAGAAGTTCTCCAAGCAGCCGGTTCTGTACTGGTGTAAATCCTGTGAATCCGTCCAGAACAATCGTACTTTCTTTTAAAATATCCGAACCTTTCACTACACGGCAAAGTGCGTCCAGGAGTTCTTCTTTCGTAATAAATCTATCTTCCAGATATTTCTTAAAACCAATATACAGAACTTCCAGATCCTGAAGTTTATAATAAAGCCTTGAATTCTCCCCTGCTGCTGCTTTCATCTGCCTCAGTTCCTCTTCCCCAATATCGTACTGATCAAATTCTGAAAGCACTGATTTGACTTCGCTGATATAGCCAAGCTTTTTCATATTTCCCTTTAAGACTTTTAAATCCTTTTCATAATCACCGGCAATCTTTCGCAGAATCAGATTCTTTCCCTCATCATCCAACACCGGAAGGGCCTGCCCACCGGTCTCCTCAAAGATGCGGTAAGCAAGCCTCACAAAACTAAGTACGTCGATATTCATAATTCCATGATTCGGATGTTGCATGACAAGATCCTTCTGCGTCTGCATCGTAAACTGCTCCGGTACAAGGACAATATACTGACGATCCGGGAACTTTACAGATTCCCGGATCACATAATCATATAATTGATAAGATTTTCCTGAGCCAGACGGCCCAAATACGAATTTTAAAGACATATCTCTCCTTCTTACAGGCTTCTTAAATTCTCTGTAAATTCACTGCTGAGCGTAATCTTTGCCACGTAGAATACATCTCCTGTCATAAAGACCGTTCCGTCATCTTCCACTTCCACCTGAAGATCTCCTCCCGGCATATGTACGATTACTTTGTTATTCGTCATACCAAGCTTATGTGCCACGGCTGCGGCTGCACATGCACCTGTTCCAGATGCCAGAGTATAGCCTGCACCACGTTCATAAATCTCAATAGCAATATTCTCTTTGTCGATGACTTTCATAATCTGTGTATTGATTCTGTGTGGAAAATACTTCGCACACTCGGAGTAATCACCAATCTTACATACAATATTCTTAGAGATTTCTCTCATCGGAATCACGCAGTGCGGATTACCGACACTTACACAAGTAACCGGATACAATGTCCTTCCGAATACCATATCTTCATTGATCACTTCTCTCTTCTCTCCTGTCACCGGAATTTCATCACTCCAGAAAGAAATCTTTCCCATAGAAACGCGGAGTCTGCTTCCGTCTTCATTTAAAAATGTAACTGCTGCCTCCCCATATCTGGTATATAATTTGAAATTCTTCTTTTGGATATAGCCTGCATCTTTTAAATATTTTGCAAAAATACGGACACCATTTCCACTTGTTTCAGATTCACTTCCATCCGGATTCCATACTTTGACATGCATGCCGTCTTCTTTTATAACCGGACCTTCCAGGACTCCATCTGCTCCAAGTCCTGCATTACGGTCACAAATCATCTTAACATTTCCCGGTGTCAGTTCCAGTTCATTTTTATTTGGATCAAATACTACATAATCATTGCTTAATCCATGATAACGCTCTAATACCACTTTCATAACATACCTCCGTTTTAAATCTTCAGACAATTTTCACTATTCTTATCATAACAGGCATCAATTTCTTTTTCAATGTATATAATGATTTTTCTGTCGTTTAAATGTATGAAAAAATGATACACTATAAAACATAATAAGATTTACCTGTTGACAACAATTTGCGGATAAATATCAGCAGGTACATATGCCGTAACCTGGATACCTTCTTCTGTATAATTCTCTTCCAGTAATTCTCCATATTTTCGAATAAGCTGGATCTTCCCGGCTTCACTGTACGGATATACTTCCTCTATATAAACCTTCTGCTGGCGAAGAAGCGCTTCAATCGTCTCCAGCAGATCCCCGAGTCCTGCTTTAGTCTTTGCAGATATTGAAACCGTATAGTCTGCCTTAAAATCTCGAATAACTGGCCTTCCTTCCAGTCGGTCCTGTTTATTAAATACGGTAATAATCGGTTTATCCTGGACTTTTAATCCCTGAAGTGTCTCATAAACAGTAAACATCTGCTCATCCGCCTGAGGATTCGAGGCATCAACCACATGCAGAATCATATCTGCATATTTTGCTTCCTCCAGTGTACTTTTGAATGCATCGATCAGATGATGTGGCAGTTTCCGGATAAAACCTACGGTATCTGTCAGAAGTATCTCCTGACCGCTTGGAAGCTTCAGACTTCTTGTCGTCGGGTCCAGTGTTGCAAACAACTTATCTTCCGCCAGAATATCTGCACCAGTCAAAGCGTTGAGAAGTGTTGACTTTCCGGCATTCGTATATCCCACGATTGCTGCGACCGGAATCCGGCTCTTTGCTCTTTTTTCTCTTGTCACTTCACGGTGTTGCTTTACACTCTTTAGCTCCCGATTCAGAAGTGCGATCCGATTTTTAATAAGACGTCTGTCCATCTCCAGCTTCTTTTCTCCCGGACCTCTCGTACCGATACCACCGCCAAGCCTTGACATGGCAGTTCCAAATCCGGCAAGTCTCGTCTGTCGGTACTTAAGCTGCGCCAGCTCAACCTGAATCTTTCCTTCACTGGTAGATGCTCTTGCAGCAAATATATCCAAAATAACCAGAGTCCGATCCATAACCTTTGCATCTAGTTCATCCTGGAGATTCTTCATCTGTGCCGGCGACAATTCATCATCACAGATAATTCCTGTTGCATCCAACTCCCACAAAAGGCTTTTGATCTCATCAATCTTTCCCTTTCCGACATAAGTTCCCGGGTGTACCTGATCCCGGCTCTGCACAACTTTTCCTACTGTAACAGCACCGGCTGTCTTCGCAAGCTCACTTAGTTCTTCCAGTGAAGCATCGATATCCTCCTGCCCCGGAAGACATACCCCTACCAATATAACACGTTCTGTCTCTTTCTTTAATTCTATCATTTAAACTTCCCTTATCTGGTTTTTAAAAATTCTGCTTCTTTAGCAGCTTTCTCGTCATCTGGATATGCGGTCACATAATCTTCCAGTTTTGCTTTTGCATTGTCCCAGTCTTCCAGTTTTTCATAGCAGACTATTACATTAAACTGAATTTCCTGCTTCATATCGTCAGAACAATCTGAATGATCCAATGCTTTTTCATAATAAGAAATAGCATCTTCATAGTTTTCTGTCTGCATCTTACACACTGCCATCATATTACAGATTGTTCCTGTCTCCTTCGTTCCGGCTGAAACTGCATTTTCAAATGCAGCAAGCGCATCTTTGTATTTTTCCTGTTCATAATATGCAATTCCCAGTCCACGATAGGAATCTGCCACATTTTTCTTATCCTCTACTGCTTTCCGGAAATTCTCCTGTGCTGCTGCATAATCTTTATTTTCCAGACTTTCCACACCCTTTTTATATACATTCTGACCACAGCCGGCAAGCATCATGCACGCCAGTATCAGTGGTATAATTCTTTTATAGCATTTCATAATTGTTGTCTTTTTTCCTCCTGTCTAAGCAGTATATCCTGCAACTCCTGCTGAATTAATCACTGCCAGTATCACCACGACCATCTCTACTAAAATTGCTTCCCACATACCAAAGTATCCAATAACTGCCATAAACAACACAAGTATCTTTACAAATACTGCAAATGTAATATTCTGTGAAACACTGCGCAGTGTCTCTTTTGCAATTTTCATCAAAGCTACTATTCCATGAAGGTCATCTTTTACAAGAATCACATCTGCTGCCTCAATTGCCGCTTCTGACCCGAGATTTCCCATGGCAATTCCTATATCTGCTCTCGCCAGCATCGGAGCATCGTTAATTCCATCACCGACACAGACCAGCTTCTCTGCCTCTCCCTGAATAGACATGAAATCTTCTAACTGTTCCAGTTTATCCTGCGGAAGTAAGTCCGTATAAACATAGTCCATATGAAGTTCGCGTCCAACCGCCCGTCCCGTCTTTTCTGTGTCTCCCGTCAGCATCACCAAAATTGCCCGATACTTTTCCTTCAGCCATGTAAGCGTCGCTTTCGCCTCTTCTTTCACCTGATCCTGAACGAGTACATATCCTGCATACTCTCTGCCCACACATACGTAGACGACTGTTCCCGGTTCATTAATTTCATCTACCAGCAGCTTTTTTGCATCCATCATACGACGGCTTCCAACATGCACTCTCTGTCCTTCATAGGTCGCACTGATTCCAAATCCAGGCTTTTCTTTTACGCTTCTGACACTGTCAGTATCCAACTCTTTTCCATATGCATCTGCCAGTGATTTTGCCAGTGGGTGATTGGAATAACTCTCCACATGAGCGACCAGCTTTAAAAGTTCTTCTTCTGTCATACCCACTGCTTTTATTCTTGCCACCCGGAACTCTCCTTGTGTCAAAGTTCCTGTTTTATCAAAGATAAATGTATCTGCTTTCACCAGACTTTCCAGAAAATTACCACCTTTGACCACAATTCCCTGTCTGGCTGCTGAAGCAATTCCACCCAAAAATGCAAGTGGTGCTGCCACTGCAAGCGCACATGGACATGCCACGATTATAAAAATAAGTCCTTTATATATCCATGTCTCCCAGTTTCCATAAGAAAATGTAGACGGCGGAATAACCATGATCAACACAGACAGCAATACCATGATCGGTGCATATACTTTGGAAAATCTCGTCACAAATGCTTCTTTTTGGGATTTACGGTTCTGCGCCTCCTCCACAGTTTCCATAATTCTTGAGACGATTGAATCCTTGTAAATTCTTGTCACTCGCGCTTCCAGCACACCGCTTTGATTAATGCAGCCACTGTAAATCTTATCCCCTTTATACACTTCCACTGGCATTGCCTCTCCTGTAATTGCCTTTGTATCTATAGTTGAGCTTCCAGCCAGAACAACCGCATCGACTGGAATTCGTTCTCCTGGTTTGATCACAATAATATGGCTCATCTTCAATTCCGAAGGATCTACCTGTACTTCCTGCCCTTTTACTTTACGAATAGCATATGTCGGTCTCAGATCGATCATCTTTGCAATAGATCTCTTTGTCCGGTCTGTCGCAATCTGTTCCGCAAGCATTCCAAGTTCAAACATAAGCATAACAATCACAGCTTCCATATATTTCCCTATGCCAAATGCTCCGATTGTTGCAAAGATAACTAATATATATTCTACCGGGAATCTCTTTTCCATAATCTCTTCACTCAGTTTCTGAAATGCCCCATATCCTGTCAGTAAATAGATTCCCAGAAATATTGCGAATTTTTCTTGATCGGACAGCATAAATCGGGCTGCCCCCCAGACAGCACCTGCATATACTATTATCCCCAATCCATAGACTATACATTTTCTCTTTAACTGCTTTTTCATAACTCTATTCCCACATTCTCTTTCTTATTTTGAGACTTGCATCTTTGCTTCGCCCAGATGCAGGAAAACGCTTTGGTCAGTCATCTTATTCAAGAATGCCTCGGCATTCTTGCTGCGAGGTGCGCGTCATGCAATTGCATGACATACTTCTACTGCGCACCTCTGCAATCCTGCCGGAGGCTAT
>QWCV01002440.1_pt1 | contig 15147 bp, 18 predicted proteins | sample 1972621 | NCBI WGS metagenome assembly QWCV01 (sample SAMN09866699, study PRJNA288562) | Human gut metagenome isolate pre2_stool, whole genome shotgun sequencing... | isolation source: gut | host: Homo sapiens | place: USA: California
AAGTCTATGATGCTGTGATCAATCAATCTGACGAATTGGCTCATATCGCTAAATTTTACAATCTGAAATCAGCAAGTTGAACTTGCGAAACTTAAATAAGTAAAAAATGAATAAACTTTTAATCACACTATTTTCATTCCTTGCTATCGCTGTTGTTTCATGCAGTGATGACGATGAACCGAAAATGCCGACTAATGCTATCTCATTGAATATGATGATTGGAGATAGCGAAACAACCATTGGCGGCTCTGATGTTTTCATCAATGCTTCCAATAATTTCACATCGTATGATTGTGGAATTGCAGACCTCGGTAGAAAAGGTGGTTTCAATCAGAACCCAAATCTGTCGCAGCTTGCCCAGGAGATTGCGGTTACGCCCGGCAATTTCTACCAGATTGTTCTTGCCAACAAGGTTCAGACAGTTGCCGGAGACCGGGCACTTCCTATCAACACCAACTATTACAACGTTTATGTTGATTCATGGATTTACGATAAAGACAAAGATATAGCTGGAGCAAAAATCAGCTATACTGAGTGTTTCCCCGAAGTCAAACAGCTTCCCGAATGGGACAGCCATTTCTCCGGGACCCATCAAAATGACGGGTACGGCAAGGATAGAGCGACATTCACGTTCTCCAAAGGCAGCCATATTGACAAGAATGTAGATGCCTATTTCACAGATGGATATAATAACCTGACTGATGAACTCGAATTTGAGATAAAAGAGAATCAGATAATGATAACTTATCCGTATTTAACCAGCCATCAGCCGGATGTCAGACTTTTGATCCGCTATGAGAGCGTGTATACACGTGTATCGTTGGACTTCGAATAATCCGATGCAAAATCATGAACTATCGATTCAAATTTCTTTCAATACTTGCTGCCTTAATATTGTTTACGGCTTGCACTACATCGAAGTCTATAGTTTCAACGAATGTCAACCTGTTACGATATGAGTATGCATCTATAATCAATAACGACACCTATCATATTCCGGCAGAGTTGATGGAGTACGAGATTCAGCTTTTTGATGCTGTGGAGAACTCACACTTAAAACTTGTAAGCGATGCCAGAATCTACGAGTTGACACCGGCACAGCAGGAAAAACTTTTGTTAGTCAAGTATGGTGTAAACGTGCAACCCGAAGAGACTATTGTTACAGTCAATTTTATAGACTATAATACAGGTCGCCCTGTAGCATCATGCAAAGGCGCATATTCCTCTCTTGGGGTTGCAGGAGCTTCGCATGATATAAAAGGAGCAATAAACAGGGTTGCAAAGCAAATATCTGACACATTCAACCCTCAAAAGTGAAAATCTATCTTAGGATTCCACCTCGTCCTCTCTCAATCTTCCAATCATACCGACCTTCCGCAACATCGCCAACCTCGTTGAGTGTATGGCGATGTTTTATTTCATCAAAGGGCTGTCGGTGTTCCGCATAGTCACAGAGCCATGCGCCGACCGCCTTCTGTTGCTCGGTGGTCTCGCTGTAGCTCTGCATCACGCTCTTGATGTCGGCGGCTTCATCATTACCGAAAATAGACTTGTGCCGCTCCGTGGCGAAATGGATAATCGCGTCAATGGCTCGCCTGAACACCTCGCTTGCCTTGTAGAGAATATCGGCGATGATATTCAGAATATCCCGGCTCGATTTCAGCGCGCCCTGCAACCGCTCTATGGTCTTGTCCTTCTCCTCCGTTGCCCGGCTCACCGCCATGCCGATGCGGTGCTGCTCCCCGGTCTTCTGCTCCCGAAGCTGCCGCAGTGCCGTGTTCCTCTCGGATTCAAAAGTGTCAGCCATTGCCATGGCACTGTCCCGTTCCAGTTCGACCGTCCGCTTCGCCTCAGTCAGTGCCTTTGTCCGCTTCGCCACCTCTTTCCTGACAGCATCGGGGAAAGACTCTTTGATATGTTCGTTCTCGGCTTTCAGTCTCTCGTTCTCCTGCTCGATGGCTGCGTACTTGCCCTTGCCGAAAAGGTTGGCGATGCCTGACTTTATGCTGTCCGTGTTCTCACGGTCAACCTCCCTCGCGCGTTCTTCCTTTTCGGCGATCTCGCTGTCAAGTTCCGCGCTGCGCCGCTGCTTCTCCTCGTTTCCGATCTGGAGTTTTTCATGTTCAGATTTGGCATTGTCCGTTTCTCGGATCGCAGCATCCCTGTCTGCTTCGGCTGCTTCCTTTTCCGCTTTTGCTTGTTCCGCTTCCTGTTTCTGCTTGGCGATGATGAAGTCAGCGCGTTCAAGATGCTCCTTTCCCGTCTGCTCCTTTGAGCTGCCCCTTTCCATGTCAAGACACTCAGCCAAAAGCGTCTGCATGTCGCTCATGGCTTTCTCGTCCAGCTTGCAGGATTTCCCGGTGTCGTGGTTCATCCAGTCCCATACGATATGGGCGTGAAGATTGGGCTTCCATGTGGCGGTGTCATTCGGTACACTGTAATGCCCCTCGTCACGGTGGATGAAGATTTGCAGTGCTGTGATTCCCCACCGCTCCTTGCACACCTCGCAGAAACGGCGCAACTGCTCCAACGTGGTATCATCCTTGATTACCACGACACCCTCCTTGAGCGGAGTGCTGACACGCACGACGGTCACCTTCCCGGTCTTCTTGTTCACACGCTCCCGTTCTTTGGTCTGCATCGCCCGACCTGTCTTTTCCTTTACCATCGCGGCTATCTGATTGTAGCGTTCCGACAGCGAAGTGCCGCCGAAATCAGGTGCTACCCATGTCTCGTTTGCCGCCATGAGGTCAGTGCGGACATAGAACTTTTCCTTGCCGATATGTGCGAGGTATTCCGCTGTCCGCCTGTTGTGCGCCTCGCTGCTGCCGATGTTGCAGGGCTTGATGTTGATTGATGTCTTCTGTGCCATAGGCATGATGATGTTTACAGATTTACAATTGGGAAAGGGTTATTAGGGCGGAGCCTTAATCGGAGGGTGCAGGGAGAGGGTCACTTCCTGCTCGGGGTTCTCAGGGGTCGAGACCTCTGAGCGGAGTTTCCAAAGAGAGGGTCACTCTTTGGTCAGGGGTGTCGGGGGCTGACAGCCTCCGACCGGGTTCTTAGGGCAGAGCCATAAGTGGGACGGGGCAAAGCCCAGCCCCTCGGGAGAGCCCACAACTACGGAAGCGAAGCGTGTAGTTATAGTGGGCTATATCTGGGCAAGCCCAGTCAGTCCCCCCACGACAACGGAGTACCGCTTGAAATTCCGCTTTCTGCGCCCGTCTTTCACTCGCACCTATGTCGGGATAGTCTCGCCGTCATTCGCGCCGTCCTTTTCCGTGGAAATGTTGTCAAACGGTCTGTTCCCATAGTCAATGATATGGGGATTGTCCGTTTCTTCCTCATAAAAAAAGTTCGGAGGTGGCAGGTCGGGAGTTTCAGACGAACAAAGGGAAGAAGAAAGAGGGAATGTATCGCACTTTGTGCTGTCCGCTTCCTGTTCATGCCGTTGGTCATTGCATTGCCCACCAAAAGAAAAAGATGTGTCGGTGGCAGGTGTCCGTATATCACCAGCCTGTCCTTTGGCGGTAGCCGAAGGTCTGACATAATGGGGATTGGTCAAAAGAACGCCATTGACATACCAGCCTGTGAGGAAATGCAAGGTATGAACGGAAGTTCGGTTGTTGGTCTTGGTGGTCAGCATACCGAGCCTGTTAAAACTGTCTATGAGTTTGCCGATGGTCTTGCGGTTACAGCCCAAGTATTCGGCTAACTCCACATCGGAGGTTGCGACCTGTCCCACCTCCAAAGCAATCTTTATTCCTTTGATACTATAAACGGTCTTTGTCCGCACGGCTTCGAACATCAGCCTGTACAGACACTTGTATCGGTTCACGGATGATTTGCCTTCCAAAAGAAAAATCCATTGTTCGGAAGACAGGATGGTGCAATAATGTATATTCTGTTTCTTGGTGTCCATAATCTATGATATGATGGTGTTACAATGGTCTGCTATCTGCCCATGCCGTATCTCTTTTCGGGCATATAATACTCCCTGTCCTCTGCTATGTGGTTCAGTACGTCTTGCAGACGGTCGAGTTGGTCATGGTCAAGCAAACGGATGGCATTGATGGTTATTTTCTGTGATGCTATCTTGCGGTGGGCAATGTCGGCCTCATTCAAGACACCGCCTTTGTCCGCATGGACAGAACGGAGGTAGTCATTGACCGCTTCCGTCTGTTCCTTGCTGGGATATGGTGCTGCCCATCTGTCTTGGATGTAATCAACCATTTTGCTGACCGCCTGTGCCAGTTTGGGGTCTTGATTTGTGATGATGGCTATTAAAGTGTCCTTGTTCATATTTCCTCCTGCATTTAATTGTTCGTTTCAGTTTTCAGAGAACTCGGCTTGCGCTTCTTGCCACTCCGCAAGGATTCAAGCCGTTTGTTGAAATCTTCCTCGCAACCCGTTCCCGATGTTCCGCCCTGTTCAATCCAATGGATGATTTCATCTTCAAAGAAATAGAGCTTGTTCCCTTGTTTATGGTATGGTATGCGCTTCTCGGAAGTCATTGTATAAATGGTGGATGCGGATTTGTTAAGCAATACAGCCACCTCGTCCAATGTCAGGAACTTGTGCTTTCTGCTCTGTGGATTGTCATTCTTGCCCAATGCTTCCTCCACTTTGCTTGTAAGCTGTCCGACACGTTCAATCAAAAGAGATACCGCCTGCGGTAACTGTTCAAATGTGATGTTGTCCATATATCTATGTTTTGTGTTACTACTTGAGTGTTATCTGTTCGGAAGCCTTGCGCTTCAAGTCATTCACCACATCGGCATAGACTTGTGTCGTTCCGACATTGCTGTGTGTGAGCATTTTTGATATGGTGTACAAGTCGGTGCCGGCAGCCAGTTGCAAGGTAGCATAGGTGTGTCTAAACCCATGAAAGGTAATATGTTTCGTAATCCCTGCCGACTTAATCCAATCTTTGAGATATAAAGGGAGAATGGTTTGTGTCAGTCCCTTGAATACTTGTCCCTCTGTGCGTTCACCACACAGGGCAAGGGCTTCTTCAGACAATGGCAGCACGGCTTCCGTCCTCGTTTTCTTGGTAACGATGTGCATACACCAGCCACCATCAGCACCCTTGATGATGTTCTCCCACTGCAAACGGATGATGTCACTTATACGCAATCCTGTAAGGCAGGAAAAGAGAGCAGCCGACCTTATAACTGGTTTCTCACAAGGAGTGTTCGCAAGCATTTTCACTTCGTCAAGTGTCAGGAACTCACGCTTTGTATTGGCTTCTTTGGCGTGTTTCAGCCGTGGGGCGATATTTTCCTTGATACGTCTTTCCTCGTATGCCTGGCGCAACACGCATTTCAACTTGTTCAGATTGTTGTTGGCGGTGGAAGCCATCATCTTGCTCTTGTTCTGTGTGGTGAGTGAGAGCATATAAGTGAGGTAGCCTTGACAGAAGTCCACTGATAGGTCATTGAACGTGCAACTGCCACCGCAATACTTCTCAAAGTGCTTGTAGGCGGTATTCCAATTTCTGAAATTATCATTGTCCGCCATCTTTGAGCGGAAGTATTCCAAGAAACTTTCCTTGCCCCTGTTGTGGTCAAGAAAGCCAAACTCCTCATTGATGATGGCTTCGGTTCTCTTGCACTTGATAAGTTCCGCATTGCGGAGCATAGTCTTGTTGAACTCCACCTCAAATTTCTCTGACGGGTTGGCATAGATGTAGATACCGAGATATTCACGTCTTGTCGGTTTGCCTGTCTTAGGGTGTCTGATAGGTGGGTAGAAATCCAAATAAAGCGACACCTGCCCATTCTTGATAGGTCGTTTTCTGACCGTCACCTTTGTACAAATGTTTGTCATATCTTTGATGTTTTGATTATTGCTCTTGTTAAGGGGATGCTATACTTCACGTTTGGCTTTCGTGCTTGCGCTTTTCTGCTCTGATATCTTTCGGGCGGCATCCCAATCGGCTTTCAGATAGTACAGGCGGTTGCCGTGTATGCGCTTGGTTCTGACTCCATGAGCGAGGGCGAACCTGCGGACTTGGGTCTTGCCCAAACCGAACAGGCGCATAATGTCGAAACAGGAATACCAATGCTCGGTCAGATTAGTGCCCAGCCGTTCACTTTCTTCTGCCATAGCCTTGTCCACTTCCGCTTTTGGAAAGCACTTGGTTGAATTGGCTTTGACACAAGGGATAGAGTAACGCATACGGAGGTTGTAAAACCGCCCATAGGTATAATTGAACTTTTGGCAAATCTCTGCCATTGTATAAAGGTCTCCACCGACAATTTTATCTTCCGTGAATGTGTCACGCACGGATTGTTTGTAGTTGCTCGATGGTATGAGCTGCCGTTTTGTTGGGTTGCTCTTTGTTTTCTTCTTTCCCTCTTGTTGAAAAGAGGAAACCTTGTCTGTATTCTGTATGTCTGCTTTCATCTTCTCTTTATTCTTTTTTATCTGCTTGGCGAATATCGAAGTATTGCGCTTGCAGTAGGTTGTTTCCTTAATCATCAAGAAGAAATCCTCTTTGGTGATTAGCGTAATGTGATACGTTATCTTGCAAGCTCTGAGTGTACCCTTGTATATCAAGTTGTACACGGTTCTGTTGCTCACTTGCAGAAGGTTCGCCACCTCTCCAATGGTGAGGAACGGCTTGCTTGGCATATCCCATTCTGAATGGGACTGACCCGTTAAATTCTGTTTAATATGACGGTCCATAATCGAAGAAATTTATTTGCACACTGTTGAACATTGTTGCACGCTGTTGAAAGGTTGTCGTGCCGTGTGACCCCTCTCACGTGGTACAATGGCGGTACAAAATTACTCCAAAAAGGACGATTCGCCAATAGCCAAATTTTCGGTTTGTTAAAAATTATATCCTGTAAATCAGTATTTTATAACGCTAACTTTTGCTTCTGTTTGCCGTCGTTTTGACCTCCGATTCTTCATGTGGAACGACTTGCCGCTGCCCGAAGGCCCCAAGCAAAAGAAATTGGAGTTGTCAGTCAATTTGTTAGCTCCTTCCTTGCCGGATATGTCGATGGCGACGGGCACGCCCTGACGGTCAGTATAGTAGATTTTCAGAGGCGTGTCCTCTGAGTGCTGGGCGTGTTCCTTATACATCAGACACATGGCTGCATCCGATATGGTTAGGAAGCGGTCATACTCAGGGTTCATCTTGAAACAGTTGCCGGGGAAAGAGTTTACGAACAGTTCCAACTGGTTGTAGCTCTTCTTCGATATATGGATGCCGAGTCGTCCGAAGACGTTTTCAAGATGGTTTGTCGGTTTCTGAAGGTCAACGCCTTTCCTGCAAGTCACCATGATGTTGAAATGAGCATAGACGAGCTGCTTGTTCTCGCGGGCAATGACTTCCTGAACCTTCTCGATGTCCTCGACGGCAATATGGTTGCCCGGATTGGGTACGGAAGCATGACGGTTCCGTTTCTTGTCGAGCATTGAAAGCTCACGCTTCTGTCCCGGCATGAATATCATCTGGTTATAGACGACAGACTCAATTTCGGGAATGGAGTCAAGGACAGACATCAGATCAACAGGCAGAGAGGTGTTGTTGACCTCAATCTGAGTAAAGGGACGAATCTGAGTGGGAAGATTGATGCAGTCCACATCCACAAGAGAGTAAATCTTGCAGTTCCTGTCTCCCATGCCCACGCTTTCCTCGTCAGCCTTGAAGGTGCTGAACGAAATGCGTTTGTTGGCGAAGTCCATAGCGAAAAAGCGATCAACGACATCAGAAGCCTCACCCTTATTGAGGAACTGTGCCTTTATACCTGCATCGCGCAACTGGTCGGCGACCTTGCGGATTTTCACAAGGAAATCACGCCATTTTTTGCTATCGTAGCTGAACAGTCGGCTCTTCTTGCACTCCTGGGTGATTGTCAGATAAGTGAAGGAGTCGGTGTACTGACGGCCCTTGAAATACTCGAAGTAGGAGTTTGACAGGAACTCTCGGTTCTCGCCGTCCTCGTCCGCAAAACCTTTGCGCGTGAAAATGTCCTGTTTGTGGATGGCGTAGTCTTCGCCGAGTGTCGCACAAATGGCTGTGAACAACTTGGTATATTCATAGTAGGCATCGATGTTGCCGCCGAACTTCGCCACCGGGTTCTCCATTTTCAGGATTGCCGAGACTTCTCCGGTCTTGGTATATATCACACCGATACCGTCCGTATCTTCGACAGTAAAGTAAATGTCATGGAAAATGCGGCTGTGCTTTCCGCCTGTGCCGAAAACCCAGACAGAGATAGCCATACCGAGACATATAGCCAGACAGATTATGATGACGTATAGGGTCATAGTCAGAATAAGTAGAAAAGTCTTAATTTGAGCTTGGCATATTGTTTTGAGTAGTTGGGCATTACAATTCCTTTACCCATTTCTATGCCGTAAAAGTTATGGTCGGAGGATTCGGAACATGTCAGATACTCGCCGTTGAAAGGCTCAACAAGTTCTGAGAGATTTGAGTATGAATATGGCTGAAACAGATAGAATATCTGAGCCATTTCTGCCAGTGTCGGGATGTAGCTGCAGTGGATTTTATCGACCTGTGCCAGCATGGATTCTTCTTTCCCTCCTTTTTTGTTAAGCAGAGCTGATGTAAGCATGGCTCCGTCCGTATGACCGAAAGCTGTTTTATCAGAGTAAGGTATCCCAGGCTTGAATATCAGCCGTTCATCCTCGGATGATGCCGAGTCATTGATAATGCCTTCGTTCCGTTGTCCGTCAATCGTCGTGAAGATAGTTCCGCTTGTCAGGTTCTTGTTTCCGAAGTTGAATGTGCCGGATATATCCTCGATGGCGACGGCTTTGCCGTGTCTTCCATCCGTCTGAAATACGACAGCGACTGTCATGGTGTCGCGTTTTGCCACTACCAGCCCGTCTTTTCTGAGAAAATGACCAGTTTTGACAGTATCAACGACAGCAACTTTACGAAGATCAGTCTTGCGCTGGTTGTCAACCCATGAAGATTTTGGCAAAAGCTGACCATTCTTTTCAATCTTAAGATTGAGCTGGGTCATGCTCCCTGCAGACAATGGCGGGATTTTAGTCTTGAGAAGATATTCCGAACCGTTGACCATAGCCGACAGAACAATGTCTGAAGCAGCGTCGCAAGGGATAAGATAAAAATCATAGTTGCGACCACTGTTAACCAGACAGTCAACATCAATCCCCACAGGCATTCCTTCGCCTGACTTTTCAATCCATTTTCCATTGTAAGGTATGTATATCCCGCGAGTTGCAACGGATTCTCCTTTGAGAGCCAGCGATTCAAGCACATCGGTAAGGTTGTCGCTTTCCACGCAGAATCTCAACAGAGCCATTGAACTCTGAAATTTCATTTGTAAAGACAGCTTGGCACCGACCGTCCTTCCGGATTCCAATCCGAAGATTCTGTCCGAGAAGGGCGCAGTCAGCGACAAGGTGTCGGAAGAAGACAGCGGCCAGCAGGCACTGACCGCCGAGGCAGTGTCAGCCATCAATGAAGGCTGTTCAGGTTTGAGGCAGTCGGGAGTTCCGACAAAAGCAAGAAAATCAGTCTTACCGTCCGAAGTCAGTCTCACACCAATTTTGTCAGCTCCGGCGATAGCTCCCGAAGCGGTGATTTCCACCGGCTTCAGTTCGTCGCGCCATGCATCACGCACTTCAAGGGCGGCTCTGGTTTGCTCCAAAGATGGACGCTTTTCCTCAGAGTTGCCGCATGAAGCACATATCAGCATGATACCAATTATATTTGTATAGTGCGGGAGTGACATCTTAGAAATGAGATTGGCTTGAATTTTGGTTAAGAGTTAAGTGAATGATTGGTTTAGAGACTTCGGGAACGGCAATAGACAAATACTCCCTTGTCGATGGTTTTGGAATGGAGACCCTTGCGCTGCTTGAACATTATCAAGGCTCCTCCGACTGCTACTGCGGCGACGAGCGTTATAAGTCCGGCAACGAAACCGAGGACAATATACATGACGATGAACCCTACAATCGCGCCTCCGGCTGCGGCTGCCGCCCAGTAGATGTAGCGACCCTGCAACCCCATCAGTTCAAGAGGCCTTTGAAGCCCCTTGAACATGGGATAGGATTGGTAGCGGTCTTCGTCGCTCTTTTTCGCCACCGGTCAGACGCCGAAGAAGAGAGGCAGAGCCTGTGCAGCGGCCACAAGGAAGATGCAGGCACCGACAATCATCATGATTGACTTCTTGACATCCTGCTCCTCGTTGTTCATCTTGATGTAGACGCTGATTGCGCCCACGATGGCGACAACACCGGCGATGGCGTAGCAAAGCTTGACGACGATGGGGACATACTTGGCGATCTCCTCCGATACTGTGGTGAGTGCGGTGGTTCCGGCCTCGTAGTTGCCTGCGGAGTTCTGTGCGAACATTGCGACAGAGCCTACAATCATCATCATGCAGAACATCTGCACGCGCTCGTTTCCGAAGAAACCTTTGATTTTGTTTGCGATTTTCTTAATCATAAAATCTGGTTAATTTGGTTTGGTTTTTGGAATTAAATGATTGGTTATGTTATTATTGATTATGGAAACTATATTCTGTATCCGAAGAAGGCCGGAAACACGGTGGATGCGCCTATCAGGAACAGGCACGCTCCGATTACCATCATGATTTCTTTCTTGACTCCATCCTCACCGGTGTTCATCTTGATGTAAATCTGCAATGAGGAATAGATGACTACTATTGAAGCTATGGCATATATAAGGTATAGGACATAGAGCATCATCGTTACCACGAAGTCATGCTGTCTTGCAAGAGCTTCGGCGCCCCAGCTGTAATCAACACCTCCGCATTTGGCCGAAGCGTTGTTGGTCCATAGCAAACATACAGCGACAAGGCTTTTGGGTAGCCATGTCTTAATATTCATCGACAGAAGGCGCATCCTTGGCTGGAGTCTTGACAGATTCCTCGGCCGGGATTCGCGTGATCAGACAACCGGTGTTGTCAATCGTTCCGTCTTGTCCCTGTAACAGTTTGTCATATGCATCATCGGGTACGGCTATCTCGTGAACTATACTTTGAGCGATGTCTGCCGTCTCGGCATCAATCACGTTCTGTATCTCCAGAATCTGCGCTTCCTTTTCAGCCTCCGATGATGCGGTAGATTCAGTCGTTTCTTCAACTGAAGCTACCGGTACGGCATCTATATTGTTGTCGCCGACAGCAAATCCGTTTTCCGTTTCTGTAACTTCTACGGACTGTTCCTCGGCAAAAGTGGCGTCGAAAGTCTCGGTCTCGGAATTGTCCTCGGCCGACTTCCGGCTTGTGGTGACATCGCGTATAATCACCACTGAGAAGTAAATGATGTATGCGGTTGTCAGAATCAGTGCGAATATTCCAAATGCGCTCATGTGATCGGTTTTATTAGTTCGATATTCAAATTATACCGCAAAGTAAACGGTTGTTCTTCTGATATGAAATTATTCGCTGATTTGCAGCTGTTTATTTAATTCTATTTTTGAAAATCACAAAATCGGCACTTATTTTTGGCACTCGTGATGTCTTTCCTATACCTCTTATCTAATATATGTATGCCATGTTTCACTGAGAGTCCGGACATCCGTTTTCTGCGGCAAAGTTGGAGGCCGCGACAAATGTCAAGGCTATACGAAGCACTCTGCCGAGTGGTCTTGCCGAATTGTCTCTTTTCGCCTCCCCTGAAATGCCTGAAAATCGGAAACTCCGACCTCCCGGTGAATCGAAAGATTCTAATGAAAGGGAGAAAACAATTCAATCATTCAAATTCATAAAAACAATGGCAAATTATTGCGACAGCACTTACCGCATTACAGGCGAAGCATCTGACCTTGACGCTCTCTATGAACTGATGACCCGTCTTGAGAAAGAAAAAGAGAACGGAAACTGGGTAGGACATATCGTGACAGCCCTAAATGGTGAAATTCCTGAGCACCTATATGTAAGGGGCTGGTGGGATGACCTTGAAAGGGAGGAAGACTGTATCAGCTTCCATCTCGAGTCTGCATGGGAACCTCTTTACGAGGCATGGGACTTCATCTGTTCCAAGTATGAGTCTCTTTCCGCATACTTCATCGGTGAAGAGCCGGGATGCGAGGTTTATCTCAAAAGAGACCACCCCGAGAAAGGATGGTTCACGGACAATTATTACCTCGACATCTGCACGCCCAAAGAGGAATACTTTCACGAGTATTTCACCAAGATAGACGATGCGTTCCGCTATATCGAGAAGTTAACAGAAACCAACATCATCACGGCTGATGACATCGAGTGGCTAAACTCCGCATGGTCGGAGGAGCATCCCGACGCCTATATCTATCTCCACGAATTTCAAGAGGTATGAATCCTTCCAGAAAACAAAAACCACGGTTGCGGAAACCGTGGTTGCTGTTTAAGGAAAAAGTAAATCCCTCTTGTATCGTAATGACAAGACTTTCATTTTCGACCTACATATCTTGCATATCAAGTCCTTTGGTCTCAATATCGTAGCCATTGAAAAGATGAACCGCAGTAAGCATGGTTTTCACCTTTTCCTCTAATAACGAGAAATCTATATTCCTTCGGTTACGCTTTATCTCATAGATTTCCACTTTCTTTTCAAACTCATTGGAGGCAACCATGTCTATCTCGTTTTCTCCTTTACGGTCCCACCATCTTCCGATTATAGTGAACTTTTCACTCTCAATGGCCTTTTCTCTGAAGTATCTTTCAAGAGTAAGTCCCGAAAAGGTCGGATAATCCCTTTTTATCAAGGAGCGCAACTGCTTGTATCCTCCGATTTCTATAATATGAGACTCGCGCCGACGCTAATGTTATGAGCCGGGGTGATATCACTCTCGAAAAGCAGTTGTGCATAGCCGTTTTTCTGGGTGACATCGTAATCGGTTGTCCCGAAGGCGTTGGACGCATCGTGCCACGAGCCGTGCAACATCAACGCCAGGCTGCTGTTGGACGCATCTTGGAACATATAGGCGTTTTTCCACTGAGCTTCATAGCGGTTGGTGGTGACGCTGACGCCATAATACGGGATAGAGGCGTCCGTATGGCCGTGGCGGCTCATGCCGCTTGTGCGCTCGTCGCGCAGTACGCGTACGCTCAGTTGCGATATCCAACTGTCCGAGACGTATGCCCAGCGATCCATGGCGTTGTACTGACGTATGCGCGGCATATCCATGAATCCGTCGCCGTTGCCGTCATGCTCGCGTTGGCGATTCTCGAAGTGCAGCAACAGGGAGGCGGACAGTTTGTCATTGAGGTGGATGCTGCCGTCGACATTGGCTTCGACCTTCAACTGCGAGTCAAAATACGCATTGGCACGCACCCCGTCGGTACCCTGCGGCTTAAGGAATTCGACATTAATCTGTCCGGTAATGCTCTCGTATCCGTTTTTGACACTCGCCGCACCTTTGGAGACCTGTATTGACTGCATCCACGGTCCGGGCACATATCCGAGACTATATGGTATGGACGCGCCGCGCAGGTTGGGAATATTTTCGATGAGCATCTGGACATAAGTTCCACTGAGTCCTAACAACTTGATTTGCTTGGCGCCGGTGGCGGCGTCCGAGTAGCTGACATCTACCGAGGGATTGGAGATAAAGACTCGCTGAGGTTACAGCAAGCGGCGCGGCGCAATTGCCCTAAGCCGATGATATCCGTATTGGTGGTGCGCACACGCGACTTTACGCCTTGACCGGCGCTGACAACGACGCCGTGCAACATTGTCACGCTGTCCGTATCCGCCACCTCGGCGCCCATGGCTGTCGCCATAGTGGATGCGGCCGCCGCCATAGTCATGTATCGTAATATCATCTTCATGTCGTTCAGTCACTTGTAGCTTTACGAGGACAATAACTGCCCCTAATTCTCGGCCGCAAAGTTAGACAAAAAGCATAATACGAACAATACTAAATTTCAGGTATATCAGCGCATGTGTCGGCGATGGCGACACGTGACCACATATCGCAGCCACGGACAACGGAGCATCCACAGTACGCGGCGATGACGCCGACTGTGCAACGGCGTGTGTCGCGCCAAGCGAACGATATCGCGCAGTGGCTCGTAATCTTGCGGTATCCATACTCCGCGTCCTATAAGGTACAGGTGCATCAGCCCGAGCCCCCAGCGCACCAAGGCGACTCGAGGCATCGAGGGCACTGCCGACACGGCCCTCCAAACACGTGCAATGCCTTCGGGCGTTACCTTGGACATCGACGACAATGTCCCGGGGCGCTGACGATACTCGTAGGCGACAACATCGGGGAGCAGCACCACCGCGCCCGTGGCGGCCGAGGCGAGCAGCAACTGCAACATCGCGTCTTCGGCATTGGTCATCGACGGATGCGTGTCCCAATCGATACGACCGAAGAGGCTTCGCCGAACCACCATGCCATGCGTAAAATTCGGAATGTCATTGTTCAGCATTCGTTCTAACGCCTCAGCCGGTGTCAGCCGCAAGACCGGCCCGGACGATGTTTTTTCGTAGGACTTGCCCTCGGCCACAGCCTCGGCGTCCATATACAAAGTAGGTACATTCGCCTCCGCCGTATACTTTGCCACGTTGGCGATAACCATGTCTATATCAGGCGAAAGGCGTGTGGCCATCTGCGACAACGACTGCTGCGGAATTGTGTCATCGGCATCGACAATCATCACCCGGTCGACCTGCGCAGGCAAAGCCGCAATAGCCGCCGCGCGTGCCGCCGCCTGTCCGCCATGAGTCAGCTTCAGTAGCTGTACCCTTCCGTCAGTCTCCGCATAGCGCTGCGCAATAGCCGCCGTGCCGTCCGTACTGCCGTCATCCGCCACCACGATACACACGTCCGCCGCGTCTACATCCGCAGCCGCCAGCACGCTATCCAGGCAACGCACGAGCCATGCCGCCGCATTATACGCCGCGACAACAACTCCTATGCCATTGCCTCCCTTCTGCTTCATCCCGCAAAGTTACCGTTTTTTCGTCCAACCTGAAAACCTCAACAATAGTTGCTCGTTGGATTTTTCATCGGATTTTACCAAAGAGTCATTGTGCGAGCACCCTTTGACGCTGTTTCAAAAAGCATGTCCTTTCTCAGGAGGGCACTGAAAAAGTACCTCTATAGGAACCAGGCCTGAATTAATCGGCACATATCAAGATAAAATCTTGGATATGTGCCGATTTTTTTGTACCTTT
>QWCV01003188.1_pt1 | contig 15127 bp, 13 predicted proteins | sample 1972621 | NCBI WGS metagenome assembly QWCV01 (sample SAMN09866699, study PRJNA288562) | Human gut metagenome isolate pre2_stool, whole genome shotgun sequencing... | isolation source: gut | host: Homo sapiens | place: USA: California
CCTGTTCCCATTCCGAACACAGAAGTTAAGCTCACTCGTGCCCAAGATAGTTCGCTGGAAACGGCGCGTGAAAATAGGTAGTCGCCGACTTAAACAAAACCCCTGAGGAAGAAATTCCTTGGGGGTTTGTTTTTGTTATGCGTGCACTTTTCTGTTAAAACGGCCTAAAAAATCCCATGAATTTGTGAGTGTTCACAAACTTCACCCAGACCTCTTGATTTTTTATAGGGGGGGGGGGTATAATAAAGTGCGGAAAGTTCCTTACCATCAAAAAGGAAGGATCGGCAAACCAGTCGGAAGGCTGTGACGCAAGGCGGAAGGCCCAGTATGGGCCGCCAGCTGCACTTTGCTCTGCGGCCCTCTTCGACTATGCGGAAATGTGCCAGCGCCCCCCAAAGGGCAGTTGGTGCGGGGTTATGGAGAAGTGTATGGGAGTAGCTTTTCCGGGAACCACGATCGCCTTGCCCTTGAGAAGCGGCAGGTTAAAGCATAGGTAGAGAGGGCAAGCACCCCCTAAAGTACAAAACGCAAAGCGTTGTACCAGCCATTTGGCTGGTGCGGCGCTTTTTTCTTTTTGTCTGGGTGCTTTCCATAGAGAAACTGGGAGTATTAATGACTGACAAAGGAGGATTTTTATGAAAAAACGGCTTATCAGCCTCTTACTGGCATTCAGTATGATGCTGACATTCCTGCCTGCGGGGGCAGTGTCGGCATTTGCGGAGGTTGGATTGCTTTCATTACACAACCCGGAACATATTACCTCAGTGGAGATTACGCTCGAAAAATTGGTGTTAGGACAACAGATGACAATGCAGACGTAACAATTAAAATTGTTGGTAATATTACATACAGTGGGCCTGAAAATGTGCTGATCCAGGTTGAAAACGTTCACGATTTGAAAGTGGAAACGGATGGACCTTATACGATTAATGTTCCCGGGTCTGGGTCCAATGGTATCGCATTGTTGATTTGGAGTCAAAATGGGAGTACCTTGGTAAAGGGCGGTATCTACAAAAATTGTATGTTTAAGTTGCACCACCGTCGGACAGAACTGGAGGATGTTACAGTAGAAACAAACAATAGCGCAATATGGAACTATGGCTCAGATGTTATTCTTACGCGCGGTAGCTATACTAGTAATGGTGGCCCGGTAATTGAAAATTCGGAAACTACCTACAATACGTCCGTTTATGGCAACTTGACTGTCAATGGTGCAAAAATCACAAACACTGCTGGCAGTGCAATTGTGAACTATGATTCGAGCAAAGTTACTATCAATTCTGGAACCGTAATAGAAAGTACGGCTAATTGTATCAACAATCAGGGAAATGGGACTACCCTTGAAGTCAATGGTGGTAATTTTACTTCGTTGGAGGATTATCCGGCAGTTTACAACAACGGCAAGGCTTATATTCACGGCGGCACATTTACATCAATGGGGTCGGTAATCGCCAATAACGGTGCTGAACTGATAGTTGATGAAGAAAGTGCCGAGACTGTGATCTGTAATACCAACACGGAAGAACGCGGTGGTGTAAGATGTGATGGCACGGGTAAAACAGAAATCAACGGTGGCACTATTAAGGATGCGGCCTATGGTATCTGGGTTCGTAACGGCAGTCCTAATGTAACTCTGAAGAATGCAGATCAGCTTGGTAAGACGTATAATGTTTATCTGAGCAAAAACCAGAAAATCACCATCGATGATGCATATACCAAAGAAGTGACAGTAAAGTGCGCCGACCCGTATGATCAGCGCCCCATCACCAATGCTACTACTGGAACCAACCAGAAGAAATTGAACATCAAGCTGATGGATGAGGGCTATCTGGTAGGCTACAACAAGACCGCGGATGGCAAGGAATATCGCTGCCTTTCCAAGAAAGTCGGCGTGACCGTCAGCGATCCGGAAGGTGAGGTCAAAGCAGGAGATCCGGCAAAGTTTACTGTGACCCTTGTCCATACGGGCAGCACCGGTACCGGTATCCTGACCTTTGGCGACAAGAACGGCGAGATCGAATATCTGGACGACAACGGTGTGTATCAGCCCATGCCGGATGACGGCCTGCCCATTAAACTGGCCAGTGACAAGAATGATTATGTGTTCCACATTACCCCCCAAAATGCCGGCGAGCAGACGCTGACCGCAGCTGTGGTGCGGGATGATGTGAAGCTGGGCACAGCGGACAAGGACTATACCGTTGCAGGCCGTGTTCACACCACTGTGACCATTGAGGGCCTGGAGGATGCCGTCATCAAGGAAGGCGAAAGCAAGGACTTTACCGTAAAGGTTGACCCCAAGGACGATGCCAAGCTGGGTGAGGCATTCATCGACTTTGGCGACAAGAACAGCGAGATCGAGTATAAGGACAAAACCGGCGCGTATCAGCCCATGCCGGAAGGCGGCCTGAAAATCAATCTGGGGAACGGTGAGACCGAGCACGAGTTCCGCATTGCTCCCAAGGAGACCGGCAAGCAGACCCTGACCGCTGCTGTCAAGCAGGGTGAGAATAAGCTGGCAAAGGACGAAAAGGACTTTGTTGTGTCTGAAATGCCCATCCTGACCTTGAAGGACGGCGTTATCACCAGCGTAACAGTGCCCGGTAAGGATGGTGCTGACCCCGAGGATATCACCGAGATCGTTAAAAAGAATGCCAACGAGGACGGTTCCTTTCATGTCCCCGAGGGTGCAACGGTGAGTGTTGCATTTGATAAGGATGCTTTTGCAGATAGCGGTCTGAAATTTGGCCACTGGGATATCACCGGCCTGGATGATCCGAACGCTTATCAGGATAAGGAAAGCTTTGCCTTTGAGATGCCTGCAAAGGCCGTGACCCTGAAAGCCATGACACAGGATGCATCCATTGAAGATGACGAGCCCGATATCGTTGGCCCCATCGTGATCGGCACTACTGTTGTTGTCGGCGGTGCAGTGCTGGGCTATCAGGCCTATTCTCTGGGCGCTGAATTTGCAGGCAAGCTGATGGCTCTGCCCTACTTCCCCAGCAACCGCAGCGCCCTTGCCATGATGCTGTGGGAGGATGCAGGCAAGCCCATGCCCGAATCCGAACTGCTCTACCCCGATGTAGGGCAGGAAGAGCAAGATCGATGTGCTGAATGCATGGCAGAAAGCACAGGAGCTCAAGCAGAATGCCTGAGCAGCCCTAAACCAACCCCCACTTGGCCTGTAAACCGCAATGCGGGCTGAGTGTTCCAAAATTCCCAAAGTACAGAAGCGCTTCATCCTCTCCCGGATGAGGCGCTTCTGTGCTTTCCGGAACTTTTTTTCCCGGCACCCCTTGCATCCCGCCCGCCGGTGCGGTATGCTTAACCAATAGAGCATTGCAGAGGGAGGGAGACCCCGGATGGACATGGAAGAGATCCGCTACCTGCTGGGCGGCACGGTATTCGCGCGGGCCAAGGCCTACACGGACCGGATACAGGATCTGAACTGCGAAGTGGCCGGGAACGGCGTGCGCCACCTGAGCGCCGACGTGCGCGGCGGCGGGCGGAGCCTGTACCAGACCCAGGTCTGGCTGCGGGAAAACGGCAGCTTTGTCAGCGCCAGCTGCTCCTGCCCTTACAACGAAAACGGCGAGGGGCCCTGCTGCAAGCACATCGGCGCGCTGCTGATGTGGGACAGCGAGAGTCAGGGCCTTTCCGGCAGAGCGCCGCAGAAGCCTGCTGAGAGCCCGGAGAGCATCCCGGGCGTGGTGCGGGGCACGGCCAACCTGCAAACGCCCCAGCCTGAGGAGCCGCCCCGCAGGGACAGCTATGCCGCCAGCCTGGAAATGCTGTTCGGCAAGAAATGGCGGGGCGAGGAACCGGAATCCGACTACGAGGCACGGCGGCTGCTCCGGGCCTATCAGGAGGGAGCACTGGCCGAGGTGGACGGCGTGACCGGCCACGCAGAGCTGCGCCCCCATTCCGCAGAGCTGGAACCGGAGCTGACCCTGCTGCCCGGGGAGCTGCCCTGGCTGCGGCTGCGCATCTCGGCAGACGGCGGGCGGCAGTATGTGGTAAAGAGCATCCCGGACCTGCTGCGGGCCGTGGAGAAGCACGGCTTCATCAGTTACGGCAAGGCGCTGGAATTCCAGCACAGCTGGGAGGCCTTTGCCCCGGAGGCACAGCAGCTGCTCCGCCTGCTGCGGCGGCAGCTCAGCGCAAAGGAAGGAGCTGAGGCGGCCCTGCGCAGCTACGGCAATGCGCCCCGCAGCGGGCCTGCCGGGGGCATCCCGCTGAACGGCGAGATCTTTGATGGACTGGTGGCCCTCTATGCCCCCACCGGCAATCTGGGCGGCTACACCCTCAAGACCGGCATCCCGGCCCTGACCATGCGGGTGGAAAAGCGCCGGGGCGGCGTGGAGGTGTCCGTGACCCCCGCGTTGGGGTGGAAAACGGGTTTAGACAACGATTATTTATACAGTGAGGATACGATTTGGCAGCTGGACCGGGCCGAAAGCGCCCGGATGCGGCCCGCCCTTGAGGCATTGTGCGGCAAGAGCCTGTTCTTTACCACCGGGGATGCCACCGCCTTTTGCAGCTACGTCCTGCCGGAGCTGGGCAGCAGGGTGACCATTGAGGACCCCGAACGCCTGCTGCTGAATCAGATCCCGCTGGAGCCGGTGGTGCAGTTTTACCTTGACGCGCCCACGCGGGAAACGGTGCGGGCGCACCTTGAGTTTTTGTACGGCGAGGACCGCGTTACGCCGGAGGAACCGGGGCCTGCCGGTCTGCTGCGGGATGCCCGTGCCGAACAGCGGGCCGGGCGGCTGCTGGGGCGGTATCTGGAGCCGGGGCCAGACACTATGGGCAACGGCCTTGCCGCCCACTACGATGCCTATGAGGAGGATGAAGTCTACCGCTTCCTCGATGAGGGCATCCCGGCCCTGCTGGCGGAGGGCGAGGTCTACCTGACCGATGCCTTCCGCAGTATGCAGGCCGCACCGCCGAAGATCTCGGTGGGGGTGTCGGTGCACGGCAGCGTGCTCGACCTGGAGGTGGACACGGGGGAGTTCCCGGTGGGGGAGCTGAAAGCCCTGCTGAAATCGCTCCACCAGAAAAAGCGCTACCACCGCCTGCGCGATGGCCGTCTGCTCCGGCTGGACGATTCCATGGAGGCGCTGGACGAGCTGAACGAGACGCTGGAGCTTTCCGGGGCCAAACTGGGCCAGGCCCACGCCCGGCTGCCCCTGTACCGGGCCCCCAGTCTGGACTGGGCGCTCTCGGGGCAGAACGGCATCCGCTTCAACCGGGACGATGCCTTCCGCCAGCTCAGCCGGAGCTTCCACGCGGTAAAGGACAGCGAGTATACACCGCCCGCGTCTCTACAAAAAGTTTTGCGAAAATACCAGCGGGACGGCTACCGCTGGCTCCGCACGCTGGATGGCTACGGCATGGGCGGCATCCTTGCGGATGATATGGGTCTGGGCAAGACGGTGCAGGTGCTCAGCTATCTGCTGGCCCTCCGGGAGCAGGGCGGGAACCCCCTGCCCAGCCTCATCGTCTGCCCGGCCTCGCTGGTGCTGAACTGGGCCGAGGAATGCCAGAAGTTCACGCCGGAGCTGAACTGCGTTGTGGTGGACGGGGATGCCGCCCACCGGGCCCAGCTGGCCGAGCAATGGGACGGGGCCGACGTGGTGGTGACCAGCTATGACCTGCTCCGCCGCGACGAGACCCTGTACGAGAACCAGAAATTCTACGCCTGCATCCTGGACGAGGCCCAGGCCATCAAGAACCACACCACCCAGAAATACAAGGCGGTGTGCGGGGTGAACAGCCGTGTCCGTTTTGCGCTGACCGGCACCCCCGTGGAGAACCGCCTGGGCGAGCTGTGGAGCATCTTTTCCTTCCTGATGCCGGGCTACCTGCCGCCCTACAAGAGCTTCTGCAGCCGGTTTGAAAAGCCCATCACGCAGGAAAACGACCCGGCGGCGGTGCGGCGGCTGAACCAGCTCACCGGGCCGTTCATCCTGCGCCGGATGAAGTCCGAGGTGCTGAAGGAGCTGCCCCCCAAAACAGAGAACGTCTACCGCATCGAGCTGGAAGAGGAGCAGCGCAAGCTCTACCTTGCCGCCGTGGTGGATGCCCGGGAGAAGCTGCGGGCCGCCAAGCCCGAGGACAAGATGGCGGTGTTCGCCGTCCTCATGCGGCTGCGGGAGATCTGCTGCGACCCCCGGCTCATTGCCGACAACTGGACAGGCGGCAGCGCCAAGCTGGATGCCTGCATCGAGCTGGTCACCAGTGCCGTGGAGAGTGGGCACCGCATCCTGCTGTTCAGCCAGTTCACCTCCATGCTTGAACTGCTGGCCAAGCGGCTGGACGCGGAGGGCGTGAGCCACTTCACCCTGCAGGGCTCCACCCCCAAGCCGGTGCGTGCCGAGCTGGTGCGCCGCTTCAACGGCGGTGAGGCCAGCGTGTTCCTGATCTCCCTGCGGGCAGGCGGCACCGGCCTGAACCTGACCGCCGCCGATATCGTCATCCACTACGACCCGTGGTGGAACGTGGCGGCTCAGAATCAGGCCACCGACCGTGCCTACCGCATCGGCCAGCAGAACCCGGTGCAGGTGTACAAGCTCATCGCCCAGGACACCATTGAGGAAAAGATCGTGGAGCTGCAGCAGGCCAAGCAGGATCTGGCCGAGACCGTCACCGGCAGCGCGGATGGTGCCATCCTGCGCATGAAGCCGGAGGAGCTGCTGAATTTGTTGGAGGGAACCGAATGATGCAATACGCCATATTTGCCCGGCCTGTCGTGACCATTTACGATCTGCCCCAGACCACCAAACAGAGCGAGGCGGGCCTTGTTTCCACCATCGGGGACGAGGGCCTGTACGGTCAGGCCTGTCAGGTGCGCACCGCCCCCGGCGGCGTGACCGCCGAGGGAGTGCCCCTCTCCCCGGAGGTGGCCGAGGTGGTCACCTTTTACGGCTACCACGGCTTTGTCCGGCGGGATGCACTGAAATTTGTCAGCGAGGATGCGCTGCGGGACTACCTGCCCCAGCCGCTGGTGCTGGTGGGCCGTGCCACCGATGTGCTCAGCCTGCCCAAGGTGCAGGGGGTGCGGATGCTGGAGCTGGAGCGGGGCTGCCTGCTCTGCCGCCTGCCCGAACCGCCCGAGGAAGCCGAGGCCCACACCGGCTGGGCCAGGGTGGCCCTGCTGGATGGCCGCACCGGCTATGTCCGGGACGTGGCGCTGGAGCCGGTGCGGTTTGAGATGACCGCCGTGTTCTCCCAGCGGGAGGGGCTGGCCTTTGATGACGCGCTGGCTGAGGCCCGGAATATTACCGCCGGGGAGCTGGTGCCGCAGGCACTGCAGGCGTGGTACGACGGCAGCGAGGAAGCGTTCCGGGATGCCGTCTGCGCGCAGGCGAAAAAGTATCTGGGCACCGAGTACCGCTGGGGCGGCAAATCGGGCCGGGGCATTGATTGTTCCGGCCTTGTCAGCAGCGCCTATATGCAGTGCGGCGTGCTCATCTACCGGGATGCCAGGATCGTGGAGGGCTGGCCCATGCACCAGATCCCCTTTGCAGACAAAAAGCGGGGCGATGCCCTCTATTTCCCCGGCCATATCGCCCTTTACCTCGGCGAGGGCCGCTACATCCACTCCACCGGCGCATCCGCCAGCGGCGGTGTGGTCATCAACAGCCTTGACCCCGCCGACCCGCTGTACCGGGAAGATCTGGTCAAGAGTCTGTATGCGGTGGGGAGTGTGTTCTGATAAAGTAACTCACCCTCTCAGTCAAAGCCGTCAGGCTTTGACTGAGAGGGCGAGGATGTTATAGGAGGAAGAACAATCCATGAAAGTCTTTGATCTACATTGTGACACCCTGAGCGAGCTGCGGCGCGCGGAGATGCGGGGCGATGGGCAGACCTTTGCCCGCAACAACGGCCACATCGATCTGGAAAAGCTGGAGAAGGGCGACTACATGCTCCAGTGCTTTGCCGCCTTTGTAAATCTGGCCGACCCCACCCCGGGCGCGGACCCGCTGGTGACGGCGCTGGAGGAGATCGACGTGTTCAAGCGGATGATGGAGCGGTATTCCGACAGGATCGCCCCTGTCTACCGCCCCGAGGATATCCGCAAAAACGCCGAGGCGGGCAAGATCAGCGGAATGCTGACCATTGAGGAGGCCGGCTGCTGCAAGGGCAGTCTGGGCGTGCTGCGCCGGATGTACGAGCTGGGCGTGCGGATGATGACCCTGACCTGGAACCACGAAAACGAGCTGGCCAGCCCCAACGTGGTGCCCGGCAACGGCCCCATCTGGCCCTGTATGCCCAACACCGAGACCGGCCTGAAGGAGAAGGGCTTCGAGTTCCTGGCCGAGATGGAGCGCCTGCACATCATTGCCGATGTGAGCCACCTGTCCGATAAAGGCTTCTGGGACATTGCGGAGCACAGCACCCGCCCCTTTGCGGCCAGCCACTCCAACTGCCGCGCTCTGGCTCCCCACTGCCGCAACCTGACCGATGAGATGATCCGGGTCATGGCGGAAAAAGGCGGTCTGGTGGGCCTGAACTACTGCGCGGGCTTTCTGGATGACCAGCCCAGCCCCGACCTGTGCCGCAGCACCACGGCCCTGATGGCCAAACACGCCGCCCATTTCAAGCAGGTGGGCGGCATTGAAATCATCGGTCTGGGCAGTGACTTTGACGGCATCGGCGGCAAGCTGGAACTGAGCGACTGCTCCAAAATGCCCCTGCTGGCCGATGCCCTGCGGAAAGAGGGCTTCACCGAGGATGAGGTGGAAGCCATCTTCTTCCGCAACGCACAGCGTTTCTTTGAAAACAACCTGTAATCACCGTTGGTATCTCAGAATTTGTTGAATTTGTTGATTTTGTTGTAGTTGAGAGAACACATGCAACAAAAACAACAGAATCAACAAAAATAATGTCTTAACGGTAAGGATAAAGTATAACGGAAAGTATAGAAAAGTTGAGGGATTCCAGATGGATCAGAATATGACATTGGAAAAGCGCATTGCCGCCGAGCTCTATTCCTATCAGGGCAGGATGAGCGTTTTTGTGGACGACCTGCGCGGCAGCACGGTGGAGATCGGTGCCGACGAGGAGTTCGAGACGGCCTCCACCATCAAGGCGTTCATTCTGGCGGTGCTGTATCTGCAGGTCAGCCGGGGCAGGGCTGACCTGGAAGAGGAGATCACCTACGAGGCCAGCCAGTTCGTGGACGGCTCCGGGATGCTCCGGGCCCTGGGCGTGGGGGCAAAGCTCAAGGTGAAGGACACCGCCACCATGATGATCATCTGCTCGGACAACATCGCCACCAATATGATCATCGATTACCTGGGGCTGGACACCATCAATGCCTGCATCCGGGAATTGGGCTTTGGGCACACCGTCCTGCACAACCCCCTCCACTTTGACCGCTACGACAAGCTGGGCACCACCACGCCCCGGGACTACGCCGCCCTATTTGCGCAGGTGGCAAAGGGCGCGCTGGTCAGCAAAGAAGCCAGCGCCGCCATGCTGGGCATCTTCCGCCAGCAGCACTACAACACCATGCTGACCCACGATTTCCCCCAGTTCTATCTGGACTGCGAGGAGACCGGCGAGCCGGAGCTTATCTGGGTGGCCAGCAAGAGCGGCAGCATGAACGCCTGCCGCAACGACGGCGGCATCATCCACACCCCCTACGGCGAGTATGTGATCGTTTTGATGAACAAGGAGTTCCATGACATCATCGAGTACAACGACCACCCCGCAATGGTCTATGGTGCCCGGGTGTCCCGGATGATCCTGGATCAGATCCTGGCCTGCGAGGGAAAGCTGTATCTGAAGTAAACGAAAGAGTGGGAAAGTAGAACGAATGGAAATTACATTATCATTGCCAATGCTGCTGTTTCTGATGCTGATGACCGGGTTTGCGGGCTTTGTGGACTCGGCGGCGGGGGGCGGCGGTCTGATCAGCCTGCCCGCCTACCTGTTTGCGGGCCTGCCGGTGCATTACACCTACGGCACCAATAAATTCAGCGCGGCCTGCGGCACCACCTTTGCCACGGCGCAGTTCTTCCAGAAGGGAGCCATGAACATCCGGGTCGGCCTGCTGGCGGCTGTGGGCAGCTTTGTGGGCAGCGCGCTGGGCTCCCACATCGTGCTCCTGCTCAGCGATCAGGTGCTGCGCACCATGATGCTCATCATCCTGCCGGTGGCGGCGGTGCTCATCCTCTGGCGGCGGGACCTGCCCGACGAGAACCGGGACGACGGCACCCTGAACGCCAGAAAGGCGGTGCTGGCCCTTGCCATCGGGCTGGGCATCGGCCTGTACGACGGCATCTTTGGCCCGGGCACCGGCACCTTTGCCATCATCGCCTTTACCACCCTGATGGGCTTTGACCTGCGCACGGCGGGCGGCAACGCCAAGGTGCTCAACCTTGCCAGCAACTACGCCAGCCTGGTAACGTATCTTTCCAGCGGGCTGGTGGTGTTCTCCATCGGCATCCCCTGTGCTGTCAGCGGCATTGTGGGCAACCTGCTGGGCTCCCACTTCGCCCTCAAGAAGGGCGCAAAGTTCATCCGCCCCATGATGCTTGTGGTGTTGGTGCTCCTGCTGGGCAAGATCGTCTCGGACGCGGTGCTGTAATGAACGGATCTTCGGCAAAAAACAATTGACGTTTGCAGGAGAATGGACTATAATAGGGCCAGAGGCCCGCAGAAAAAACGAGCGCTGAGGATGATGTTATGAAGATCCGCTACTCGAAGAACGCCATGAAGTTCCTGAATAAGCTGGACAAAAGGTCCGTGCTTCGCATCGTTGCAGGCATTGAGGGACTGACCCTGAAACCGCCAGCAGGTGATATCAAGGTGATGCAGGGACTGAAGGATGGAACAATGCGGCTCCGGGTCGGAAGCTGGCGCGTGCTTTACCGGTACGGAGAGGAAAACGCGCTGGAGATTCTATTGGTGCTGGATATCGGGAATCGTGGCGATATCTATAAATAAGGAGGTGGCAGGATGTCTGAAATTGCAATGAATGCAGCACACATGATCGATATGCTGCCGGACCCGGACAAGAACCTTGCCTACGAGCTGATCAAAAAGCTGGTACTGGCATGGGACCCGGATTTCACCAAGCTGACCACAGAGGAAGCAAAGCAGCTGGAGGAAGCGAAGGACAGCGGCTTTGTAGATGCCGAAGAGATCGACTGGTCGAAGATCGGACACGAATGAACCAACAAAAAAGAGGAACTGCCGGGAAAGCAGTTCCTCTTTTTGATTGGGTAAGATCAGAAGGTGAAGCCCTCATCGAGGAAGGCCAGGCCGAACGCGCCGGGGCCGGCGTGGGTGCCGATGACACAGCCGATCTGGCGCACAAGGGCCTCGTTCCGGCCCAGATTCTCCTGCAGGTAGGTCTGGATGGGCTGCACCTCGCGGGGGGCGAGGGTGTAACCGGCCAGCGCGTCGGCGCAGGTGCTGATGCCGCCCAGCTCCTCGATCTTCTTGAACAGGGCAACGTAAGCGCCGGGCAGGCCCCGGGCCTTGCCCGCCATAACGACCTTGCCCTCCTTGATGGTGATGAGGGGCTTGATGCCCAGCATCCCACCGGCCACGGCCACGGCGGCGGGCAGGCGGCCGCCCTTGCGCAGATACTTCAGGTCGTCGATGACAGCCACCAGATGCAGATGCTCCTTGGCGTGCTCAAGGGTGGCGGCGATCTGCCCGGCAGTCTTTCCGGCATCCCGCAGCTGAACAGCCAGCCGCACCAGCAGGCTCTCGCCCAGGCAGACGCTCTCGGAATCCACAAAGAGGACATTGTCCACATTGGCCATGTCTGCGGCCAGCCGGGCGCACTGGCAGGTGCCGGACAGCTCATGGGAGAGGAAGATGCCCACCACCTCGTCCCCGGCGGCAGCCGCCTCAAGGAAGAAGCGCTGGAACAGCTCAGGGCTGGGCTGGCTGGTGGTGGGCAGCTTGTGGCAGCGGGCCATCACGCCGTAATACACGGTGGGGGTCATGTCCACGCCGTCCCGGAGCACGGTGCCGTCCTCCAGGGTGACGTTCAGGGGGATGACGGTCACGCCCAGCTGCTCGGCTTCAGCAGGCAGAATGTCGGATGCGGAATCGGTAAGAATGCGGATCATAGTAATACCTCCAACGGGGCCAAGAACGGATAACCCGACCAAATCAATCAAAAAGTCGTATAGGAATATACCAGAGACGACGGGAAATGTCAATTGTTTGAATCAATATTTCTTCGTATTTTCGCAATTCCGCTCCGTTTTCTTGCACAAACGGGCCGAAACATGATACAATGGGCATCAGGCATTGCGGGGCGGTGCGCTGTGCGCTCGAAGCAGCGGAACAGCGCACCCCAAACGGAGAGGGGACGGAGAAGATGTCAGAGCGGAACCGCCGCCTGCGGGCGGCAGGCATCGCGGCACTGGCCTGGGCCGGGCTGGCGGCGGTCTGGTGTGTGCTGGTCCCCGGCGGGGCGGCAGAGCTGCCGCAGGGCGTGCCCGGCACGCTGCGCAGCCTGCTGGTGCTGCCGTTGGCCGAGGAGCTGGTGTTCCGGGGGGCGCTGCTGCGCCTGCTGCGGCCGCTGGGGGAGCACCCGGCAAACCTCTGCCAGGCTGTGCTCTTTGCGGTCCTGCACGGAACGCTGACCGAAAAGTGCTACGCGCTGGGCATGGGGCTCATTTTCGGGTGGGCCGCAGAGCAGACCGACAGTCCTGCACCCGGGGTGGTGCTGCATATCCTGAACAATGGGCTGGTGCTGGCCCGGGCGCTGGCAGAAAGGGGAATGGGATGACCGACTATGAGCTGATGGGCGCGGCGCTGGAGGAGGCCGCACGGGCCGCTGCGCTGGGCGAAGTGCCCGTGGGTGCGGTGGTGGCCCGGAACGGCGAGATCATCGCCGCCGCCCACAACACCCGCGAGACCGAGAAAAACGCCCTCCACCACGCCGAGCTGCTGGCCATTGACGCGGCCTGCAAAAAGCTGGGCGGCTGGCGGCTGTGGCAGTGTGAGTTGTTCGTTACGCTGGAGCCCTGCCCCATGTGCAGCGGCGGCATCATCAACAGCCGGATCAGGCGGGTGGTGTACGGCGCGGCGGATACCAAGGCCGGGTGCTGCGGCAGCGTGACCGACCTGTTCGCCCTGCCCTTCAACCACCATCCGGTGGTGGAACGCGGCCTGCGGGCGGAGGAGGCGCAGGCGCTGCTGCAGGCGTTTTTCCTCCGGCTGCGGGAGCAGCGGGCCGCAAAGCCCCGCTGGAAACCGCCCGTGACTCCCTGAGAACGTGAAAAAAAGTGGGAACTGCGTGAAAAGACGGCGGTTCCCACTTTCTTTTTTTGCCGAATTGTGTTATATTATTTAATGGTAACTTGTCGAAACCACTCGCACAGACCAGCGGGCTCGCCGCAGGACCGGCCTTGACCGGAAAGAGGAGCAGAGCGCAGCCCATGGGTGCGGTGGAGGGCGGGACCTTCCTGCCTGCGGGATTTTTTGCAGGCAGAGAACAAACGGCAGGAGGGCTGACTCTTGTACGATGATGAATTTGAATTGACCTTTGACCTGAGCGATGAGGACAAGGCATCCCGGGCCCCTGAGCCGGAACAGGAGCCGGTGCAGGAAGCTGCGCCGGAACCGGCCGCGGAAACAGAACCGCCGGTGGAGGCTGTACCGGAACCGGCAGTCCCTGCGGCCAACGGGCGCTGCGTGCTGATCTCGGGCGGCGACCGGGGCATCGGAGCCGCGGCGGCCCGCGCCTTCTGGCAGGCGGGCTACCGGGTGGCGGTGCTCTACCACACCCACGCCGAGGAGGCGGCGGCGCTGGAAAAGGCGCTGCCGGGCCTGCTGGCGGTCCAGTGCGACGTGGCCTCCCGCGCCAGCTGTGAGGTGGCGTTCCACACCGTGGAGCAGGCCGTGGGCCATGTGGATGTGCTGGTGAGCAACGCGGGCATTGCCCAGCAGAAGCTGTTCACCGATATCACCCCGGAGGAGTGGCAGCACATGCTGGATGTGAACCTGAGCGGCGCGTTCCACCTGTGCCAGCTGGTCCTGCCGGGCATGATCCGCCGCAAGGCAGGCCGCATCCTGACCGTGAGCAGCATGTGGGGCCAGACCGGCGGCAGCTGCGAGGTGCATTACTCCGCTGCCAAGGCGGGCCTGATCGGCCTGACCAAGGCCCTTGCCAAAGAGGAGGGGCCCAGCGGCATCACCGTGAACTGCGTGGCTCCGGGTGTCATCGACACCGATATGATGGCTGCCTTTACGGCAGAGGATAAGGCCGCACTGGCCGAGGAGACCCCCGTGGGCCGCCTGGGCAGCGCGGACGAGGTGGCGCAGCTGCTGGTGTTCCTGGCAGGCGAAAGCGCCGGTTACATCACCGGGCAGGTGTTCGGTGTGAACGGCGGCCTGGTGATTTGAACCATCCCGCAGCGGCAAAACTTATGATACGATATCACTTACGGCGCAGCCAGCGCCGCGGTGAAAAGGAGAGAGCGAAATGGGCATGACTTTGAAGGAACTGTTGACGAAGGGCGAAGGCACCCTGACGGCGGGCGAGGCCAAGACACTGGCTTCCCAGTGCCGGATGGATGTGGAAACGCTTTACACGCTTCTGGAGGAGCGCGGCATCAAAATTCTGGATGACGAGGCCGACGGTGACACCAGCCTGGATGTGGAAGGCATCATGGCAGAGGTGGAAAGTGCCGAGGCAAACAGCGATGAGCTGGGCCTGGGCGATGAAAATGAGGACGACCCGGCAGAGGAGAACCCCGCAGACCTGAAGGCTGCTATGGATGAGCTGCTGGATGACCCTGTGAAGAACTACCTCAAGCAGATCGGCCAGATCCCGCTGCTGAGCGCGGAGCAGGAAGTGGACCTGAGCAAGCGCATCCACGCCGGTGCCGAGGCTGCCCACATCCTTCAGGCCGACCGCCAGAAGTACGGCGCGCCTGAGTACATCAAAAAGAACAGCGCCCGCTTCTCGTTCGAGGAGGATGAGAACAGCCGGAGCTATACCGAGGATCTGGACGAGGACGGCAACACCAAGTCCAGCGAGGATGACGAGGAAAAGGCTGCCGAAGAGGAGGCCATGGAGGCCGTGGAGAACGGCCCCCTGACGGAGGAGCGCCGCCAGGAGCTGCTCAAGATCCGCCGCGACGGC
>QWCV01002451.1_pt1 | contig 15090 bp, 10 predicted proteins | sample 1972621 | NCBI WGS metagenome assembly QWCV01 (sample SAMN09866699, study PRJNA288562) | Human gut metagenome isolate pre2_stool, whole genome shotgun sequencing... | isolation source: gut | host: Homo sapiens | place: USA: California
AACGAGGCCCACATCGTGGCCATCACGCAGGCCATCGCCGAATACCGCAAGAAGGCCGGCGTCACCGGCCCGCTGTACATCGGCCGCGACACCCACGCCCTGTCCGAGCCGGCTTGGAAGACCGCCATCGAAGTGCTCGTCGCCAACGGCGTGACCGTGCGCATCGACTCCCGTGACGACTTCACCCCGACCCCGGTCGTGTCCCAGGCCATCCTGACCCACAACCGCGCCGCCGACGGCACCCAGCGCTTCACCGGCGAAGGCCTGGCCGACGGCATCGTCGTGACCCCGTCCCACAACCCGCCGACCGATGGCGGCTTCAAGTACGATCCGGTCACCGGCGGCCCGGCCCCGGCCGACGTCACCAACGCCATCGCCGACCGCGCCAACGAGCTGCTCGGCGATTTCAGGAACGTCAAGCGCGTGCCGTTCGAGCAGGCCGTCAAGTCCGATCTGGTCGAGCGTTTCGACTTCCGCGAGCACTATGTGGCCGATCTGGAGAACGTCATCGACTTCGACGTGATCCGCTCCTCCGGCGTGCGCCTGGGCATCGACCCGCTCGGCGGCGCTTCGGTCAACTACTGGCCGCTGATGAACGAGAAGTACAACCTGACCATCGACGTGGTGCGTCCGCAGGTCGACCCGACCTGGAGCTTCATGACCATCGACCATGATGGCAAGATCCGCATGGATCCGAGCTCCCCGTACGCGATGAAGGGTCTGGTCGATTCCCTCAACAACGGCGCTTGGGACAAGTACGATCTGGTCGGCGGCACCGATCCGGATGCCGACCGCCACGGCATCGTCTGCCCGAACTGGGGCGTCATGAACCCGAACCACTACATCGCAGTGTGCGTGGAGTACCTGTTCGGCGGCAACCGTCCGGATTGGCCGGAGAACGCCGGCATCGGCAAGACCCTCGTGTCTTCCTCCCTGATCGACCGCGTGGCCGCCTCCATCAACGCCAAGCTCGTCGAGGTTCCGGTCGGCTTCAAGTGGTTCGTGGACCCGCTGTTCAAGGGCGAGGTCGCGTTCGGCGGCGAGGAAAGCTCCGGCATGTCCTTCCTGCGTAAGGACGGCCGCGTGTGGACCACCGACAAGGACGGCCTGATTCCGGACCTGCTGGCCGCTGAGATCACCGCGAAGACCGGCAAGAACCCGGCCCAGCTGCACCAGGAGCAGGTGGAGCGTTTCGGCGAAAGCTGGTACAAGCGCGTCGACACCCCGACCACCCTCGAGCAGAAGCAGAAGTTCGCCAAGCTCACCGGCGACGACGTCGAGGCCACCCAGCTGGCCGGCGAGGACATCACCGCCAAGCTCACCGAGGCTCCGGGCAACCACGCCAAGATCGGCGGTCTGAAGGTCACCACCAAGGACAACTGGTTCGCCGCCCGTCCGTCCGGCACCGAGAACATCTACAAGGTGTACGCCGAGAGCTTCGAATCCCCTGAGGCTCTGGACAAGGTGCTCGCCGAGGCCACCGAGGTCGTGGACAAGGCTCTGGCCGAGTGATACGGCGTTCCGCCAAGTAATCAAGGCGTAGCGCGAAAAGACCCGTTCCGTATGGAGCGGGTCTTTTTCGTTGTCGATATCCGCCGTATGGCACGAAACGTGCTTTTCTGGCATGAAACGCAAGCTCCGCGGCACCCCGTATTTCCCTCTCCCGGTACGCTTGGAAGCAGAGCCGGAACGTCATCCGCGCAATCACGGCACAGCAAGGAGGGAACGTGCGCATCGCCATCGTCGAGGATCACCCTGCCGAACGCGAACTGATCGCCACCATGTGCGCGGAATACTTCAACGGCCGGAACGTCGGCGCAACCGCCGGCAGGAATGCCATGCAAACGGTCTGTGACGTTTTCCCCGACGCGAAATCGTTCATCGAAAGCTGGAAGAACAGCCGTTACGACCTGCTGCTGCTCGACTGTTATCTCAGCGACGAGAATCTGCCGCATGCCACCACCGGATTGGACATAGCGCGGCTGCTGCGCAATCAGAACGACGACTGCGCGATCGTCTTCATCACGTCCAGCACCGATTTCGCGGTGCTCGGCTACGAGGTGCAGGCGAGCGGTTATCTGCTCAAGCCCGTCAATCGCAAAACCTTCGAAGCCACCATGGAACGCGTCGAGGAGCAGCTGAAGGCAAAACCGCCGGTCACCCATCTGGCAAAGGCGCAGTCGCCCGGCACGGTGGATTCCAGCTGGCATGTGGCGTTCGGCAATCCGGCCGTGACCATGGACCGGCGGCTCATCGCATACGCCCTGTCCAACGCGCACTACGTGGAATTCACGTTCGCGGACGGCACCCAGACCAAAATCCGCACCAATTTCTCCGATGTGGACCAACGGCTCACCGTGTTCGACAACTTCTACCGCACCGCGCGAGGCGTGCTCGTCAACTTCGACTACGTGTCCGGCATCACCAACGCGCAGTTCGTCATGAAAGGCGGCAAACGCATTCCCATCACGAAAACGGCGGTGACCACCACCTGCCGTGCATACGCGGAATACACGTTCACCCGCATGCGTACGGAGGACTGACATGTTCGCACCACTCGGCGAAATCATCCGGAACGGCATCGCCCAAACCACCCCGTCAGGTCTGTTCTTCGCCATCGGAGAGCAGCTCAACGCGTTGTCCGGCCTGGCATTGTGCCTCATCATGGCATGGAGTCACATGGACAATCCACGCCGTAACGGCACACTGTTCATGTCCATCGGACTGGTCTGGTTCCTGCTATGCGGCGTGCTGTGCGGCACTCTGGGCATCCCATCACTGTGGACGGTCATTCCGACCGCGCCGCTTGTGCTGCTGGTCCTGCGATGGCTGACCGAACTGTCATGGCGGCAACTGTTGCTGATTGTGGCCACGGCTTCCTACATGGTGGCGATCGTCTACTATCTGTCGCTCGTCATCGATGTGGCCGTTCTTGGCGCGGATTCAACCAATCTCCGCGTCGGCTGGCCGGGACTGGTCAATCTGCTGCTGCTTGACGTCGTCGCACTGGTCTCGCTTTGGCATCCGCTGCATGATTCGATTCCAGCCACATTCGATTCCCCATCCATCAGCAAAGGCTTCTGGCAGCTTATCTGGCTGTTTCCGTTCGTTTCGTCCGCGATTGTGGTGTGGTGCATGCCGGCGGACAATTCCACGCTGCTGGACTCGCATATGCTGGAAATCGCGTTCACCGTGGCGGTGGTCTATTCCTGTTTCATGGTGTTGGCGTATTTCCTCATCTGGTACATGATTCAGCAGTCGGACCGTCTGCTCGCGGCCCGCAGGCGACAGCATTATGAGGCTTTGCAGACGTTGCAGCTGCAACACATGAACGAGCGGATCCGTGAGGCGCGTCAGATCAAGCACAACGTGCGTCACCACATCCACTCACTGCAGGCGTTGGCCGCGGCTGAAGACATGGATGGCATCCGCTCATATCTGGATGAGATGTCCAAACACCGGCTGCTGCAAACGGCACCAATGCAGTATTGCGAGCATGCGTCGCTGAACGCGGTGCTTGTCTACTATTGCGATTGGGTCCGGCATTTGGGTGCGAATGTGGACGTCAAAGCGGCGGTGCCGCAATACATCAACATCAACAACGCGGAATTATGCTCCATGGTCGGCAATCTGCTGGAGAACGCCACGGAGGCCATCACCCAGCAAACGCAGGGCGAGAGGCGGCTCAAAGTGCGCATCCGGTATCGTTCCGGCCCTCCGGCGGCCCTGTTCATCACGGTGGACAACACGTACGGCGACGCCGATACCAGCATCGAACAGATCGACGGCGATCTCGTCTCGACCAAACATGGTGGCACGGGGCTGGGCACCGCCACCGTACGAGAGACAGCCGAACGGCACCATGGCACGGCCTCCTTCGAGCACAGCGACGGCATGTTCCGCGCCTCCGTCATGCTGTGTCTCGGCGACTAATCGCATATGCCGTTGCCATGCGGTATCGATAGGCGATACCGCATGGCGGACGATGCGGTATGACGGGCAAGCGGCGAGTCGCGCGGCTTTCGTAGGGTAGAAACATGACGATTACGGTTTCAACAGACGGTTCCGCGCTTGGCAATCCGAATGGTCCGATGGGTTGGGCCTGGGCCGACCACGAGCCCGCGGCAGGCGGCAAGCCGGGGCACGAGCATGCCGGCGATTGCGATGCCGGCGGCGCGACGAACGGCACCAACCAGATCGGCGAATTATGCGCCGTGCTGGAGGCGTTGCGAGCGCATCCCGGTTCCGAAGACCTGGTGATCGAGACCGACTCGCAGTATGCGATCAACTGCTCCACCAAGTGGGTGCAGGGTTGGAAGCGCAACGGCTGGAAGAATTCGCAGAAGAAACCGGTGAAGAACGCCGATTTGATCCGCGCCATCGACAATGAGATCGCACATAGGGCGGGGTCGGTGCGATTCGTGTGGGTCAAGGGTCATGCCGGCAACGCGGGCAACGAGAAAGTGGACGAGCTGGCACGCACGTATGCGGGCGATTGCCGTTCGCATGTGCGCGAAGGCTATCTGCCGTTGGAAGGATGGCAGTCGCTACTGGCTTCCGAGTATTCGCGTGGCACCGATGTTCCCGAGGATGCGAGGATGCTGATGGATGGTGCGATCAGCGCCGCCGAATACCACATGGGACGCGGACAAGGCGATTCCGCCACGACCGGCACCGGCGATTCCGGTGCCGATACCGCCAATTCCAGCAACAGCACGAAGCCGCGTTCGATCGCCAGCATGCTGGCGGAGCCGGAAGGCGTTTCCCACGACCTTGCGGATTTCGGACAGACAACCGATGACGACGCAGATGATGCGGTGGAAACGACCGTGCTCGAGACCGAACCGGCGGAAACCACCACAATGCTTGAGACCGAAGCGACGAAGGTCATACCCGAATCCAGCTTCCCGGACGCGGGCGGTCCAGCCGAACCGGACGAATCCGGAGAACCGGACGAATCCGGGAAAACGGACGAATCCGGTGAACCGCATCAATCCTATGCGCAGATGCTGGTCAAACCCGACTATTTTCCCCGTGAAGGCGACGAGAACGACAAGCCGGTGACGGGCAACGCGGACGGCACGGACACGGACAGCACGGCCGTACCGCAGAATGCGAACGAATCGCACAGCGAATCGCAAGACGACGAAGAATCGGCACCGGAACAGGCAGCTTCATCGCAATCGAAGGATCTGCCGAAACTGCCGCATCGTCCAAGCCCATCGGGCCTGTCGGTGTCGGGTACGGTGCGGTTCGCTCCCCCACCGGAATCCAGCCCGACCTTCGACGGCAATCCACGTCTCATCCGTGGGTATATCGCCGTGGAAGGCTATGTGATGGGTGACGGCACGCTGGTATTGAACGAGGCGCCGTTCGCGGTCAAACATAGCTGAGCGAGACATGTGGGGAGCCGCTTTACGCAAGCCGCTCCCCACATGTCATTTCATGCGCGGTTTTTTTGCACGCCACCTCACGCAGGACCGTGAAACATTCCGTGAAAACTTTTCCGCAGTCCAAAACAGACACCTGCTCCCGCAACCGACCATTCGCGCCTTGAAAATCAACGCATCCGATAGTATGGAGACGGTCTTAACCCCATATCGAAGGAGGATCATGGACAAGGCACAGCAGGACGCGCTGAAGAAGGCGGCCGGCATCGAGGCTGCAAAGCTGATTCAGAACGGCATGATCGCAGGTCTGGGCACCGGCTCGACCGTGCGTTTCCTGGTCGACGAGCTCGGTCGTCGAGTCAAGGAGGAAGGCCTCGAGTTCACGGGCGTCACCACCTCCCGCCGCACCCAGGAGCAGGCCGAAGGCTACGGCATCAAGATCGTCAACATCGATGACGTCGACCATATCGATGTGACCATCGACGGCGCCGACGAGGTGGACAAGAACTTCAACGGCATCAAGGGCGGCGGTGCAGCTCTCCTGTGGGAGAAGATCGTGGCCACCAACTCCAACAAGATCGTGTGGATCGTGGACGAGTCCAAGGTCGTGGACACCATCGGCAAGTTCCCGCTGCCGGTCGAGGTGATTCCGTTCGGCGCAGGCCAGGTCGTCAAGAAGTTCGAGGCCAAGGGCTACAAGCCGGTGCTGCGTCTCGACGCGAACGGCGAGCCGGTGCGCACCGATGAGAACAACTATGTGGTGGATCTGCACCTCGAGCGCATCGACCACCCGCAGGAGCTCGCGCAGGACCTCATCACCACGGTCGGCGTGGTCGAGCACGGCCTGTTCCTGAACATGGTGGACCAGGTCATCGTCGGCGATCCGAACGGCCCGCGCGTGATGGACAACCCCAACAAGTGAGACCTTGACAGGCAGGCGTGTCAGCTGGTGTGGAATATACCGGCCGACACCGCCGCGCAGATAGCAAAAATCCCGCGACTCCGAAAGGAATCGCGGGATTTTGTTTGAGCGGACGCTTCACACGCGCCTGAAGACTACTTGCGCTGGTGGCGAGTCTTACGAAGCAGTTTACGATGCTTCTTCTTGCTCATGCGCTTGCGGCGCTTCTTGATGACCGAGCCCATCTCAGCCTCCGTTCCTTAAACTCAAAGGGTAAAAGTTTGCAACTTGCCCAATACTACACTGCTTCGGGGACGAATACGCGCGCAGGCATTCACATGGTGGAAAATCACGTTTCGTTTTCCGCGTGATATTCCATCAGCCGGCCGCGATTCGCCATCGAGACGATTCCGTCGACGTTACAGGGGGAACTGCTGGTAGAAACGCTGGATGTCGTTCTTCGCGCCGGTGGCATAGAAAACCACCGTATCGTTGCGCCACACGGCAACGGCCTTGGTATCGTCGTCCGGATCGGCTTTGGCGCTGTAGGCGCCGGTCGTCTTGCCGGAGACCTTCACGTTGCCGCTTCCCAGCTCCTTGCCGGTCATGGCTTCAGCCAGCGTGTCGTACTGGGATTTCGCCTTGTCGCCGTCGTTCCACTGGCCCACTTCCAGCGTGACGTCCTGTCCTTTCTTGCCGGTGGAATACGTCAACGCGTATTCCTCGACGGGAGAGGTGCTGGACCACGTCGTGCTGGCGTCAGCCTTGGTACGCGCGTAATTCAATACGGAATCCGGCATGGCCTTGAGCAGCTCGCTGGCCCCGTCGGGCAATGCCACGGCATCGATCGACGGTTTGGTGGGCTCCGTCTTGTCGCCGTCCGTACCGTTCGAAGTGGAAGCCTGCTGGCTCGTCTGACCGGCCTGACCGGCCTGTCCGTTCTTGTTCAAGGCCCAACCAGGCCACACAAATGCGGAAATCAGAGCAAGCACAACCACAAGCGCGGCTGCTACGACGGCGGCAATCAATTTGCCATGCGAAGAGGAATTCTGCGTATCAGACATGCTTGTCATTCTTTCACAGCCATAAGACGCGCAACCATCCCCTCGAAGTCATGGAATCCAGTTCCCGAAACGGTTTTCAGCGCAATGTCTGTGCAACGAGTACGCCACCCGCGAACGTCTTGTCCCAAAACCTCCGTATTGTCGGCGATATGGCAAAGACGTCCTCGCAATTCCTCTGTTCCGAATGCGGCTGGAGCGGCCCGAAGTGGCTCGGCCGCTGCCCCGAATGCGGTCAATGGGGCACCATTGAGGAATTCCATGAAGCCCGTCCCGCGGCAGGCTCGCGTACCGCGGCTCCGGGACGGACCTCGCGCACGCAATCGCATCCGGTCGCATCGTCCGCGGCGAGGCCGATCACCGACATAGGCACGGAGAACATCTCCAGAATCGCCACAGGATTTTCGGAATTCGACCGCGTGCTCGGCGGTGGCATCGTGCCGGGATCGGTCACGCTGATCGCAGGAGAGCCGGGCATCGGCAAATCGACATTGCTGCTGGAAACCGCCGGCAATGTGGCGAGGCTGACGGCGTTCGCCACCGAGCGCAATACCGTACTGTATATTTCCGGCGAGGAATCGCAGGCGCAGGTCCGCATGCGCGCGTCGCGCATCGGCGCCATGGAACCGAATCTACTGCTCGCCTCCACCACGGATCTGTCCACGGTGTTGGGGCTTATCGAACAGTTCAAGCCGGCGTTGGCCATCGTCGATTCGGCGCAGACCATCGTCTCGCAGGACGTCGATGGCATCTCCGGCGGATCCACGCAGGTGCGCGAAGTGGCGAGCGCGCTGATTGACACCGCCAAAACCCTTGATATTCCAGTGCTTTTGGTGGGTCATGTCACCAAGGATGGTTCAATCGCAGGTCCGCGTACGTTGGAGCATCTGGTGGATGTGGTCTGTCAGTTCGAAGGCGATGCCGAAACCGCGTTGCGTATGCTGCGTGCAGTGAAGAACCGTTTCGGACCGACCGATGAGGTCGGCTGTTTCGATATGAGCGGCGAGGGCATTGAGGAGGTGACCGATCCGTCCGGCCTGTTCCTATCAACCGGCAATGGTTCTGCGGCGACGCAGGTGGATGGCACGTGCGTGACGTTCACGTTGGATGGGCATCGCAGTCTGCCGATTGAAGTGCAGGCGCTGGTCACCAAGTCGGTGCTGCCGACGCCACGTCGTGCGGCGAACGGTGTGGACTCCAACCGTATCGCCATGCTGGTGGCGGTGTTATATCGTCACGGTGGCATCAATCTGCTGGCCAACGACCTGTACATTTCCACAATCGCCGGCGGTCAGGCGCGTGAGCCGGGTTGCGATCTGGCGATTGTGGCCGCGTTGGCGAGCGCTGCGAAATCGAAACCGATTCCCCGCACGACGTGCGCAATCGGCGAGATTTCGTTGACCGGACAGGTGCGTCCGGTGCCGAGACTGGAATATCGGCTTCGTGAGGCGGCGCGTCTTGGTTTCACCACCGCCGTTGTGCCGACGCTGCGCAAGAACGTCGCCGTGCCGGGAATGGGCGTGGTGCAGGCGGATACGTTGCAGGACGCGTTGGCCGCAATTCTGCGATAGGTCGCCGATGCCCAAACGGCATCGCCATCCGCTTTTTGCAACCCGGGAAAGCCCGTTTGGGTAACAAAACACGGATGGCGTCAATGATTCGCGTCAATCGAACCAATCAAATCAATCGAACCGATCCGCCTCAAGCGGTGAGGCGCTTCGTCTCCTCGACGTTGCGTTTCAGCTCGACCACCAGATCGTCGGCCGAATCGAATTTGATCTGCGGGCGTAGGAATCCAGCGAATTCCACGCGCGCCTGATGGCCGTACAGGTCCAACCAGTCATCGGTGATGGCGTAGGCTTCCACCACGCGTTCGGCGTCACCGTCCTCGTTGAACGTCGGCTTGGTGCCGATGGAGATGGCCGCCGGCCAGCGGTGTGGCGACTGCATGGCCACGCGCGCGTTGACGGACGAAGCGTCATACTGCTGCGATACGCCGTCGGCCGGTTTCTCCCCGGCTTCTTCGCCACCGTCGGCGGACTTCTCCCCCAAATCGACCAGCCAGCCGGCGTACACGCCGTCCACCGGCAGGTATCCGGCGACGTTCTCACTCAGATTGGCGGTCGGGAATCCGATGGTGCGGCCGCGTTCCTCGCCATGCACCACGGTGCCTTCCACGGCATGCGCGTGGCCGAGTATCGCGTCTGCGTCCTTGATACGGCCTTGGCTCAGCAGATAGCGCACATTGGTGGAGCTCCACGTGCGCACTTCCTTGGCCTGATGCTTCTTGCTCCATGCGCGTCGTTCGGCCTTGGAAGCCCCCTCCAGAGGGTCGGAAGGCTCGCCGGGTTCGGACGGCATCACCGGCTTCGCATTGACCGGCACTCGGGTCAGCCCCGGACCGAAATCGTCCACGACCTCCAGCTGGAACACGCCGGTGGCGAGCGCCAGATTCTCAATGGCCTTCACGTTTCCGGCGCGGTTCGCGCCCATGGCGGCGTCGGAGCCGAGCACCAGCGTGCGCATGCCGAGTTTGCCGACCATCTGGCCAAGGAAGAAGCGATATGATTTCGCGGCGAATGCCATGGTGTAGCGCACGATGAGCGTGTAGTCCACGCCGATGGCGTCGATGGCGCGCAGCCGTTCGTCCACACTGGTCAGCGCCTGCGTGTCAGGCGTGCCTGCGGGCGGTTCCTGACCGTCATGTTTGGCGGCGTAAGCGTGCACCAGCGCGGGACGCGGGTCGAACAGCACCACCACGGAGAACGCCTGCTCCTGTTCGGCGAGTTCGGCCACACGGCGGATGACCGCCTGATGTCCCTGATGCATGCCGTCGAATGAGCCGATGGTCACCACGGACTTCTTGTCGTTGCTCAGGGTCGGCCAATCCACCATGCCGCTGGCATCGGGGGTAAGCGTGATCGTCTTCATGTGTCCTTCTTTGCGTATTGTCCGTGTGTTTGTCGTGTTCGTATTGCGTGCAGGCCGGTCTTGATTGTTTCAGTTGAAGACCGCGACCGGCTTGGTCTCGCCACGTTTGGCGCGTTCCACGATCGCCACCAGATCGTTGGTTTCGGGAACGTACGCGGCCATGGTCGTATGGATGTCGTGGGCGATTCTACGGCCGAACCGCAGGTCCGTCGCCTCCTGTTCGGTGACGGGAAGCATGTCCATGGAAGCGGCCGCGCTGGCGACCAGGTCGAGTGCGTGGTCAACGGCATGCTCGGCATCGTCAAGCACCGCACGGTTGCGTGTCACTTCGATGCCTTCGCGGTTGGTGAAGGTTTTGGCTTCCGTATGGGCGGTCATGACGTTTGGCATGTTCACCGAGAAACGCCCGACGCGGATGCGGCGCAGCATGGTCAGATGGCCGCCGAGGCCGAGTTCGGCGCCCAGATCGCGGCCGAGTGCGCGGATGTAGGTGCCGGCCGAGCAGGTCACGGTCACGTCGAGTTCCATGACTGGCTGCATGTTCGGTTCGTTTTGCCCGTCGGTTTCGGCATGCCAGGATTCCTCCGGGGCGATTTCGATGGCATCGGCAAGCGGTGATCCCGCGCATGTGGTCGAAGCATAGCCGTATCGCACTGCCGAAACACTGAATTCCGAGATGGTCACCGGACGGGCCTTGAGGTCCACATCCTTGCCTTCTCGGGCCAGATCATAGGCGCGCTGGCCGTTGATTTTGATGGCTGAATAGGAGTTCGGCACCTGCTCGATGCGCCCGGTGAAATGATGGGCGATGACGTCTTCAACGGTCTGTCGTGAAGGGAATTCGGCGATAGTTCCATCCTCCGGCAGCAGTTCGCCGTCGGCGTCGTCCGTGGTGGTGCGCTGGCCGAGTCTGATGGTGGCCAGGTAGGTTTTGTCGTGGTCGACGATGTAGTTGAGCAGACGTGTGGCGTTGCCGAAGCCGACCACCAGCACGCCGGTGGCCATCGGGTCGAGCGTACCGGCATGGCCGACGCGTTTCATGTGCAGGGCGCCACGCACCGCCGCGACCACATCGTGGCTGGTGACGCCCTGCGGCTTGTCGATGACCAGCAGACCGGAGTTGTCAGGCTTCGTCGTCATCGTCCCAATCCTCGACCTCGACATCGTCATCATCGTCGAAGTCGTCATCATCGGGCTCGTCGTGCTTGTACGGATCGGCGTCGCCGGCGTATTGCGCGTTGGCGCGGGACTTGGCGAGTTCTTCGTCGCGCTTGTGTGCGAGCGCGAGGATGTCCTCGATCTCATGGGCCTCGCCCGGCACTTCGTCGAAGATGAATTCCAGTTGCGGGGTGAGTCGCAGTCCGGCCTTGGTGCCTACCAGGGAACGCAGGCGTCCTTTGGCCTGGTTCAGGGCCTGCTGCGCGCGGCGGCGTTCGCCCTGCTCGTGTCCTTCATGGCCGAGCTGGGTCCAGTAGACTTTCGCGATCTGCAGATCGTTGGTGACGCGCACTTCGGTGATGGTCACGTTGGCCAGTCGCTTGTCGTGCAGCTGCGCCTCCATGGACGATGCGATCACACGCTGAATCAACGCCGCGATGCGCGCGGCGCGGGGATTGGTTCCTGCCATTGCTGTCCTTTTGATGAAAAGTTCTTGTTGTATCACGGAACGCCCGCAGTCGTGAACCGGCTGTGGGCGTTCCTTAACTGGTTATCGATGCGAAGCTCGAAGCACTCGGCTACTTACGCTCGATTTCCTGCATTTCGAAGGTCTCGATGATATCGCCGATCTCGATGTCGTTGAAGGTACCGAGGTTGATGCCAGCCTCGTAGCCTTCCTTGACGGAGGTGACGTCGTCCTTGAAACGACGCAGCGAGGAGATCTCGAGGTCGTTGACGGTGGCGATGCCGTTGCGCAGGATACGGCACTTCGTACCACGCTTGACCTCGCCGTCCTGAACCATGACGCCGGCGATGTTGCCGAACTTGGAGGAGCGGAAGATCTCGCGGATCTCGGAGTGGGAGGTGACGACCTCTTCGTATTCCGGCTTGAGCATGCCCTTGAGGGATGCTTCGATGTCCTCGATGGCCTTGTAGATGATCGAGTAGTACTTGATCTCCACACCTTCGCGTTCGGCCAGATCCGCCACCTGGCGGTTCGGACGGACGTTGAAGCCGATGATGACGGCCTTGTCGACGGTGGCCAGGTTGACGTCGTTCTGGGTGATGGCGCCGACGCCGCGGTGGATCACCTGGATGCCGACCTCGTCGGACACCTCGATCTTCATCAAGGAATCTTCCAGAGCCTCGACGGAACCGGAGGAATCGCCCTTGATGACGATGTTGAGCATATCCACCTCGGACTTGGCGAACTGCTCCTTGAGGCTTTCGAGGGAAACGACCTTGCGGCGCTTGGCCAGCTGGGCCGCACGCTCGGTGGCCTGACGCTTCTCGGCGATCTGACGTGCGGTACGGTCGTCGGAGGCCACCAGGAACAGGTCGCCTGCGGTCGGCACGGAGGTCAGACCCAGCACCTGCACCGGGGTGGACGGACCGGCTTCCTGCATGTGGTTGCCGTTTTCGTCGAGCATGGCGCGGACACGACCGTAGGAGGTGCCGGCAACGATGGCATCGCCGATGTGGAGGGTACCGGACTGCACCAGCACGGTAGCCACGGCGCCACGGCCCTTGTCAAGTCGGGCTTCGACGGTGGCGCCACGGGCGTCCATATCCGGGTTGGCGCGCAGGTCGAGCTCGGCGTCGGCGGTGAGCAGCACCGCTTCGAGCAGCTTGTCGACGTTGGTGCCCTGCTTCGCGGAGATGTCGACGAACATGGTGTTGCCGCCGTATTCTTCCGGAACCAGACCGTATTCGGTAAGCTGGCCGCGGACCTTGTCCGGGTTGGCGCCCGGCTTATCGATCTTGTTGACGGCCACCACGATCGGCACATGCGCGGCCTGGGCGTGGTTGATGGCTTCCACGGTCTGCGGCATGACGCCGTCGTCGGCGGCGACCACGAGGATCGCGATATCGGTGAGTTCGGCGCCACGGGCACGCATTGCGGTGAAGGCTTCGTGGCCCGGGGTATCAAGGAACGTGATCTTGCGCGGCTCGCCCTCAAGGTTGACGGTCACCTGGTATGCGCCGATGCGCTGGGTGATGCCGCCGGCTTCGCCTTCGATGACGTTGGTGCGGCGGATGGTGTCGAGCAGTCGGGTCTTACCGTGGTCGACATGGCCCATGACGGTGACGACCGGCGGACGCGGCTTCAGATCCTCGTCCTCCTGCAGTTCCTCTTCGTCCAGGTTGATGTCGAACTGCTGCAGCAGCTCCTTGTCTTCCTCTTCGGCGGACACGATCTTGATGTTCCAGCCGATTTCCTCGCCGAGGATCTGGAACGTGGCCTCATCCAGGGACTGGGTGGCCGTGGCCATTTCACCAAGGTGGAACAGCACGGTGACCAGCGCCGCCGGATTGACGTTGATCTTTTCGGCCAGATCGGCGAGGGACGCACCCTGACGCAGACGGACTTCCTGTCCGTTGCCGGTCGGAATGCGCACGCCGCCGATGACCGGAGCCTTCATCTCCTGGAATTCCTGACGCTTCGCCAGACGGTTCTTACGCGCCTTCGAGGACTTGCCTCCCTGACGTCCGAACGCGCCTGCAGCGCCGCCGCGGCCGCGACCACCACGTGCCGGACCATTGCTCGGAGCGCTGTTGCTGCCCTGGAAACCGCCGCCATTGCCGCCGAAACGATTGCCGCCGCCGGCGGGACGCTGGCCACCGCCCTGCCCCGGACGATGCTGGCCCCACTGGCCTGGCTTCGCGCCGCCCTGACCCGGACGACCACGGAAGCCGCCACGCTGGCCGCCGCCCTGACCCGGACGGCCACCACGACGTCCTTCGCCATTGTTGACGCTCGGACGGTTCATCGGATGCGGACGCGGAATATCACCCGGAGTCGGGGTGTGCATGCCCTGCTTGCGGCTGAACGGATTGTTGCCCGGGCGTGGTCCCGGGGTGTGCGGCTTCGCGCCATTGGCGTTGTTGCCGCCCTGCGGAGCGTTGCCATGCTGGGGGCGAGCTCCCGGAACGGCCGTCGGGCGACCGGACTGGCGGCGGTCTCCACCCTGCGGACGCGGGGCGTTGCCGTTAGGACGATTGCCATGCTGGCGGGATTCGCCTGGACGCGGCGCGCGATGGCCCGGCTTCGGGGCATCGGACTTGGAAGCGGCATGACGCGGCTTCGGCGCTGCGGGGGCAGCCGGCTTCGGTGCTGACGGAGCGGCCGGCTTTGGCATGGAATGAGATGCCGGTTCGGCAGGCTTCTTGGCCGTATGGCCCGGCTTCTTGGAATCAGATGCGTTGCCCTGTCCGCTGGACGCGAATGCGTTCCTCAGCTTGCGTGCAACGGGAGGTTCAACGGTAGACGATGCGGACTTCACGAATTCGCCCATCGCCTCAAGTTTGCTTAAAACGGTTTTGCTGTCAACGCCAAGTTCCTTGGCAAGTTCATATACGCGTGCTTTCGGCACTCAATTCTCCTATCTTGGGCCGCGCGCATACGGGCGCGACCGCTACTGATTCACGGCGAGCTTGTTCCTTCTCATCGTGCAACCATGTTCGTGATACCTCGTCTTTTCCCTGGGCATGACGGCATGGCCGTCACGCTTTGGATTGTCGAGTCCAGCATACTCAAGCCCGTGGATTGTACGTCCACGGGCTTGTTGTCTACCGGAAGTGTTGTTTATTCCTCGGTTTCCCCATCGGAATGGTCCGCCGATTCGGCCATCTTCTTGGCATGCGCCTC
>QWCV01003336.1_pt1 | contig 15088 bp, 10 predicted proteins | sample 1972621 | NCBI WGS metagenome assembly QWCV01 (sample SAMN09866699, study PRJNA288562) | Human gut metagenome isolate pre2_stool, whole genome shotgun sequencing... | isolation source: gut | host: Homo sapiens | place: USA: California
GCTCACCTTTGCAGCATCCAGTATTATCTGCGCTTTTGGCTTAGCAGCTGCCGCACCTCGCTCGCCGTATCGGCACTTAGAATTATGCGGTATTGCCATAAAAATAATTATACGCGATTTTGCCCAGCCCTGCAAGCTTTTGTGTAATTTGTCCATAAATGCGTCCGGCATACTATTTGACAATGCCCCCGCTGCGCCTTATAATAGATTTAATTGCAATGTCGTAGTTTGATTCAGGACCCGGTTGCAGCCTTTCGGCTGAACTCTTCGCGTCCAACCTTGATTCAGTAAATCGGCACAGTGCCGTACAAATTTTACATGCGACAAAACACCACGTCCGGGGTACGGTGCTTACCGTGTGTGTAACCACCAACCCTGGCCGAATACAATATGGAGGTTATGCAATGGAAGATCACAACAACGAAAAGCGCCCCCGCCAGCAGGGCCGCAGCAATTACACCCGCCGCGCCCCGCGCGCAAATAATAATAACCAGAACCGCAAACCTGGTGCGCCTGCCCCCGCGGCCAGCGCCCCGCAGGCAGCGGAGGAAAAACTACAGCCCCAGCACCGCAAGCCGCAGCGCCGCCGTGCCCCGCAGCCCCAGCAGGCTGCAGCGAGCAATGCGGTGAATGCAGCAGCTCCGGCCCCGGTGCAGCGCCCCCGCAGCCCGCAGCGCCGCAGCTATAAGCAGCATTATTATGATGCTTCCACCCCGGCTGTTCCCATGCACATCTGCCCGCTGGGCGGCCTGGGTGAAGTTGGCAAAAACATCACCCTGTATGAATGCCAGGGCGATATGATCCTGGTGGACTGCGGCCTGGTGTTCCCGGATTCCGATATGTTCGGCGTGGACCTTGTCATTCCGGATTTCACCTATGTATTGGAAAATAAGGACCGCATCAAGGGCCTGTTCATTACCCATGGCCACGAAGACCATATCGGCAGCCTGCCGTATCTGCTCAAAAAGTTCAACGTGCCCATTTACACTGCACGTTTGACCATTGGCCTGATCAAAAACAAGCTGGAGGAGCACGGTCTTGCCTCCAGTGCAGAGTTCCATGAGATCCGTCCCCGCCAGAAAGTGCGCCTTGGCTGCTTTACGGTGGAGCCCATCCATGTCAACCACTCCATCCCGGATTCTCTGGCGTTTGCCATTGACTGCCCGGCAGGCACCGTGCTGCATACCGGCGACTTCAAGATCGACTATACGCCGCTTTCCGGCGATGCCGTTACCGACCTTTCCACCATTGCGGAGTATGGCCGCCGCGGCGTGCTGGCTTTGCTGGCGGATTCTACCAACGCGGAGCGCCCCGGCTTTACGGCAACCGAGCAGACTGTGGCCGAAGGGGTGCGCAGCCTGTTTGCCCGCGCCAAAAACCGCCGCATTATCGTGGCAACCTTTGCTTCCAACATCTACCGCATCCAGCAGATCATTGACCTGGCCATTGAGTATGGCCGCAAGGTGGCCGTCAATGGCCGCAGCATGGTTTCCAACACCGAAATGGCGCGGGAGCTGGGGTATCTGCATGCGCCGGATAATGTGCTGATCGATATCGAGGAGATCAACAAATACCCGCCGGAAAAGGTTGTCCTTATCACCACCGGCAGCCAGGGCGAACCGCTGTCCGCTCTGTCCCGTATGGCGCAGGCCAGCCACCGTACCGTCAAGGTCGGCCCCACTGACTTTATCATTATCTCGGCCCGCCCCATCCCCGGCAACGAAAAGACCGTGACCAAGGTGGTCAACGGCCTTCTGGCCCTGGGCGCAGAGGTCATTTACGAAAACATGTACGATACCCATGTTTCCGGCCACGCCTGCCAGGAAGAGCAGAAGCTGATGCTGACCCTTGCCCACCCGCAGTATTTCCTGCCGGTTCACGGCGAGTTCAAGCAGCTCAAGCGCCACGCCGAAACGGCGGAGCACCTGGGCTATATCCCCAAGCAGAATATTTATATTGCTGAAAATGGCCAGAACATCCGCCTTTCCCGCGATGGCATGGCAGTGGAGGGCACTGTGCCCGCCGGTGCCGTGATGGTGGATGGCTATGGCGTGGGCGATGTGGGCAATGTGGTCCTGCGTGACCGCCACCACCTGTCGGAGGACGGTATCATCATCGTTACCGCAGCCGTGGATGGCAGCACCGGCCAGCTGCTTTCCGGCCCGGACCTGGTTTCCCGCGGCTTTGTCTATGTGCGGGAAAGCGAGGAGCTGATGGACGGTGCCCGCGTGCAGGTTGAAATGGCCCTTGACCGCAGTATGGCAGATAACATGCACGACTGGGCCAGCGTGAAATCCCGCGTGCGGGAGGCGCTTTCCAGCTATATCTACCGCAAAACCAAGCGCAGCCCCATGATTCTGCCCATTCTGATGGAAGTTTGATCCAAACCATATCTGACCGTGACCGCCTGCCCCACATTGCAGGCACCGAGGAACGATGATGAAAAACAAGCTGAGACGTGATATCTTTGTCATTATCTTTTTGCTGCTCGTTGCGTGCATCGCTCTGGCTGTGCCGCTGGCGTTCAGCAACCCGCGCTGGCTGCTGGCACCGGCGCTGCTTGTAGTGTTTGCGTTGGTGGTGGCGGTGCTTGGCATCCGCCGGCTGCGGCGCTTTGTGGCCGATATGCTGTGCGGAACCAACTTTGAGGGCAGCAAGACCCAGTATTCGCTGGCGGATTTTTCCATCCCCACTGCCCTGATTACCGAAGGCTCCGTGGTGTGGTATAATCCGGCCTTCCGGGAGCAGATCCTGGCGGGGCAGGATGCCCTGCTGGCTGCACCGGACCGCCTGATGACCGGCATTGACCTTTCCGTCTGTGCCCGCGCCCACGGCCAGGACCTGACCATTGACGAAAACCGCTACACGGCCTATGCCACAACCAGCCGCAGCAGCAAAACGGGCACATTGCTGTTTTTGGTCAACGATACGTTCTACAAAAACACGCTGGATGAATACACTGCCAGCCGCCCGGCTTACCTGATTATCGGGGTGGACAGCTATGACGAGCTGTTCAACGATATGAAGGACTCCGAGCAGGCGCACGAGCTGGAGGCCATCAACACCCTGCTGGAAGAATACATCGGCCGCACGACCGGTTTCCTGCGCAAGGTGTCCAACAGCCGCTATATTGCGGTGGTGGAAGAGCGGGATATCCGCTGGATGATGGAAGAACGCTTTGATATTCTGGATAAAGTGCGTGCGTTGCACCCCGGCGGAATGCTCACCCTTTCCATCGGCGTAGGCCATGGCGGCGCTACTATGCAGGAATGCCAGGAGATGGCCCGCGAAAGCATTGATATTGCCTTGGGCCGCGGCGGCGACCAGGCTGCCGTGAAAACAGTCGATGGCTTTGAGTTCTTCGGCGGCATTTCCCATGGTGTCGAAAAGCGCAGCCATGTGCGCAGCCGCATCATTGCCAACGCCCTGGCAGACCAGATCCGCCAGAGCGACAGCGTCATCATCATGGGCCACCGCCAGAGCGATTTGGATGCCATCGGCTCCGCCATCGGTTTGCTGCGCATGTGCAAAATGTGCGATGTGCCTTCGGTCATCGCAGTGCGCAGCAAGGCAACGCTGGCGGGCCAGCTGCTGGATGTGTTCAACAAGGCGGGGGAGGACCACAACTTTATTGAACCGGAAGAAACCTATAAGCTCATCACCCCCAAAACCCTGCTGATTGTAACCGATACATACCAAAAGCGCCTGCTGGAAGACCAAAAGATCTACGAAAAATGCAGCCGCGTGGTTGTTATCGACCACCACCGCATGGCGGTAGGGCATATTGATAACCCGATCCTTTTGTATCATGAACCCTTTGCTTCCAGCGCCAGCGAGCTGGTGTGTGAACTGCTGCAATTCATGCCCGCCCAAAACAACATCACTCAGTTGGAAGCCCAGGCGCTGCTGTCTGGCATCATGCTGGATACCCGCAGTTTTGCGCTGCATGTCGGCGTGCGTACCTTTGAGGCTGCCGCCTGGCTGCGCAGCCGCGGGGCCGAAACCGCCGCGACCAAGCGCCTGTTCAATATTTCCAAAGAAGAATACGAAGCCCGCGCCGCTATTGTGGAGGGCGCTTACCTCTACAAAGGCTGCGCTATCGCCACTTCGGATGAGCTTGACCCCGCCATGAGTGTGGTTCTGCCCATGGCAGCCAATGACCTGCTGACCATCAACGGCGTGGATGCCAGCTTTGTGGCAATCGCCAAAAACGGCGGTGTCAACATCTCCGCCCGCAGCATGGGTGCGCTGAACGTACAGGTCATTCTGGAGCCCTTGGGCGGCGGCGGCCACCTGACGATGGCCGGTGCCCAGCTGCGTGATTGTACCGTAAAGGAAGCCGAAGCCCGCATCCGCGCGCAGATCGACGAATACCGCGCCAACCAGGAATGCCAGGAAGAACTGGTGGGTGCAGTTTAACAAATTAAATTATCAGCGAATCCCTGCCAATGGCAGAAAATTATATCAATTACTACATAGAGAGGGGAACCACCACGATGAAAGTTATTCTCAAACAGGATGTCAAGAGCATTGGTAAAAAGGATGAAATCCATGAAGTGTCGGACGGTTACGCCCGCAACTTCCTGTTCCCGCGCGGTCTGGCTGCAGTGGCCGATGCTGACGCTGTGAACACCGCCCGCACCAAGAGCGAAGCCAAAGCCCACCATGAAGCCGAAGCTAAGGCTGCTGCTGAAGAACTGGCTGCCAAGATCAAGGGCCAGATCGTTTCTGTCAAGGTCAAGGGGGGCGCTTCCGGCAAGCTGCACGGCAAAGTGACCGCAAAGGAAGTTGCCGAACAGTTGTACAAGCTGACCGGCACCGAAATCGACAAGAAAAAAATCGAAATGCCCGCCAGCATCAAGGAGTTTGGCAGTTATGATGCCAAAGTCCGCCTGCATGTGGGTGTTGTGGCCGCGTTCAAGGTCAAGGTCGAGGAGGCTCCGCTGTAATTGGCAGGGGGTCTTGTAATTACATTCCAACAAAAACGGCAGGGAGGTGCCTGAATGGCAAACAATGAATTAAGCTTGTCCAGCCTGGGCATTCAGCTGCCGTATAACATGCAGGCGGAACAAAGCGTGCTTGGCGCAGCGCTGATGGATGAAACCATCCTGAACCGCCTGATCACCGAGATGGACCCCGATATGTTCTATTCGGAGCAGAACCGGGCCGTCTATGAGGAAATGCGCCGCCTGTTCAGCGAAAGCGAAGCGGTGGACGTTATCACTCTGGTGGACTCTCTGGCTCAGAACGGTGTGTTCAAGGGCGCAGATGATGCCAAAGTGTACATTACCCGCATTGCGGAAACCGTCCCGGCGATTTCCAACGTCGATTCTTACATCAAGATCGTCAAGGAAAAATATCAAACCCGCCGTCTGATCGAAGCAGCCCGCGATATCCTGCAGCAGTCCAGCGAGGAATCCGATTCTGACCTGCTGCTGGAAAGCGCCGAGCAAAAGCTGTACGATATCCGCAACGGCCAGGACCGCTCCGGCGTTAAAACCATTCAGGAGTCTATCCTGGAAGTTATTGATACCATGCAAAAGCTGTCCGGTGCGGACCGCGATAAATTTGCCGGTATCCCCACAGGCTTCAACTATCTGGATAATATCCTGACCGGCCTTGGCCGTTCGGACCTGATTATTCTGGCGGCCCGCCCCGGTATGGGCAAAACCAGTTTTGCGCTGAACATTGCTACCAATGTAGCCCGCCTGCAGAAGATACCGACCGTCATTTTCAGCTTGGAAATGACCTGCGAACAGCTGACCGACCGCATCCTTTCCAGCACCGCAGGCATTGACAGCCAGGCATTCCGAACCGGCCGCCTGAACAACTCCGACTGGAACGACTTTGCCAATGCAACGTCACTGTTGTATAACGTTCCCATTTATATGGATGATTCCTCCGGTATTTCGGTGCCGGAAATCAAGGCAAAAATCCGCCAGATCAACCAGGACCCCAAACGGGATAAGATCGGTCTGGTCATCATCGACTATTTGCAGTTGATGCAGTCCGCCAAGCGCACCGAAAGCCGCGTGCAGGAAATCAGCGATATCACCCGGAACCTGAAAATTATGGCCAAGGAACTGAACGTTCCTGTCATTGCGCTGTCCCAGCTTTCCCGTGCTGCCGAAAAAACAGCGGGTCGCTCGGACCACCGCCCCCAGCTTTCAGACCTGCGTGATTCCGGCTCTATCGAACAGGATGCGGACGTGGTGCTCTTCCTGTACCGCGCTGCCTATTACAATTCCCAGAACGGCGAAACCGAACAGGCGAACGAAAACGAAGCCGAATGTATCGTGGCCAAAAACCGCCATGGCGAAACCAGTGTGGTCCGCCTTGGCTGGGATGGCGCCCATACCCGGTTCAGCAATCTGGACGAGATCCATGAACAGTACTGACGCAGACAATTCATTGCAAAACCCAGTAAACACGATGGAACAAACCTTGCTGGCCTATTGCCGCCGGCAGGGTTTGTTTCGGTTGGGGGACCGTGTCATCATTGCCTGCTCCGGCGGGGCGGATTCGATGGCGCTGCTCTGTTTTCTGCTGCGCTGCAAAGCGGAACTTGGCATCACCGTCATGGCGGCCCATGTGGACCACGGAATCCGGGGCGAAGCTGCCCATGCGGATGCCCGCTTTGTGGCGGAGTTCTGCCGCACGCATCATGTGCCGTTCTTTTTGTACGATGCCGCTGCCAGCGGGGTGCAGATTCCCCCAAACCCCAGCGAGAACTGGGCGCGCAGCCTGCGCTATACCTGGTTTGATGCGCTGGCCGCACAGCAGCATGCCTGCATTGCCACAGCGCATACGTTATCTGACCAGGCGGAAACGGTGTTGTTCCGCATGGCGCGCGGTACCGGCCTGCACGGCATGGCGGGTATTCCGGCGGTACGGGGCGTGTACCGCCGTCCATTTTTGTGCCTGACAAGGAGCGATACCACGGCATACTGCGCCGCCCTTGGGCAACACTATGTTCAGGACGAAAGCAATTTCAGCGATGCCTATGCCCGCAACCGTATCCGCCATTATGCTGTTCCGGCGCTGCAAACCATCAATCCGGCGGCAGAGCGGGCCGTGGGGCGGCTGTGCAACCAGCTGCAGGAGCTGAACATCTGGCTGGAAAACCTGGCCGAAAAACTGCTGGCGCAGGCTGCCTGCGGGGGCGGGTACAGCATCCCGATTCTTGCCGCGGCGGATGCCCCGGTGCTGGCTGCTGCCCTGCGCATGCTGGCAGCCCGTGCGCGTGACCCTGAAGAAAAATATGTGCAGGCTCTTGCGGCCATTGTTCGGCAGGGCAGCGGTGCGGTACAACTGACGCCGGATGCCTGCTGGACCGCGGCAAACGGCATTTTGTACTGCCGCTCAGTGCTAAAAATGCAGCCGGAAGCCATTCCCGCGCCGCACCAGCTGCTAAAAACCGGCGTTTACTGCCTGCCAGGGGGCTATGAGCTGGAGATTCAACAACTAAATTATGAAGTTTTTTTGAAAAATCCATCATTTTTGAAAAAAGACTACACCTATTGTGCAGATTATGCTAAAATAAATAAGAATATTTTTGTGAGGACCCGCCAACCCGGCGATACGTTCCGCCCGGCGGGACGTCACGTTGGCAAAACGCTCAAAAAATATCTGAATGAGACAAAAGTTCCTGTGGCTGAACGGACGCTGATGCCGCTGCTGGCCTGCGGTAGCCAGGTGCTTTGGCTGTGGGGGGCAGGCTTTGCGGACGGTTTGTCCCCGGATGATGGGACAAAGCAGATCCTGTTGATTCGGCAAAGCCGCCAGCCTGCGGCCCCGGAGCAGGAACAAGATCATAATATTGGAGGAACAGATCATGCATGATATGAACAATGATATCGCCAAGGTTTTGATTTCGGAAGAGCAGCTGCAGGCCAAGGTGGCTGAATTGGGGGCACAGATCAGCCGCGATTACGAGGGCAAAGATTTGTTGCTGGTGTCTATCCTGAAAGGCTCCGTGGTGTTCATGGCCGATTTGATGCGCGCCATCACGGAACCCTGCAGCATTGACTTTATGGTGGTTTCCAGCTATGGCGGTGCCAACACCACTTCTACGGGCCTTGTCAAGATCGTCAAGGACCTGGATCAGGATCTTTCCGGCAAGGATGTTCTGATCGTGGAGGATATTCTGGATACTGGCGTCACGTTGTCTCACTTGGTGCCCATGCTGAAATTGCGCCGCCCCAACAGCGTGCGCCTGTGCACCATCCTCAGCAAGCCCAGCCGCCGCAAGGTGGATATTGAGCCGGACTACTGCGGTTTTGAAGTGCCCGATGAATTTGTTGTGGGCTATGGCCTTGACTATGACGAAAAGTACCGCAACCTGCCGTATGTCGGCGTGTTAAAACCGGAAGTATATTCCAAATAAAATTCTGTCTTGGCAGAATAACCAATCGCCCGCCGTTTTGGCGGATTTTGACAGGGAGTTGATTTTTTGCAGCACAAACCGCGTTTCAGCGGCATTATCATTGCCGCTGTCCTGATGGTGGCAGCACTTGTGATGATCTCCAGCTATTCCAGCCTGTTTGGCTCCAGCAAGAGCACCATGATGTTGTCCGAAGCCATGGGGTACTTTGAATCCAATCAGGTCACCTACTTTAACCTGGACCTGAACACCGGCGTTATCGAGATGAGCGTGAAAGAAGGTGAACATCCGCTGCCGGAATCCGGCACGTCCAGCGAAACATCCAACGGCCTGCTTGCAGAAATTTACGGCGATGGCACCGATGCTTACGCCCCCAAGAACGGCGGGGCAGCGGTCATTACCTACAAGCTGCCATATCCTTCTTATTTCCTGCAATTCTACCTCAAGGATTATATCGACCAGTATAATGCAGCCAACCCGGATGCGCCCATGCAGTACGATATGGTCGCCGTTAAGACCAACGTGCCCTGGTTTGAGATCATCCTGTACGCCTTTATGATCGGCAGCGTGGTGCTGCTCTTCATGTCCATGTACCGCGGCGGTGCCGGTGGCGGCGGCCTGATGAATGTTGGCCGTGCCAAGGTCAAGGACCAGCAGGAAGGCCAGCGCAAGGCAACCTTTGCCGATGTTGCCGGTGCGGATGAAGAAAAGGCTGAACTCCAGGAAGTGGTTCAGTTCCTGAAAGCACCGGAAAAGTTCAACTCCCTGGGGGCGCGCATTCCCCACGGCGTTCTGCTTGTCGGCCCTCCGGGCACCGGCAAAACGCTGCTGGCCCGTGCCTGTGCAGGCGAGGCCGGCGTTCCGTTCTATGCCATCTCCGGTTCCGACTTTGTGGAAATGTATGTCGGCGTCGGCGCATCCCGTGTGCGCGATTTGTTTGAAAAAGCCAAAAAGACAATGCCCTCCATCATCTTTATTGATGAGATCGATGCCGTGGGCCGTCAGCGTGGTGCCGGCCTTGGCGGCGGGCATGACGAGCGCGAGCAGACCCTGAACCAGCTGCTGGTTGAGATGGACGGCTTTGACGCCAACGACGGCGTTATCGTGATGGCGGCCACCAACCGCGCCGATATTCTGGATAAGGCTCTGCTGCGTCCCGGCCGTTTTGACCGTCAGGTTTATGTTGGTCTGCCGGATGTGAAGGGCCGCGAGGAGATTCTGCGCGTTCACACCAAGAACAAGCCCCTTGGCCCCGATGTCAGCCTGAAAACCATCGCCAAGTCCACCGCGGGCTTCTCCGGTGCCGACCTGGAAAACCTTGTCAACGAAGCCGCCCTGCTGGCTGCGCGCAAGGGCAAAAAGGCCATCACCGAACCCGAAATCGAGGAAGCTTCCATCAAGGTTGTGGCTGGCCCCGAAAAGAAGAGCCGCGTTGTGACCGATGCCGAAAAGCGCCTGACCTCTTACCACGAGGCCGGCCATGCCATTACCGGCTATTTCTGCAAAACGCATGATCCCGTGCACCAGATCAGCATTATCCCGCGTGGTTCGGCAGGCGGCTTTACCATGTATCTGCCGGAAAAAGACCCCAGCTATGTGACCAAGACCGCCATGAACGAGAACATTGTCTGCCTGTTGGGCGGCCGTGTGGCGGAGCAGCTGGTGCTGGATGATATCTCCACCGGTGCTTCCAACGACCTGCAGCGTGCCACGGATACCGCCCGCGCCATGGTGACCCGCTATGGCTTCTCGGAGCGCATGGGCCCGGTGGTTTATGGCACCGACCCTGGCGAAACCTTCCTTGGCCGAGACTTTGGCCAGGGCAAGGGCTATTCCGAAAATACGGCGTCCGAAATTGATAATGAGATCCGTGATATCATGGATGAATCTTACGAGACGGCCCGCCGCATTTTGACCGAGCACATGACTGAGCTGCACCGTGTGGCCGGTGTGCTGATGGAACGCGAAAAGATCAGCGGCGAAGAGTTTGACGCCCTGATGAAAGGCGAAAACCTGGCACCCTTTGGGCTGGATACCCCCGCGCCTGCCGCAGCCTCTGCATCGGCAGAGCAGCCCGCCGCGCCGGAACAGCCCTCCGAACCGTCTGATGAAAATTGAGGCAAGGTGAAACACAATGGATCAAAATTTTTCCCTGATGGCGCAATCCCGTGCCAATTATTACACTGCCGGCAGCCCGGTCCAGTTTGTCCGTGTTGAGCTGCTGAAAGGGGATGTCACGGGTGAAGTTGCGGTCTGCCTGACCTTTAAGAATGTTGGCACAGAACCGCTGACCGGCTTTATCATCCACTTCAAATGCAAAGATGCTTCTGGTCAGATCCTGTGCGAGGATGATTTCTATTATGAGCAGCTCAATGTGCAGCCCGGCGAACTGTTTGGTGCCGATGACGCTGTGTTTGTCAGCGATACGCCGGTTTCCAGCGTGGAAATTGAGCAGGACCGTGCTTTCCTGAACGGCCGCGGCGTGGATCTGCGTAATTATAAGCGTGTCCGCCTGCAGGCCCCCCGTGTGCTGCCTGGCTCTATTGCCCGCACACTTCAGACCCGCACCAACAATAAGATGCTGACCTGCGTCCCGCAGGATACCGAAAACGGCTGGTTCTGCGCCTGCGGCGCGTTCCACCCCAACGAGGAAGCTGTTTCCGTCTGCAGCGAGTGCGGCGGCGACCGCGCTTACATCAAGGCAACCCTGACCCGCATCCTGGAGGAAGCCCGGCAGACCGCCGAACAGCAGCAGCGCGAAATCAACGCCGTGGCCAATGGCGTTGACCCCGCAGCAGCCCAGGCAGCCCAGGCCGCTGCCACCGCCGCCGCGGCTCAGGCAGCCATCAGCCAGGAGCCCACCGCACAGTTCACCCCGCCCGCCCCGGCCCAGGAACCGGAAGAAGAGGACGACGAAGCAACCAACGCCGAAATGGACCGCGTGCGCCGCTATGTCCCCAAAGGCCATCTGTTTGCCGATGAAGAGGATGAAGAGGACGAGCATACCCGCATGTTCGATGATGAGGAAGAGGAAAGCGACGATGACGAAGAACCCCGCCGTGGCCGTTATGCGGACGATGACGAGGAGAGCGAGGACGATGTAATGGCCGAGCGTATCATCCATTGGGCACCGCCCATCACCGCAGTGGTCTGTGCGCTCATCATTGCTGTGTCGCTGATCTACCACTTTGTCATCGCCTGATCGCCTGCTGTTTATCGGCAAAGGCGGGCTGACCCGCTGATATTTATCCGGGCAGGATAAAGCAAAATAAACCAAAACCAGCCGCCGGGCAGGGGAAAATCCCTGAAACCGGCGGCTGGTTTTCTATTTGTTCTATTCCGTGTCTGTGCTTATTGCTGCCATCAGGAATATAGGGCAATACCGCACAATTCCCGCCTTGCGGCTTAAGCACCGCTCCGGCAGCTGCGGCACGGCATCTGCGTTGCCAAAATGCTCGATAATGTCGGGTTGCTCATAAAGCAGTAAAAGCATGCAGGATGCGAAAAATCAATCCCCTGGCGCATAACGCTTATTTCAGCGTTCCATCCAGTACCTGCTGGTAATACCATGGCTTGGGTGCGCGGAACACCTTGCCAGCCAAAGCGGCAAACTGTGGGTCGCTGATCTTTTTGGGGAACGCCAGCTCCCAGGCGCACAGAGCCTGATATTTCAGCTTCAGCTCCCGGTTGGCGGCATTGTTGCCATACTTGGAATCGCCCAAAATCGGGCAGCCAATGCTGGCCAGATGAGCGCGGATCTGGTGGGTGCGGCCCGTTACCAGCTCCACCCGTAATAGGGCCAAACGTCCGCTGACGGCAATGGTATCATATGCGGTAATGATCTCTTTTGCACCGGATTTCGGCTCGTCCAGAATGCGCACAATGCCATGCACAGAATCTTTCGTTAAAAAGCTGTGCAGCGTGGCAGCGGGTGGTACCGGACGGCCAAAGGTTACGCACAGGTAAGTTTTGCGAATCAACCGCTCTTTGATGGCGTTTACCAAAAATTCTTCCGCCGCCGCGGTCTTTGCCAGCAGCACAAGGCCGCTGGTGCCGGTGTCCAGCCGGTGGCACAGGCGCGGCTCATGGGCAACGTCCCACCGCTTTTCCTCATACAGGCGGCGCAGTACGCGGTTCAGCAGGGTGTCAGATTCGTCGCCATCCACCGGGATACCCGCGGGCTTGTTGGCCACGATCAAATCATCGTTTTCATAAATAAATTCCGCCGGGGCGCGTGCCTGCAAAAACTCCGGCCCCTCCTGGGAGGTCAGTCCAAGCTGGTCGTCCAGCAGGTAAACGCGGATCACATCACCGTTCTGCACACGGGTGGCAAGGGGCTGCTTTTTGCCGTTCAGCTTAATTTTGTTTTCCCGCAGTGCCTTATTCAGCCGCCCCAGCCCCAGGGCAGGGAACTGCTCCATCAGGTATTTGTCCAGCCGCACGGGCAAAAGGCTTTTTACATGTAGTTCCTGCATTATTTACTCTCCAATTCTTTATCCCACAAAACGGTCGCGTCCGGGATATCCAGTGTCACCATCAGCCAGCCTGCATCGTGGTCGTCAATCGTTTTAATTGTGTATTCTTTCCCATCGGCGCACAGCACACTGGCATGTTCCAGCTTGCGGCGCACAAAGGGGGAATCTGCAAAGCATACCGTCTGTTTCGTTTCGTCCAGCACACCGCGGTTCCACAGGGCGTCAGTGTAATCCGCAAGGCGCAGGGGATAATTTTCGTCATAGGGGGTGCACAGCGCATCAAAGTTCTGCCCCTGCAGCCCCGGCGCAATCACATACCAGCTGCATGTGCCGTCCGTACTCGTTACCCTGCCGCACCAGGCATTGTCCTTCACCGGTTCCACGGCCGACAAAAAGGCACCTTCCTCTGCAAACAGGTACAACGTATCCTCCCGCACGGTTCCGGCAGCAAGTTCCGCTAGCAGCGTTTCCCGTTGGGCGGCCAGTGCCGTTTCATCATAGCGGGCGGCAAACGGGTCGTTGGTCGTCATGCCGTTGTCCGCGGCAAACAGGGCTAGATGCAACGCGTCATCTTGAATTTCATCCATTGAGACAACCGCCGTATACTGCTGCGCTGCCTGCCAGAAATCGCTCTCCATCTCGGTGGGGAACGCATCGGTCTGCATGGCCTGCAGCATTGCCGCACTGCGCTGTACCATGCCGGGGCTTACATCCCAAACCTGTACCACAGCCAGCAGGGCAGCACCCGCCAGCAGCCAGCGGCCTTTCAGCCGGGCAAGGCCCACAAGGGTTAGCAGCATCAGCAGATAATAGATTGGCCAGAACAACCGCCCACTGGAACGGAAGATGGAAAACAGTTTGATCAGCGAAGCAGGCAGCGGCAGCGTGGCAAGCGTTGCGCCGTTTGCGGTAATCACATTGCTGATGGCAAACACCGTTAAAACCGCACAGCAGAAGGCCAATGCCCAGTGGCGGCGCAGCATGCCGCCCAGTTGCCGCCGCAGCAAAACCACCGCAATGGGCAGGGCAATCAGCACGCCCAGCCCCAGGTAGGCAAAGGCATCATAATTGCCGTAAACCTGGTTCTGTGTGGGCAGCACCCGGCTGTACAGCACGCCGTTTACCCCCACAGGATTCCACAGCGCATTCAGGTTCATGCAAAAATAGCCATACAATGCCTGCCCGCCGCTGGAAGCACTGCCGTATAGCAGCCCCAGTGCCCAGCCCAGCAGTGCCGTGCCGCCAAAGTTGGCAGCAAGGTACAGGCCGGGCCCCGCAAGCTGGCGGTTGTGCAGTGCATATTCCAGCAGCAGCGCCAGCGTGATGGCATAGGTCATTGGCAGAAAGTAGGGGTGGATGCCTACTGCCAGCACGTTCAGCGCAAACAGCCCGCGGGAGGCATACTGCCCTTTGCGCCGTGCAGCAAAATAAAAATAGAGCGCAGCCAGCACAAAAAACTGTGCCCCCAGCGAGGTATGCCGGAACACACGCTCAAACAAAACCGGGCTGGTAACAAACGGCAGGTCCGCCGCAAGCGGTGCCGCGCACCCCGGCAGGAACAGCCCTGCCAGCAGTGCACCAAACCCGCCCTGCAATGCAAAGCAGACCAGCGTGAACCACCCCATATACTGGAATGTTCCGCCCACAAGGTTGGCAACCGGCTTTAACAGGGCAGCCACCAGCGGGATAGAGTCGGTATAAGCAACGCTCAGCCCATCCGGGTAGTTGATGCCGCGGGCAATGCAAAGCGGCCAGCCAGCGGAGCTTTGGCGGTAAAACAGCCACCCGGCATAATGCTGCTGGATGTCCTTTTCAATATACCCACCGCGGCAAAAGGCATCGTTGGTTACATCCAGTGTGCTGACCCCAAACACCAGCACAAACACCAGTACCCCCAGCAGGACACCACCGAGGAACAACCGCCCATTGCGGATAAGTTTTGGTAAAGTTGAATTTTTTGCCAGTAGTAACACATCCTTTGAGGCAAAGAAATAAAATTTGAAAGCTGATATAAGCTAAGGCAATACCGCATAATTCTAAGTGCCGATACGGCGAGCGAGGTGCGGCAGATGCTAAGCCAAAATGCTCGATAATACTGGATGCTGCAAAGGTGAGCGCCGCCAGTGGCGGGAACAGCGAACCGAAGCAGGGGCAGCGGTCGCAGAGTGCGAGGGGCTTTTGCCCCCGAAGCACGATGCGGGTACCGCAACCCGACATTATCGAGCATTTT
>QWCV01003569.1_pt1 | contig 14986 bp, 15 predicted proteins | sample 1972621 | NCBI WGS metagenome assembly QWCV01 (sample SAMN09866699, study PRJNA288562) | Human gut metagenome isolate pre2_stool, whole genome shotgun sequencing... | isolation source: gut | host: Homo sapiens | place: USA: California
TCTCGCAGGATCCTGTAGTAGTTGCGGCTCTCGACGTCGCGGTACTGCTCGATTTTCGTGAAGTGCGGGTTCGTCATGCCCAGCTCCTCACCCTGATAAATGTACGGTGTGCCGCGCATAAAGTGGATGGCCGCCGCCAGCATCTCGGCGCTTTCCTTCCAGTAGGTCGTGTCGCTGCCAAAGCGGCTGACCGCACGGGGCTGGTCGTGGTTGCACCAGAACAGCGCATTCCAGCCGTCATACGCCTGCATCCCCTCCTGCCAGGTCTGGAACAGTTTTTTCAGGGCAAGATGGTCGGCAGGCATCAGTGCCCATTTGTCGCCGTTCTTGTAGTCCACCTTCAGATGATGGAAGTTGAAGCACATGGACAGTTCATGGTTGCCCGCAGCAGTGTATCCGATGCAGTTTTCCAGCGTGGTGGAGGACATTTCGCCCACCGTGATCATGCCGTCGATGCCGCCTGCCGCCACCAATTCTTTCAGGTATTTGTGGACATTGCGGCCATCGGTGTAGAAGCGACGGCCATCGCCCGCAAAGTCGTCCTCATACACTTCCGGTTTGGAAATCAGATTGACCACATCAAAGCGGACTCCCTTGATTCCCTTCGCCTTCCAGAAACGGAGGATGTCGGCCATTTCTTCCCGCACCGCCGGGTTCTCCCAGTTCAGGTCTGCCTGTGTCACATCGAACAGGTGCAGATACCACTTGCCGAGCCATGGTACATATTCCCACGCAGGGCCGCCGAACTTGGACACCCAGTTTGTGGGCAGATTGTCCGGGGTTCCGTTCTTAAAGATGTAGTAATCCTGATACTTTTTCTCACCGGCCAGTGCCCGCTGGAACCATGCATGCTCGGTGGAGGTGTGGTTGAACACCATGTCCAGCATCAGGCCGATGCCGCGCCTGTCCGCCTCGCGGATAAGCTCCTCCAGATCCTCCATCGTGCCGTAGCGCGGGTCAACGGCACGGTAGTCGGCCACATCATAGCCGTTGTCGCGCTGGGGCGAGGGGAAGAACGGCGTCAGCCAGAGATAGTCAACGCCCAGGTCGGCGAGATAGTCCAGTTTCGCGGTGACGCCCTTCAAATCGCCGAAGCCGTCACCGTTCGAGTCCATGAAGGATTTCGGGTAAATTTGGTAGACAACTTTATCTTTAAAATCATTCATGGTACACACCTCACAAAATCAGGCAACGCCTTTTTTCTTGCCGACGATGACGGTCAGCACAAAGGGGACGACGATGGCAATGACCATGCACAGCGCAAAGCTGAGCATATAGGCGGGCTGGATCGACAAAATACCAGGGATGCCGCCGACACCGATGGCGTTGGCCGTGGTGGAAGTTGCCACACAGACGACCGCTGCGATGGCAGATCCAATCATGCCGCAGATAAACGGGAAGTGGAATTTCAGGTTGACGCCGAACATGGCAGGCTCGGTAACGCCCAGATAGCAGGAGATGCAGGAGGGAACGTTGACTTCCTGAGCGGCAGCATTCTTGCGCTGCAGGTAGATCATGCCCAGCACGGCGGAACCCTGCGCAATGTTGGAAAGGGCGATCATGGGCCACAGCATCGTACCGCCGAAGTCGGCGATCAGCTGCATATCGATGGCGTTGGACATGTGATGCAGACCGGTGATGACCAGCGGGGCATAAACAAAACCGAAGATTGCGCCAAAGACCACGCGGAAGGAGCCGGAAATGCCGGCGTAGACGATGTCAGAAATGAAGGTGCCGATCTTCCAGCCGATGGGGCCAAGGACAGTGTGGGCGATGATGACGGACAGCACCAGCGAGCAGAAGGGCACAACGATCATGGAGATGACCGCCGGGCAGATCTTGCGGAAGAAGCGTTCCAAGTACACCAGCGTGAACGCGGCCAGCATGGCGGGAATGACCTGCGCCTGATAGCCGATCATGTTGATGGTGAAGAAGCCAAAATCCCATTTCGGGATGTCCGCCGCTGCCGTGGACGCGACAGCGTAAGCGTTGAGCAGCTGGCCGGAGACGAGCGTCAGGCCGAGGACGATGCCCAGGCTTTGGGTCGTGCCCATTTTCTTTGTGACAGACCAGCAGATGCAGACCGGCAGCATATGGAAGATGGCTTCGCCAATCAGCCACAGGAAGCTGTCAACGCCGGACCAGAACTGGCTGATGTCGCACAGCGTCTGGGTGCCGTTATTAAAAAAGTAGATGCTGTCAATGCAGTTGCGGAAGCCAAGGATCAAACCGCCGGTGATGATGGCGGGAATCAACGGGGCAAAAATCTCCGCAAGCACGCTCATGACCTTCTGCAATGCGTTCTGGTTCTGCTTGGCCGCGCTCTTGACAGCTTCCTTCGAGACACCGTCAATGCCGGATACCGCAATAAAGTCATTGTAGAAATCGCTGACCGTATTGCCGATGATGACCTGGAACTGACCTGCCTGGGTGAAAGTGCCCTTGGCGGATTTCAGTGCCTCGATCTTGGCAACGTCCGCCTTGGCGGGATCGTTGAGGACAAATCGCATACGCGATACGCAGTGGGATACTGCCGCAATGTTCTCCTTGCCGCCAACGTACTCAAGCAGCAGCCGCGCGTCCTGTTCGTATTTACCCATGATGTTTACCTCCTTTTGCCCGGTAGAGCGGGCATCTTAGAACTTGTTCATACGGGCATCTTCAAACTTGTTCATACAAGTTCTCCTTACAGCCACAGAATACCAGACTTGTTCATACAAGTCAATATGCTTTTGCAAAAAAGCATTGCAGAATGCCTATTTTCGGCACTGCTCACAAGTTGCCCACTTGAAATTTAGCCGAAAAGACGGTATACTAAAGTAAATGTTTGAACAAGTTGCGAGGTACACACCATGCCAAAGGCAAAATATGAGGGCATTTATCACAGCATCAAAAAACGCATCGAGGCGCAGGATTACCCCTATCAATCGCTGCTGCCCAGCGAGAATACCTTAATAGAGGAATACGCCTGCTCCCGCAACACAGTTCGACGCGCATTGGCGGAGCTGGTAGCCGACGGCTATGTGCAGACCATGCAGGGGCGCGGCGTGCGGGTCATCTACCAGCCGGTGGGCAAAACAAGCCATTACCCGTGTCATTCGGTTTGAGACGATCACTGCAACCGAGCAGTTTGCTGCGGAAAGCGGATTTTCTGAGGGCGACGAACTGTGGGCGGTGCAGCGCGTGCGCTATCTGGACGGAAAAGCACTGATTCTGGACATCAACTATTTTTTGAAGGAATTTGTGCCCGGACTGACGGAGGAAATCGCATCCCATTCCATCTATGATTTTATTGAAAATGTGCTCGGAATGCAAATCATCACCAGCAAACGGCGTATCACGGTGGAGCATGCCACCGTCCGGGACGAAAAACTGCTGGATATGGACGGCTATGATTGCGTGGCAGTGGTGGTAAACCAGACCTTCAACTCGGACGGGATGCTGTTCGAGTACACCCAGTCCCGGCATCAGCAGGGGTATCCACCTGGGATTTTGCGCTGGGCCGGGGCTCCGGCAAAATGGGTTTTAGGGTGTCCCTGAATCAGAATCTGTTTTATCCACAGTCATCATATATCTTCTTTTGGGCCGAGATCCTTCTAGGGATCCGTTCATACTGTTACATAGGCCAGAGTTTTCTCTCAGAAAGCTCTGGCTTTTTCTATTGAAAACATTTGTCCATCACACCAGTTACGGCTGTATGGACTGGTTCACGAATGATAAACAAGCAAATATCCGTAGGGAAACGTACACTTCCCAGCTAATGAAAGGTGGGCATTTTACAATCGGACACGACAAAGGCGGCTTCGATCTCTCGAAGCCGCCTTATCAACTGTGGAAGTGGAAACTCATTGGGTGAACTCAGTTTTCCAGCCAACCGTAATCAAATTCTGTAAAGTCGTGGATGTAGTGGTCTGCTCCCAGTGCCAGCAGCTCGGACCCGTCTGCCGTCTCTCCGACGCCCACGATCCGGCTTCCAGATGCATCTCGCCTTTGTCGGCATAGCTTCCGTCGTCGTACACGACGTCCTGTTGTTTCAGCCAGTGACCGATCGGAAACGAGTCAAAGTAGAAATCAACATTTGCTTTTATGGAAGCACTCGCCAGCGCGAACGGGATGCCGCGCTTCTGTAAGCCTTGCAGCAGCTCTTCAGCACCTGCTACGAGGTGTAAACTGGCAGGATCGTTCCTGCATGCCTCCCGGTACAGCGCCTCTTTCTTTTCTGAATACTGCTGGCGCTCCGCAGGGGTGAGCCACGGGGCCATGTTCTTCAGAATGACATCATTGCAGGGACCGCAAATCTTCGTCGATGCAAGAGGGCTTTTATCTTCGGGATGCAGTTCATGATAGATCTTTGACCACGCCTCCATGTGAAAGCGGGTATCAAAGAACATCGTCCCATTAAAATCAAGAAGTACCGCGTGCATTGTGATTCCGGCTTATGCCTTAAGCAAAGATGCCGAAGAATGCGCCGACCAGACCGATGACCAGCAGCAGAGCGATGCAGGTAACGGGCTTCCAGTTCTTCTTCTTCATCAGGAAGAACAGGCCGAGGGTCAGAGCCAGAGGGATCAGCTTGGGCAGGACGCCATCCAGAATGCTCTGGATAACGATGGGGCTGTCGCCGTTCTCGATGACGGTAGCAACGGTGGTGCCGCCGTAGTTGGAAGTCAGAGCACCGACGATGAAGACGCCCAGCATGGAAGCTGCACGGGTGAACTCCTTAGCGTTGGCAGTCAGGATGTCGATTGCCTTGGTACCCAGGTTGTAAGACCAGTACATCAGGAAGAAGCGGCATGCGAACTGCACGATGTTAAAGATCAGCAGGAACAGGATGGGGCCAGCCAGCGAACCGTTGATGGCCATGTTCGAGGTGATACCTGCGGTGATAGGAACCAGAGTGAACCAGAAGATTGCGTCGCCGATACCGCCCAGAGGACCCATAGCGGCAACACGCACGGCACGAATGGTTTCGATGTCAGCCTTCTGCTGCTCCAGAGAGAGGATGATGCCCATGACGAAGGTGACCAGGAACGGGTGAGTGTTGAAGAACTCCAGGTTGTGCTCCATGGAGAGCTCCAGGTCTTCCTTGTTGTCTGCGTGGATCTTCTCCAGACCGGGCAGGATGCAGTACAGCCAGCCGGCGGCCTGCATACGCTCGTAGTTGAAGGATGCCTGCAGGTTCAAGGAACGAAGCACCATCTTGTTCAGCGTAGCCTTATCCAAAGGCTGCGCGGGAGTCAGATTGTTGTAATGAGTTGCATTAGATGCCATCTTCGTCGTCGCCTCCATTCGCAGCAAAACCAGAACCAGCAGCCTGCTTGATAGCAACGCGAGTCTGGTAGTCATACAGAGCGATCGCAACACCAACGAATGCGATCAGCAGCAGAGCAGAACCGGACAGCTCGGGGATGTAGCCGATGATGGTTGCCAGAGCGAAACCAGCAAAGTAGATGCCCCAGAACTCGTTGGAAAGCATGATGCGCAGCAGGGTAGCGAAACCGACGAAGCGCATCATACCACCGGCAGCGCCCAGACCAGCCATGATCCATGCGTACTTGGCAGCCAGGTTGCTCAGGGTAGTACCCATTGCAGAGCCGCCCAGCATACCGAGGGTGCAGACGATGGCGAACAGCAGGCCCAGCAGAGCCATTGCCAGATAGTTCAGACGAACGATGCCCTTAGTGTCGCCCTTTGCTGCCAGCTGGTCAGCCTTGGACATCATGGGGGACATGAGGGTGAACAGGAAGGTGACCATGTACTGGCCGATCAGAGCAAAGGGAACTGCCAGACCGACAGCAGCGGTGGTATCCAGATGAGAAGAGATCGCAAACACGGTAGCCATGACGCCGCCGATGACTGCGTTTGGCGGCTGAGCGCCGCCGACAGGCATGTTACCGATGGTCATCAGCTGGTAAGTACCGCCAACGATCAGACCGGTGGGAAGATCGCCCAGGATCGCACCGATGACAGCACCGGAAACGATAGGCTGGTACAGGGATTCCAAGAAATCAAACTGGTCGATGGCGACGATGAACACCCACACAAAGACCAGAATGATCTGAAGTGCACTAAAGCCCATAATAAATACTCCTTTTCAAGTATTTTCGAAAGCACCCGGAAAGCTTACTTGAACAGCTTTTCGATGTTTTCAGCGTGTTCGGTAGGAACGCGGCGGATCTCCAGTTCCACACCAAGCTCCTGCAGCCGCTTGAACGCAGCCACATCGGCGTCGTCAACTGCGACAGAACCTGCCACCTGGCGCTTGCCTTCTGCCATGTGCATGTTGCCGATGTTGACTTTCTTGATGGGAACGCCACCCTCCACCAGCTTCACGACATCCTGCGGGTTCTCGCAGACGATGAAGATCAGCTGCTTGGCGCTGGCCTTGTGGATGGTATCGATCGTCTTCTGGATGGTCCAGTAACGCATTGCAGCGTAGGCAGGAGCGGCCATATTCATCAGACCCTGACGCAGGCTGTTGCCAGCCACCTCGTCGTTGGCCACCAGAATAAGGTTTGCACCAATGGCGCCACACCACTGCGTTGCGACCTGACCGTGAACAAGACGGTTGTCGATCCGCGTAAGAACAATGTTCGGCATTCTCAAATTCCTCCTTGAGTTTTTTGTCTGAGTTTCCAATTCAGAGTAACTACATTATAGGCTATATTTGAACAAATGTCTTTATATTTTTTAACAAATTGTTTCTAAAAAACGGTTAAATTCGGTGAGTCTCATTACAATCTACCAAAAAAGTATAAATAAGACTAGTCAAAATGCCAAAAAAATGATATACTTTTTCAGTAAGGAGGGATTTGAATGCAACGCGAAACTTCCAACGACAGTTTTCTGGACTACGGCTCGGTCTACCACCAGCCCATCGACCGCGAGCACCCGGAGCTCATCCACCAGACGATGGTTGCCATCACCCGCCGCTATGTCTCCCAGTTCTACTGCTTCAACTGCGATACCTATTTACAGGTAAAGAGCGGCATTGGCGTTCTGCTGGTCTCCCACACGGCGGAGGCTGCCGATGTGCAGGAGTTTGCGATGAACAGGCTCATCCACATCAAGCCAAATATCTACTTCGCCGTCGTCTCCACGACCCAGAAGCTCGAGTACGACCTTTACGCCGAGAGCAGCTACTTGCTGCATATCACAGACTTTCCTTCCCAGTACGAATTTCTGGCCGTCCTGCCCCGCATCGAGATACAGAAAATTCTGGGCTACTACTACCGCATCCGCACTGAGAACTACTGTTTCCATGGTGAGCGGCACGATTTCTTCGAGCTGACCTATGTGGACACCGGCGAGCTGGAGACCGAAGTGGACGGCACGCTCTACCACTTAAAAGAAAAAGACCTGATGATATACGGCCCGGGCCAGTTCCACACCCAGTACACCGACGAAGAGCACAGGGCCTCCTATATGACCATCCTCTTCGATATGCGCAACTTGACTCCCGTGGAGCGGGAGGTCTGGTATGACGCCCTCATCAACCGGGTGTTCCACTACGACCAGAAGATCAACACCTTATTAAAAACCTTCGTCCGGGAGAGCACCACCGGCATCCCCTATATGAACAGCCTGATGCTCTGCCTGCTGACCGAGACCATCATCCGGCTGCTCCAAGGCACCTATGCCTCCCCCATGGCCCCCGCCAGCAGCACGGCCCACCAGAGCGCCATGGACGAACTGTTCGACCGCATCATCACCTATATCGACGACAACATCTACGACCCCCTCACCATCCCGGAGATCTGCGAGCACTTCTCGCTGTCCCGGTCCGCTCTGCAGCTGCTGTTCAAGAACTCGGTGGACCAGTCGCCCAAAAAGTATATCAACGACAAGAAGCTGGAGCGCAGCTGTCAGATGCTCCTCGAGAACCGCTATACCATCAGCGAAATTTCGCTGCGTCTGGGCTACAGCTCCATCCATTATTTCTCCAAGTCCTTCAACATGAAGTACCACATGTCCCCCAGCGAATTCGTCAAGCAGAACTGTCAGAGCAGCGTCTGATACCCATTATATAGAAGGAGGGGTGTTCCTATGAACATCGGCATCCTCGGCACTGGCTCCATCGCCCGCACGATGGCAGCAGAGTTTGCAAAGGTCCCTGCGTTCCGCTGTGAGGCGGTCTGCTCCCGGCAGCAGGCCACCGGCGAGGCGCTGGCACAGCAGTTCGGCATCCCGAAGGTCTACACCGACTATGACGCCATGCTGGCCGACCCGGACATTGAGCTGGTCTATATCGCCACCCCCAACAGCCTGCACTATGCGCAGACTAAGGCGGCGCTTCTGGCCGGAAAGAACGTCCTCTGCGAGAAGCCCTTCGTCCCTACCGTGGCGGAGGCTGACGAGCTCATCGCACTGGCGAAAGAGAAGCACCTCTTCCTCTTCGAGGCCATCACCACGGCCCACCACCCCAACTATGCACTTGCAAAGCAGTACCTCGACGACATCGGTTCTCTCCGCATCGTCTCCTGCACCTTCTGCCAGTATTCCAGCCGGTACGATGCCCTGCTCTCCGGGCAGGTGCCGCCAGTGTTCGACCCGGTCTGCTGCGGCGGCGCGCTGATGGACCTGAACCTCTATAATGTACATTTCGTGGTGGGGCTGTTCGGCGAACCCATGCTGGTGAGCTACCATCCGAATCTCTACCGGAACGGCATCGACACCAGCGGCATCCTCCTGCTGGAATACCCCGACTTCATCTGCCAGTGTACCGGAGCAAAGGACTGCGCCGCGCCGGGCAGCGTCCAGCTCATCGGCGACGCAGGCCGCATCCTCATCGAGCCGGGCAGCAGCAACTGCCAGAAGCTCCGCCTCGTCCGTCCCGGACAGGAAGATATTTGCAGCAAGTACAGCGAGTCGCCGTGGTTCTACGAGGTGGCGGAGATCGCCATGATCCTGGCCCTCAAGGACTATGATGCCTGCTACGCCGCACTGAAAAAGACCCGGCAGGTGGTCACCGTTCTGGAAGCCGCCCGGGAGGATGCACAGCTGGGCTTCTGAGCTTTCAACCGCAAATGACAAACTCTTTGGCGTTTTTTGCTCTTGCCAAATTAGCCAGGACTATCTATAATAAAGATGAATCGTTAAACTCTTAACGCTTTTTGAAGAAGGTAAAGTTTTGGGAGGTTTTACTATGTCCTTAGTTACGACCAAAGATTTGATGCTCGACGCTCAGAAGAACCATTACGCCATCGGCGCGTTCAATGCCGAGAACATGGAGATGGTGCAGGCCATCATCGCCGCTGCTGAGGAGCTGCGCGCTCCTGTCATCGTCCAGACCACCCCGGGTACCCTGAAGTACGCTTCTCCGGCCATGTTCCACGCCATGGTGGCCGCAGCTGCTTCTGAGGCCAGCGTCCCCGTCGTGATGCACCTCGACCACGGCAGCAGCTATGAGCTGGCCATGCAGGCATTCCGTGCCGGCTACACCTCCGTCATGATCGACGGCTCTCACCATGTGTTTGAGGAGAACATCGAGATCACCGAGTCCGTTGTCCGCGCCTGCCACGCCGCCGGTATCCCGGTGGAGGCTGAGCTGGGCAAGGTCGGCGGCAAGGAAGACGACCTTGACGGCGGCAATGGCAACGGCTACACCGTTCCCTCCGAGGCTGCTGAGTTTGCAGAGCGCACCGGCGTTGATTCTCTGGCTGTCGCCATCGGCACTGCCCACGGCGTCTACAAGGGAACTCCCAAGCTGGATATGGAGCGCCTGAGCGAGATCCGCAAGGTCGTGTCTGTGCCTCTGGTGCTGCATGGCACCTCCGGCGTGCCGGATGACGCTGTCCGCGAGTGCGTCGCACGCGGTATGTGCAAGGTCAACTACGCCACCGACCTGCGCATTGCCTTCAGCAAGGGCCTGAAGGAATACCTCGCCAAGGACCCCGAGGTCTTCGACCCCAAGAAGTACAGCGCCGTCGGCCGCGAGTACGTCAAGGAATACGTCAAGAGCAAGATCCTGGTCTGCGGCAGCAACGGCAAGGCTTAAATCTGAAATTCACATAAAATCGCAGCGGGAGCGGATGTCCTTCGGGATGTCCGCTCCCGCTTTTTGCTGCACAAATGACAAGGCCCCCGCAGAATGCCGAACATCCTGCGGGGGCCTTGCCGTTATGAAAGAAAGGTAAAAGTAGCAAATATGGGGGAATGCCGCCTTATTTCAGCAGGCTCTGGACTGCGTAGCGGGAGATGGTGATGACGACCTTGGGGGCCACCTCCACGCGGAGGGTGTCCTCGTCGTCGATGCTGACCACCTTGCCGTAGACGCCGCCCGCGAACATGATGCGGGAGCCTACTTTCAGCTCCGTGTGTACCTCACCCAGCTCCTTGCGCTTGCTGCGCACGTTCTTGGCCGAGATGGCGTAGAGGATGAGGCCGATGACACTCATGAGCACGGCCAGCGTGATGCAGGTCCAGATGATAACTTCCCAGTTGATCGTCATAAATCAGATCCCGTCGCTTTCTTCAGATTCGGTCTCGGCAGTGGCAGCCTCCAGCTCAAACAGAGCGATGCAGTCCCTGCCAGTTTCGATAAGTTCGTCTGCCAGCGAGCGGGGATCGTCCTCCATGTCCAGCATGGTCACGGCGGTGACGATCATGGGCAGGTTGGTGCCTGCGATGACTTCGATTTTCTGCTCCGGGCGTGCATACTTGCACTCCACAGCAGTCTTGAAGGGAGAGCCGCCGGGCAGGTCGGACAGCACCACGACGCCGTCGCAGCTCTTGAACTCGTCAAAAGCGGCGTTGAACTTCTCGGCCAGCTGCTCGGGAGTCATCCCCTCTTCAAAGTTGATGTAGCGGACATAATCATTTTCGCCCGCGATCATCTGCGCAGAGGTGTGGATACCGTCTGCAAAATGGCCGTGGCCGGTAACTACCAAACCGATCATACTCGTTGCCCTCCTGAATTTATGACGTTGTTTTGATTATTTCAGCGTGTAGGGGTACAGGGTGACGCCCTTGACCACGCGGTTCACCTCGCCGGTGGGGCAGGGGTTATCCGGGGTGATGCCCAGAGACAGGGACTTCATCAGAGCGATGGTCTGTGCGAACAGGATGAAGTCCAGACCCAGCAGGACGTTCTCCATGTCGGCACCGACCTTGATCTGGACGGGATAGTCGGCCAGCTCCTCGATGCCCTCGCAGTCGTGGTTGTAGACGACTGCGATCTTGTTGCCCTTGCGCTGGTGTGCCATCTCCTTGACCAGATCCAGCTCGTAGCGGCGGCGGTACTCGTCATCGCTCAGGTAAGCGACGGTCAGGGTGTTGTCGTCGATGATGGACTTGGGGCCGTGGCGGAAGCCCAGCTCGGAGTCGTACATGGTGGCCACCTTGCCGGCGGTCAGCTCGAGGGTCTTCAGAGCGGACTCCTGAGCGACGCCCTTCAGGCCGATGTTGCCCAGATAGACGATGCGGTTGTAATCGAACTCGTCCACGATCTTCTGTGCCAGACCGAACTGGTCATCGAGGAAGTGCTGACCGGCGACGGCCAGCTTCTCCACCTCAGCGGTGATCTCGTCCAGCTTGTCGAGGTTGAAGGCCAGATAGGTAGCCAGATACATATTGCTGTAGCTGGAAGTCATGGCGAAGGACTGGTCGTGGGTCTCGGGGGTCAGGTTGATGGCGAAGCAGTTGTGACGGGTGTTTGCCAGCTTGGACAGAGTACCCTCGTGGTTGCAGGTCACGAACAGGTGATACAGGTTCTGGCAGACGACCTCAGCGGCCTCCACATTGCCCAGAGACTCGGGGGAGTTGCCCGAACGGCCAAAGTTCACCAGCAGGGTGGGCTTGGTGCGGGAGAGGAAGTTCTCGGGGGAAGGCACGAGGTCGGTAGAAGCGTAGGACTTGACCTTGAAGTTGTACTTGGGGTTCAGGGCCTGGAACAGGGAGTTGCCGACGAACTCGCTGGTGCCGGCACCGGTGAGGACGATGTCGAAATCATCCTGCTTGACGACCTGATCGATAAAAGCCTGAAGCTCATCCTTGCAGGCAGCGAGCTGTGCGCAGGTCTTGCGCCAGGTGGCAGGCTGCTGATAGATCTCATGGGCCGTAAAGGTGGAAGACGTCTCCTTCATCTTCTCATCGGTCAGATTAAAAATGCTCATCCTAAATCTACCTCCTAATGGACACGGTAAAACTTTTTTCTGATAATTCCATAGCAGAGCTGTTCCGCTCTCTTTTGTTTGTTATATCACAACCAAACCGCAGAAAACAAGGGGGTAACTGAAAGCCATAACTTTTTGGTTGAAAAAGACAAACCAGCCGCCGCGCAGCGTCCTGTCAGGCCGTTTTCTCCATCATTTTTATGTCTTTTTGCCGAAACGAATAACAAATCGATTGAAAATTATAAATATTTTTCCGAAGCCGTGCGGTATAATGAAATCAAGTTATCGATCCCAGAAGGAGGGCATCTAAAATGGTAATACAAAGCAAAAAGGTCTGGCTGGCAGACCAGTTCGTCCCTGCTGCTATTGAGGTGAATGACGGCAGGATCACCGCCATCCTGCCCTATGGCACCAAGGATGTGGACGACGATTACGGTGACAAGCGCATCGTCCCCGGCTTTATGGACATCCACTGCCACGGCGCCTACGAATTCGACACCAACGACGCCAACGAGGACGGCCTGCGCTACTGGGCAGAGCACATCGTCTCGGAGGGCGTCACCAGCTTCCTCGCCACCACCATCACCCAGAGCGTGGAGGTGCTGACCAACGCTGTCACCAACGTGGCCAATGTCATGGAGAGCGGCTACGACGGCGCAGAGATCCTGGGCATCCACTTCGAAGGCCCCTATCTCGACATGAAGTACAAGGGCGCACAGCCTGACCAGTACATCGTCAAGCCCACCATCGAGCAGTTCGAGCACTACCAGAAAGCGGCCCGGGGCCACATCCGCTATGTCACGCTGGCAACGGAGCATGATGAGGACTTCGCCCTCACCCGCTATCTGACGGCCCACGGCGTGGTGGTCAGCATCGGCCACAGCGGCGCGACCTACGAGCAGGCTGTCATGGCCTACGCCAACGGCGCACGCTCCATGACCCACGTTTATAACGGTATGTCGCCCTTCAACCACCGTGCAAACGGTCTGGTGGGCGCCGCTTACCGCATCCGCACCATGTACGGCGAGATCATCTGTGACGGCTGCCACTCCACCCCCGCCGCCCTGAACAACTACTTCATGAGCAAGGGTCCCGACTACGCCATCATGGTCTCCGACGCCCTGATGGCCAAGGGTACGCCTGTGGGCAGCAAGTACCTGTTCGGCGGCAACGAGATCATCATCTACCCCGACGGCAGCGCCCATCTGACGGCCACCGGCGGTCTGGCAGGCTCCACCCTGAACATCAACAAGGGCCTGCGCATCCTCGTGGAAGAGGCTCTGGTCCCCTTCAACTACGCTCTGAACTCCTGCACCATCAACCCGGCCAAGTGCCTGCATCTGGACGACCGCAAGGGCTCCATCCAGGTGGGCAAGGACGCCGACCTCGTGGTGCTGGAGGATAACTACGACGTCCTGCAGACCTACTGCATGGGCCAGCCCAAACTTTAACACCCAAGCAGACACGAAGGAGATAGCAAACATGAAACACCCGCTTCAGGAAATGATGGATAAGCGCCGCCAGGGCATCCGCTGCGGCATCCCCTCTTATTGCAGCGCCAACGAGCTGGTCATTGAGATCGCGCTGCGCCGCGCCAAGGAGCGCAGCATCCCCGTCCTGATCGAAGCCACCGCCAACCAGGTCAACCAGTTTGGCGGCTACACCGGCATGAAGCCTGCCGACTTCTACCAGATGGTCCTGAAAATGGCCAAAGACATCGACCTGCCCGAGAACATGATGATCCTGGCAGGCGACCACCTCGGCCCCCTGACCTGGCAGAAGCTGCCCGAGGCCGAGGCCATGAAGAACTCGGTCGAGCTGGTCTACCAGTATGCCCGCGCAGGCTTTACCAAGATCCACCTCGACACCAGCATGAAGGTGGCTGACGACGCTCCCGGCCTGCTCAAGACCGAGGTCATCGCACGCCGCGGCGCTCAGCTGTACAAGGCAGCTATGAAGGGCTACGAAGAGCTGAAGGCCGAGAAGCCCGATGCAATGCGTCCCGTCTTCGTCATCGGCAGCGAAGTACCCATCCCCGGCGGTGCTACCGAGGCTGAGGACACGCTGGCTGTCACCAGCCCCGATGCTTTCCGCGACACCGTTTCCACTTACCAGCGCGTCTGGACCGAAGAGGGCGTGGGCGACGGCATGAAGGACGTCATCGCTGTGGTCGTCCAGCCCGGCGTCGAGTTCGGCGACGAGCAGGTGTTCGACTATGACCCTGCCGCCGCTGTGGACCTCTGCGCAGCCCTGAAGGAGTTCCCGGACATCTGCTTCGAGGGCCACTCCACCGACTACCAGACCGCCACCGACCTGTACAACATGGTCACCGACGGCATCGCCATCCTCAAGGTCGGCCCGGCCCTGACCTACGGCCTGCGTGAGGCCCTGTTCTCCCTGAGCATGATGGAGAAGGAGCTTGTCCCCGAGGAAAAGCGCGCCAACTTCATCGAGACGCTGGACGCCGTCATGCTGGCCTCCCCCGCAAACTGGGAGAAGCACTATCACGGCGACGAGAAGCATCTGGCACAGTGCCGCAAGTACAGCTACTCCGACCGCGCCCGCTACTACATCGGCCAGCCCGAGGTGGTCGCCGCCATGAACAAGCTGTTCGACAATCTCCGCGAGTACCCCATCCCGATGAATATGCTCCACCAGTATATGCCCATCAGCTACGCAAAGATCCGCGAGGGCAAGCTGAAGCTCGACCCGCGCGAGCTGGCCATGGACGGCATCGTGCAGTTCATGCTGGACTACGAGAGCGCTGTCTGATTTTTTGAACGACCCGAATCCCCCTTTTATCCAACAAGGAGACTATGAGCCATGAAACAGTTCCAGTATACCATCAAAGATGAACTCGGCGTCCACGCACG
>QWCV01002472.1_pt1 | contig 14972 bp, 14 predicted proteins | sample 1972621 | NCBI WGS metagenome assembly QWCV01 (sample SAMN09866699, study PRJNA288562) | Human gut metagenome isolate pre2_stool, whole genome shotgun sequencing... | isolation source: gut | host: Homo sapiens | place: USA: California
GCCCCCGCAGGTCAACCCCTGCATCCGCTGCGGCCGCTGCGTGGAGTACTGCCCCATGGGTCTGGAGCCCGTGGAGGTCAACCAGGCTTACGCTGCCCGCGACGTTCAGGAGCTGGGCAAGCTGCACGTTGATTACTGCTTCAACTGCGGCTCCTGCACCTTTGTCTGCCCGGCAAAGCGCCCCTGCACCCAGATGATGGGCCTGGCAAAGGCGTTCTACCTTGGTGAAATCAAAAAAGGAGGCAATAAGTAATGGATACGAAGCTTATTGTTTCGGCCTCCCCGCATCTGCGCAGTGAGGAAACGACCCAGAGCCTGATGGCCAACGTGATCGTTGCCCTGTGCCCCTGTGTGGTGGCCTCTGCAATCATCTTTGGTGCGCGTGCCCTGCTGGTCACTGCAGTGTCCGTTGTGGCATGCGTGGCCTTTGAGTGGCTGTACTGCAAGCTGCTGAAGAAGGCAAACCCCATCAGCGATCTGTCCGCTGTGGTCACCGGCATCATTCTGGCCATGAACGTGCCCGTGGGCATGCCCATCGGCCAGCTCATCATCGGCGACCTGGTTGCCATCATCGTGGTCAAGCAGCTGTTCGGCGGCATTGGCATGAACTTTGCAAACCCTGCACTGGTGGGCCGTATCGTGCTGTTCATCAGCTTTGCCGGTTCCATGAACAATTGGGTGTTCCCCGATGCAGCAGTTGACCAGCTGTCCAGCGCTACCCCGCTGGCTGTGGCTGACACCAGCAAGCTGAGCCTGCTGGATCTGTTCATGGGCGTGCACGGCGGTGTTCTGGGCGAGACTTGCGCTCTGGCCATCCTGCTGGGCCTGATTTATATGGTGGCCACCAAGACCATCAGCATCGCCATCCCCGCTTCTTACATCGGCAGCATGTTTATCTTCTACCTGATCTCCACCGGCAGCCTGCACGGCGCACTGGTCGGCATCCTGTCCGGCGGCCTGATGTTCGGTGCTGTGTTCATGGCAACGGACTACGTCACCAGCCCCTTTACCCTGAAGGGCAAGCTGATCTACGGCCTGTGCCTGGGCATCGTCACCTTCGCCATCCGTCAGTGGGGCAGCTACGCCGAGGGCGTTTCCTTCGCGCTGCTGTTTATGAACCTGTGGGTCCCCTTTATCAACGATTGGACCCGTCAGACTCCTTACGGCTATGTTAAGCCTGCAAAGAAAGCAAAGGAGGGTGCTGGCAAATGAATAAGAATTCTTCCTGGGAGACCAGTGTAAAGCCTGTTGTTGTGCTGAGCGTGATCGCACTGATCGTCAGCCTGCTGCTGGCCATGGTCAACTCCTTTACGGCTCCCATCATTGAGGATAACCAGAAGGCCGCAACGCTGGCTGCCTATGTGGACGTGATGCCCACCGTTTCCAGCGCCTCCGATCTGGAGGAAGTGACCGACTACACCACCGAGAACATCACCGGTGCTGTAAAGGCCACCGACGGCTCCCTGGCCATCAAGGCTGAGGAAAAGGGCTTTGACGGCGGCATCCTGTCCGTCATCATCGGCTTCGACACCAACGGCACTGTCACCGGCATCTGGGTGGACGCTTCTACCCAGACCAAGGGCATCGGCAGCAACGTTGCCACCGACAGCTTCCTTGCTCAGTTCGATGGCATGGATGGCACCCAGAACATCACCCTGGGCCAGGGCTACGACGCATACAGCGGCGCAACCATTTCCTCTAAGGCTCTGTTTGCCGCCATCAACGATTGCATCAACTGCTACAACGAGTTGGCATAAAGGAGGTTGGTAAGAAATGGCAAGCGAAAACAAGTCCAAGGTAAGCATCCTTACCAACGGCATCATCAAAGAAAACCCCGTTCTGCGTCTGGTTCTGGGCACCTGCTCCTGCCTGGCTGTTACCACGGCAGTTTCCAGCGCGCTGGGCATGGGCGCAGCCTTCACCTTCGTGCTGGTGTGCTCCAACATCCTGATCTCGCTGCTGCGCAACGTGATCCCCGCTAAAGTCCATCTGCCCTGCTACATCGTCATCATTGCAGGCTTCGTGACCATCGTTCAGATGGTGATGCACGCCTACATGGACAGCCTGTACACCGCACTGGGCGTGTTCCTGCCCCTGATCGTTGTCAACTGCATCATCCTGGGCCGTGCCGAGATGTTTGCCTGCAAGAACAATGTGGTGGATTCCGCACTGGACGGCATCGGCATGGGCATCGGCTACACCCTCACCGTGGTGCTGATGGCCTCCATCCGTGAGATCCTGGGCAGCGGCACCTGGCTGGGCTTCCAGGTCCTGCCCGAGAGCATGGCCAAGATGAGCATTATGACCCAGGCTCCCGGCGCATTCTTCTGCTACGGCGTGCTGATGGCCGGCTGCGTCTGGCTGGAAGGCAAGCTGGATGCCCGCATCGAGCGCAAGAGCTGCTGCGACCTCGACAACCTGAAGAAGGAGGCAGAATAAGATGTTAGTCAAACTTGCTGCGATCTTCTTCAGCATGATCCTGGTGAACAACTACGTGCTGGTGAAGTTCTACGGTATCTGCCCGTTCCTGGGCGTTTCCAAGAAGCTGGATTCCTCCATTGGTATGTCCGGCGCTGTTATCTTTGTTATGCTGGTGGCAACGGCTGTCACCTTCCCCATCCAGATCTTCATTCTGAACCCCGCTGACCTGGGCTACCTGCAGACCATCGTGTTCATCCTGGTCATTGCAGTGCTGGTGCAGTTCATCGAGATCTTCCTGAAGAAGTATGTTGTTGCACTGTACAATTCTCTGGGCGTTTACCTGCCCCTGATCACCACCAACTGCTGCGTGCTGGCCGTGACCATTCTGGTCGTGGACGACTACGGCGCAGACGTTGCTACCCTTGGCTTTGCCGCTGCCTACATTGAGGCTCTGGTCTGCGCCGTGGGTGCAGGTGTCGGCTTTATGCTGGCCATGGTCATGTTCAGCGGCGTGCGCAAGCGTGTGGAAGCCTGCGATCCCCCGGCACCCTTCAAGGGCCTGCCCATCACCCTGATCGCAGCAGCCATCACCAGCCTGTCCTTTATGGGCTTCGGCGGTCTCGTCGAAAACCTGTTCAACGTGACGCTGTAAGGGAGGAACAGGATTATGAATATTGTATCTGCTGTGATCCTCTGTACCATCGTGGGCGCGATCGGTGCCGTTGTTCTGGTGCTGGCCGCAAAGTTCATGGCGGTTGAGGAAGACCCCCGTATTGAAGAAGTTTCTGCCTGCCTGGCCGGTGCAAACTGCGGCGGCTGCGGCTACGCCGGCTGTGCCGACTACGCAAAGGCCGTTGTTATGGACGGCGTTCCCTGCGACAAGTGCGCCCCCGGCGGCCCCAAGGCTGCTGCCGCCATTGCCAAGATCATGGGCGGTGAGGCAAGCGCTGTGGAGAAGAAGGCTGTGGTCCAGTGCCAGGGCAACTCTGAGCACTGCAAGCCCAGCTACGAGTACAAGGGCATCCAGACCTGTGCCGCTGCCGCGACCCTGTACGGCGGCCCCAAGACCTGTACCTTTGCCTGCATCGGCCTGGGCGACTGCACCAAGGTGTGTAAGTTCGATGCCATCCACATTGTGGACGGCGTGGCCAAGGTGGACAAGGACAAGTGCACCGGCTGTGGTGCCTGCGCCAACATCTGCCCCAAGCACGTTATTATGATCGACGCAGGCGGCCCCCGCAAGCCCGTGGTCATGTGCTCCAATCAGGATAAGGGTGCTGTGGCAAACAAGCTGTGCACCACCTCCTGCATTGCCTGCGGCATGTGCGAGCGCACCTGTAAGTTTGATGCCATCCACGTTGTGGACGGCGTGGCCCGTGTGGACTACGACAAGTGCAAGGGCTGCGGCATGTGCGCCCAGAAGTGCCCCAAGCACATCATCCTCTTCCCGCTGAAGGACGATCCGAATCCCCCCAAGCCCGTGGTGAAGCAGGCTCCGAAGCCCGCTGCCGCTCCTGCCGCTCCGGCAGAGCCCGCCGCAAAGGCTGAGGAGGCAAAGGCTCCCGAAGCCCCCAAGGCTGAATAAGCGGAACCCATTGTAATATGGTAAAGCGCCCCCATTGCTCCTTTGAGTGATGGGGGCGCTTTTTGGTGAGGCACGCCCTCTCAGTCTCGCATTCGCTCGACAGCTCCCCCGAGGGGGGAGCCAACGCATCTGCAAGGGAAACGGGAGCTTTGGGCAGACTTTTGGGCGGTAAATGCCGCTGAAGGTCGAGCCGCAATTGGCTCTCCCTTTGGGAGAGCTGGCAAAGCCGTCAGGCTTTGACTGAGAGGGCTCCGAAAACTTTTTTCAAAAAATCTCGAAAAAAAGTGAAAGGAATCTGCGTTTCATGTATTATAGAGAGTGAAACTGCGAAGATACAACACAAAACTGCGTGATATATCAATGCGGCGGGCGTGCGGATAAGTCGGACTGTTCTACTCCCCGCAATGATATTGCGACGGTTCATAACGTGCTGTATATCGCAGAATATTTTGTCTGAAAAGGAGAAGGAAAAATAAAATTTCACTATTGAAAATACTGGATATACATGCTATTATTACAATAATGATGTGTCTGGTAAAAATAACCTGCCAAGGGAAAGAAAACCGACAAAAGTCGGATCTCTTTCCCTCCGGTTTTGCCAAAAATACTATGATGCAGGGAGGGCTCCACTGTGCGGAAAAATCATCACGGAAAAAAAGATAGGCTGGTGAAGCGCGTTTTTGCGCTTTGTCTGGCGCTTGCGGTCATCTGCACCTGCCTTGTGCCGGTGTTTGCAACGGAGGGTCTGATCGATCCTCAGGTTAATCAAGAGGCCTCCCGGCCCGTAGATGACGGCGAGGCATCCTATCCTGACGACGAATTTGCCGGTTTCGGCGAGGAGGAAGCCACCCGGCCTGTAGACGGCGGCGAAGCTGCCGGTTTTGGCGAGGACGAAGTTGCCACCCGGCCTGTGGAAGGCGGCGAGGACAACCTCGACGGCGGCCCCAACGTTAAGGAAACAGAGTGGGGCACCGTCATTGAGTACGGCCCCAGCTCCAGCACCGGTACCGACCCCGAACCCGAGACCCAGTGGTCCGGCGAGGACGACGTGGTGGAAAAGCCTGATGACAAAGTGGTCGTTTCCGGCGACGAGATCAAAAAGCTGCAGGATATGGTGGTCTACCGCTTCTGGCTGAGGGAGCTGAACACCCTTGACCTGCAGGACATTACCGCTCAGGCACAGATCAACAATATGACGGAGAGCGAGTATCTGGCCCGGAACGGTGAGGTTCTGTGGAATCTGTACTTCATTCAGGCTGTGCCCCGGGTAGAGACCATTGCAGATTACAGCAGCTACATCGAGAACCCCTCCTCCAACCGGGACCCCAAGGGCGAACTGCGGCTGTTTGACTACTGGTACACGCTGGACGAGTTTGGCAACCGGGTGCGCCTGAACCTCTCCGACCCCACCAGCAACATTCTGGACGACAAGACCACCACTGTGAACGTCTACGCCGCATGGAAGGATGGCACCGTGGGCTCCGATGAGGAAGAGAAAGTGGATCACGAGGATCTGGTGGACAAGAACCCTGTGCCTGTGGATCTGGAAACCAAGGCCTCTGCTTCCTACGTGGACGAGGAAGACGAACTGAAGACCACGATCCTGCCGGTAGAGGTGAAAAATCTGCCCTCTGCCGCCCATAGCCTCAGCGTCATCCACATGGGTGATAACGACATGGAGGCCTTCTACGAGAGCCACGAGGACAGCTTTGGGGAAATGATGCCCATTCTGGGCCTGAAGATCTCCCCCAAGAACGCCAAGGGCGAAAAGGTGCAGCCTGTCAAGGGCCAGAAGGCTACCGTTACCGTCTCCGGTCTGGAAAAACTGCCGGAAATTGCGGAAATGGAAGAAATGGGAGCGCTCACTGTTGATGCGCTGAAGGTGCTCCACAAGAAAGACGACGGCAGCGTGGAGACACTGGATGTCCTTTCTTATCAGAATGGCACTCTGACCTTTGAGACCTCCAGCTTCAGCCCCTTTGTGGTTGCGCTGGAATATCCGGATCAGGGAAGTGAAGAGTTCGATGATGACGGCATTGAGATCGTCAGCATTGAGATCGATGGCGTTGAGTACCCGAATGTGAATGATGGGATTTCCACAATTGCCGACAGTATTCAGGGTGATAAAAAGGTTCCGGTTGGTGCAACGATTACACTGCGGGCCAAAAACGGAAAAACAAACTACAATCACACATGGAGACTTAATCCGGACAAGACTAACGGTAATGCGGTATTTATAAACAGTAAAAATAAAGAAGTTAATCAGATAAAAGGTACAGGAGATACCTACAAAACAGTACGGATAAAGGTTACGCAAGAGGGTAAGGTGACGGTTGCTCACCGTTATGGTGACCCTAAGAGCAAAGATCCGGAAGGTAACGGCGATGAGCTGGAGATTACAGTTGTGAAGAGCGATAATCCGACATCTCCTTACAATCTTTATGTTTACACGCAGGTTTTGGGCTATTCGGGTAGTTACTATGGTAATAAAGTTGAAAATAAAGCGTGGAACGGCATGGCCGTTGGTACGATTTCGAATGTAAATGCTCCGAGTAGCTACAGTGTACGTACGTCAATTTATGACACGGCTGCCATTGATACGAAGTTGGGAACTGAAATTATAGTTAATTCCGGACAGTTTCCTGTGATTCCAATTAAACAGAATGGCCAATACAAGGATTACTATTACGAATCACTCCCTAAAGAAATCCAAAAGGAAATTGAGAAGGACCCAACGAAAGCGGATACTGTAGGCACATACACAATTGAATGGTACGAGGTCGTTGCTGTGGGTGGAGCCAACACCGGCAAAAACGGCAAAGACGGAGACTGGAAGAATGAAGAGCAGTATCGATCCAAATACACGAGTGGTGTATATGAATCTCCGGTTCCATCGGTCAAGGATAAAATAATGACGTACCATCTGGATGGTCTGATAGTGCTCCATGATACAACGCATATCAACGTCAAGTTTATGGTTCAGGATGTGGGTAAAGATACCTTTGCTCTAGTGCGTGATTATGGCGGAGCATTTACTATCCCAGAAGGGAGCAATTCGATTCCGCTGAGTAATATTGATCGTCCGGATGTTCCCCGCGCAGGTCAAACTCAAGCAGAGTATCCGCTAATAAAGCCAGCAGCGGATGGAACCGTTTATAAATTTGAGGGATGGTATACGGATAAGAACTTTACACCTGAAAGCAAGTTTGATTTTACAGCGGATACCATTTCTGCGGATACAACCTTCTACGCAAAGTATGTGCCTGCTTCCGCCAACCTGACCGTTACCAAAACTGTTACTGGCAAACTTGGCGATACCAATAAGGCTTTTACCTTCCAGATTCTCGATGCAAGCGGTAATCCTGTGACACTTACAACTGGTAACTATGAGTTCAGCAATACAAATGGTGCATTGCTGAATGATGGAACCAATGGCAAGTTTACTCTGAAAGACGGAGCTTCGATTACCTTCAAAAATTTGCCGAGTGGCGAGTACAAGATTGTAGAGGAAGATTACACCGGCGAAAAGTACGAGACCAGCTATGTGGTTGATTCTGGAACATCTACAGATGGGCAAGAAGCAACTGTAACGATTGGTACGGACGCTAAACAAATCAACTTCACCAACCATCGAACTCTCGAGCCTGACCTTGGTGTCCTCCTCGACACCCTGCCTTACATTGTCATCCTTGCTGTGGTGGCTGGCGGCGTGGCCCTGCTGATGCTGCGCAAGCACCGTAAGGAAGATGACTAAAGGGGGCTGACCGCATGGCGAAGAAGAGAGCGCCCCAGCGGCTGGCCGGTGCAGAGGAAAGCTGTATCAGCCCGGAGCAGGAAGCGATCATCCAGTGGTTCCGGACGGTGAAATTCCGCAAGAACCTGCTGGGCGGCGTGGACGAAACGGCAATGTGGAAGAAGCTGGAAGAGCTTTACGCCCTGTACGAAGCCGCCATCCGCGCCGAGCGCACCCGCTATAATGTGCTCCTGGAGCAGCAGACCGGAAGCCTGCCCTTGGATACCACCAAAGTTGACAGTTTTGCCAAGGGCTCCCCTACTAGGGGAGCTGTCACGGCGAAGCCCGTGACTGAGAGGTTTAATCCGGAATCTGACAGCTCTGACCCCCAAAAGGAGGCGCATTCCGATGCACCCGCTGGACAATGAAGCCCTGAAACTGGGGGCAAAGGCGGTGCGCCGCCGCAGGCTGGACGCTGAGAACCGGCAGGATTTTATCAGCCTGCTGGGCCGCATTGTGGTGATCCTGCTGTGCGCCTGGGTGCTGTTCACGCAGGTGTTCCTGCTCACGCAGGCCAAGGGCAGCAGCATGTTCCCCGCGGTAAAGGATGGCGACCTGCTCATCTGCTACCGCCTGCAAAAAACCTACGCAAAAAACGACGTTGTGGTCTACACCCAGGGCGGCAAGCTCCGGGTGGGCCGCATCCTTGGGCGCGAGGGCGACCTTGTGGCTCTGGACGACAGCGGCACCCTTGTGGTGAACGGCGCGGTGCAGAGCGGCGAGATCCTCTACCCCACCTACGCAAAAGACGCGCTGGAGTACCCCTACACGGTGCCGGAGGGCTGCGTTTTTGTGCTGGGCGATTACCGCACACAATCCGAGGACAGCCGGGACTTTGGCCCGGTTCCGCTGGAGGATGTGCAAGCAAAAGTAATTACACTACTGCGGCGACGCAGTCTGTAATACCACGGAAGCCGGAAGAAGCTGCCGGCATCCTGCCTGTGAACCGCGGAGTTTGGGCCGTGGCACAGGAGTACGAACTATTTCTTACTAGGGAGGAATAACAATGAAACTGAAGAAATTCTTCGCGGGCGTTCTGGCTGCCGCCATGATGCTCACCGTCGGCGCAACCGCAGCGTTTGCGACGGAAGGCAATAAAGTTGATGCTAGCTATGAGGGCACGGCTGGCGAATACAATGCGAAGATGTTTGTGCCGGTTGATGGCAAGGCTGAAATTGATTTAACCAAGGTTCTGACGGTTGTTAGTGGTACTGCACCCGATAGCATGAAGTTTAACTTTAAAGTTTATGAGGGTACGGAAACTACCGGTACAGCACTGAATACTAAATCGGTGGAATTTAACGCAGGTAATTATACTTCTAAGGGTGGCGGAAAAAATAATGGTGTCTATACTGGCACCTTTAAGCTGGATGTTGCGAAGCTGACTGAAGGTAAGTCTGTTGGTAAGTATACTTTTACCATCGTTGAGAGCATGGACAAGGCATACCAGTCTGTGACTGCTGAGCGTGGTACCGTGAAGATGGTCATCAGCAAGGTCAATGCAAAGGAAGTTGATTCTACTGCTACTGCTGATTTTGGTTATTTTGTTGCTCTGTATGATAGCGAGGGTAATAAGATTCTGGCCACCGATGCTTTTAAGAATAAGTATGGTGATGGCAACATTCAGAATTTGAAGTTGAGCAAGACTGTCCATGGTGCACTTGGCAACTTGAGCAAGGACTTTACCTTTAAGATTAAGTTTACTAAGGCAGATGCCCTGCAGAACAATACTGATACTGGTCTGTATAAGGGACCTCAGGTTGCAGAATTGAGCAACACTGCAACCCTTAAGGATGGCACTACTGCAATCTCTCAGAATGCATATCTGGAACTGGATAAGGAATATACTGTTACTCTGCGTCACAATGATTCTCTGAAACTTTCCAACCTGCCTGCTGGTATTAAGTATGAAATTTACGAGGATGGTTCTCAGGTAGAAGCTGGTGCTGTTGTTGTTACTGTTGACAATGTGAAGTACACTGTTACTGTTACTGATACTGCATTTGATACCACTGAGACTACTAAGATCAAGGGTACTGTTAATAATACTGACGTGACTGCAGCCTTCCAGAACACCAATCCTGATTCCCCCGACATGGGCGTTGTGCTGGACAATGCACCTTACATTGCAATGCTGGCCATCGTTGCCATTGGTGGTGTGGCCCTGATGCTGAACAAGCGCCGCCGCGACGAGGAGTAAGAACCTGACCGTGTAAACGGTTAGCTTGCCCTTTGTCCAACCTCTCAGTCACGGGCTTCGCCGTGACAGCTCCCCTAGTAGGGGAGCCCTTGGCAGGCCGTCGCATTTTCGATGGTTTGCGCTTCGCTACTGTTTGCTTTGCTGGCGCAACGTTATTTCTGCCTTGCGGCAGATGATGCTCTTGGAGCGCCAGCGATCAGATCGAAAAATGAATCTCATGCCAAGGCCTCCCCTACTAGGGGAGGTGGCATCGAGCGTCAGCGAAGATGACGGAGAGGTTGTACACAGTACGGCTTGACCGTTACAAACAAATCGTAATCTAACCTATTATAATGCTTAACCGGAGGTGGGCTGTATCAACTGGCAGAGAAAAGCGTTGAGGGCAGCCGACTTTCTGGTGAGCACGGTGGTCGTGCTGTTCCTGGTGGTCGCCGGGGCGTATTCAGCCTATGCCCTGTGGGACAACTCGCAGGTGTACGCCGCCGCAGACAATGTTCAGGCAGAGCTTTTGCAGTTCAAGCCCAAGGCGGGCGCGGATAACGGCGCGAGCTTTGAGGAGCTGCTGGGCATCAACCCGGATGTCTGCGCGTGGGTCACACTGGACAACACCGCCATCGACTACCCTGTGGTACAGGGCGAGGACAACTTTACCTATGTGAACACCGATGTCTACGGTGATTTCTCGCTGGCAGGCAGCATCTTTCTGGATGTGAACTGCGACAAGAATTTCACCGACCCTTACTCTCTGCTGTATGGTCACCACATGGAAGAGAGCAAGATGTTCGGTGATCTGGATCTCTATAAGGACGCAGAGTTCTTTGCAGAGAACACCACCGGTGAGCTGATCCTGCCCGACCGCACCTATGATCTTCAAACCTTTGCATGTCTGCTGGTCCCTTCGTCTGAGAGCGCGATCTTCCAGCCCCAGCGCTGGGACAGCGACCTGCAGGGGTTGTACACCTTTGCACAGGAGAACGCCCTGAACCTGAACACCGAAACGCTGGCCGCCATGAAAGCGGCGGGCGATGACGCTCAGGTTCTGGCGCTGTCCACCTGTTCAACGGAGTTTACCGATGCACGCACCATTCTTCTGGCGTGGATGATCCCGTCCGCGTCGGATTCATAAAGGAGAGGATGAAATGAGGTTCCGTAAAATTGCGGCAGCACTCCTGACGCTTGCGTTGGGGTTCTGCCTGTGTCAGCCGGCGGCATTTGCGGCCACCGCGGCTGACCAGCATACACAGCTGCAGGAGCTTCCGGTTTCCATTCAGTCCACGGGGGAAACACCTCTCCCAAAGGAAACACTGACTGTGGAACTTGAGGCTGTGGACAATGCGCCCCTGCCTGAGGTGACCACTCTGGAGATCACCGACGGCGAGACCGGCAACTTTGGCCCCATCAATTATACCAAGCCCGGCTATTACGTTTACACCGTGCGCCAGCGCGCCGGTGTCAACACCCGCGGCACCTACGATGAAACCGTGTACTATCTGCGCGTTTCCGTGGTGTGGGACAACGACAAGCTGGTGGCCCGGATGGCCGTGCACACACAGGCCGACCTGATGGACGAAAAGGTGAGCAGCATCACCTTCAATAACAGATACAAGGCCATCGAGACCCCGTACTACCCGGACCCGTATGACCCTGATCCTGTCACCCCGCCCACCCCTTCCACGCCGGAGAACCCGGCCCCGGCGGATGCCCGCCCGACCGTGACTGAAACCACCACCCCTAGTGCACCGGAGCCCACCGCCCCGGCCAGCGTGGTGGCGGATGCCCGCCCGGCCGAAGGCCCCAAACTGATCCAGACCGGTCAGCTGAATTGGCCCATCCCTGTTCTGACGGCAAGCGGTCTGGTGCTGGTGGCCGTGGGAGCCTACCTGATGGAGCGCAGCAAGAAACGTGAAAAGAATGCGTAAAGTATCCCCCGGGCTTGTCTGCATCGTGCTGGGTGTGGTGCTCCTGCTGGCGGCTGGCGGCCTGTACGCCTACAACCGCTGCGAGGATGCCCACGCCGGTGCCGAGGCTCAGACCGTGGTAGCCGACCTTCAGCAGAAGGTGGAGACCCCGGAACCGGAGGCAGAGAGCGGCCCCCTGGACCCCGAGCTCCCGGTGGTGGAGATCGACGGCAACGAATATGTGGGTGAGATCTCCATTCCCGCCATCGGCATTGATCTGCCGGTGATGAGCGAGTGGAGCTACCCCCGCCTGAAGATCGCCCCCTGCCGCCAGTTCGGCTCTTCCCGCACCGATGATCTGGTCATTGCGGCGCACAACTACGAGAGCCATTTCGGCAAGCTGACCTCCCTCACAGCGGGGGACAGCGTTACCTTCACCGATATGGACGGCATCGTGAATGAGTACGTCGTGAACAAGGTCGAAGTGCTTGACCCCCACAGTGTGGAGGAAGTGGAACACAGCGGCTACGCCCTGGTGCTGTACACCTGCACCTACGGCGGCAAGACCCGTGTCACCGTCTTCTGTGATCGTGCATCGTAAAAATCAAGGCTGAAAAACAAAAAGAAGCCCCGACATTCGTCGGGGCTTCTTTTTTACTATGTGGGAACTCCCTCCGTCATTGCTGACGCAATGCCACCTCCCTCTCAGAGAGAGGCTTTTCGCTGCCGTAAGGCTCCCTCCTAGAGGGAGCTGTCGCCGGAGGCGACTGAGGGAGTTACTGTTTTTTCCACCGCCGCATCACGCCCATACCCAGCGCATAGGGGCCGGTGTGCACGGCAATGGTGCAGCCGATCTGCAGCAGGACCACATTGCACTCGCAGGTGGGGTACTTGGCGCGCAGGGCGGCGCGGGTCTGCATCCAGAGCCGCTTGCCCTCGTCGGCATCGTAGCCGTAGCCCACCGTGATGCAGTAGTCATCGGGTGTGCCGTTGTGTTCGGCCAGATAGGTCATCAGCAGGTCGAGGGCCTTCTCAAAGCTCTTCTGGCGGCCGCGGGCCACGCCGGCGGAGAAAATCTCGCCCTCCTTGAACAGGATCATGGGCTTGATGCCCAGAATGTTGGCGGCACGGCCTGTGACTTTGCCGATGCGCCCGCCCTTGATGAGATAGTCCAGATTACCCACCGTGAAGAAGATCTGGTTGGTGATCTTTTCCGCTTCCAGCCAGGTCACGGCTTCGTCCAGCGTACAGCCTGCATCCCGCATGGCCACCGCGTTTTCCACCACGATGGATTCGGTCACGGTGGCGGCGGTGCTGTCAATGACCTCGATCTTTGCGTCGGGGAAATCCTCCAGCACCAGCTCCCGGGCGTTGCGGGCACTGCCTACGCAGCCGCTCATCTTGCTGGTGAAGCAGATACAGAGCACCGGGCGGCCCGCCTCGGCATGGGCCCGGAAGGCGGTCTCAAAATCCTCCAGCGAAGGCAGGCTGGTCTTGGGGTAGGCCGCGGGGTTATCTACCATGAACTGGTAGAAATCGCGCACGGCGATCTCCTTGCCTTCCTTGCGGTAGTGCTCACCGTCCAGCGAGACATAGAAGGGGATGATCTCAATATTCAGTGTTGCGGCCGTCTCAGGGGTCAGGTCACAGGCGCTGTCCGTGATGATATCAAACATAGTCACGCTTCCTTTTCAATGCGGCGGGTTCTGTGGCGCGGATCAGACGTTGTGATGGATGTAGGCCTCACGCTCGGCACCAACGGAGATGTAGGTGATCTTGCAGCCAATAGCCTTTTCCAGATACTCAACGTAATCGCGGGCTTCCTGGGGCAGATCCTCCCACTTGCGGGCAGCGGTGATATCGCAGTGCCAGCCGGGCAGATACTCCACCACGGGCTGTGCGGTGTCCAGAGCCATGCCCATGGGGAAGCGCTTGGTGATGGTGCCGTCGGTCAGCTTGTAGCCGGTGACCACGGGGATCTTCTCCATGTAGTCCAGCACGTCCAGCAGGGTCAGGGCAACCTCATCGCAGCCCTGGCAGAACACGCCGTAGTGGCTTGCCACCAGGTCGATGGGGCCAACGCGGCGGGGACGGCCGGTGGCTGCACCGTACTCGTGGCCAGCCTCACGCAGGGCGTGCTTCTCTTCCTCGGTCATGGCCAGCTCAGTGACAAAGGGGCCGTCGCCCACGCAGGAGGAGTAAGCCTTCATCACGCCGATGCTGTTGGTCAGCTTATGGCCCGGGATGCCTGCGCCGATGGGGGCGTAAGCGCCGATGACGTTGGAGGAGGTGGTGTAGGGGTAGATGCCGAAGTCGATGTCGCGCAGAGCGCCCAGCTGGGCCTCGAACAGCACCTTCTTGCCGGCGGCATCTGCGTCAGCCAGATACTGGCCCACGTCGCAGATGTAATCCTTGAAGATGGCGGCATACTTCTCCAGCCATGCCCACATCTCGTCCACGCTGATGGGGGCGGAGTGGTAGCTGCCCTCCATCACCAGGTTCTTGGAATCCACCATGGTCACCAGGCGCTTCTTCACGCTGTCGTCCAGGTGGAGCAGGTCGCCCATGCGCAGGGTCTTCTTCATGTACTTGTCACCGTAAGTGTAGGCGATGCCGCGCTTGGTGGAGCCGAACTGTGCGCCGGTCTTGGCCAGGCGGGCCTCTTCCAGGCCGTCCTGATCCACATGGTAGGGCATGGTGATGGTGGCCCGGTCGGAGATCTTCAGGTTATCGGGGGTGATGGTGATGCCCTGCTCCCGCAGCTTGTTGATCTCGCCGTCCAGATGGTGCGGGTCGATGACCATACCGTTGCCCATCACGCAGACAACGTTGGGGCGCAGGATGCCGGAGGGCAGCAGGTTCAGCACGAACTTGCCGCGCTCGTTCTTCACGGTGTGGCCTGCGTTGTTGCCGCCCTGATACCGTGCAACGATGTCATAATCCTGGCTGATCAGATCGACCATGCGGCCCTTGCCCTCATCGCCCCAGTTGATACCCGTAATTGCAGTAAGCATAATAAATGACCTCTTTATCATTTTTTCAAAAGACAGCCTTTTCCGTGCACCTTGCCCGGGA
>QWCV01003232.1_pt1 | contig 14953 bp, 12 predicted proteins | sample 1972621 | NCBI WGS metagenome assembly QWCV01 (sample SAMN09866699, study PRJNA288562) | Human gut metagenome isolate pre2_stool, whole genome shotgun sequencing... | isolation source: gut | host: Homo sapiens | place: USA: California
CTTGCCGCGCAGCAGAACAGCAGCCTCAGCAGCGACGTGGCCCAGGCTCTTGCCGGCAGCGTCGAGCAGATACCACTTGCGCTCGACTTCAGCGGGCTTTACGAGAGTAGTGCTCATATCTATTTCCTCCTGATAAGTGTTTTGTACGGTTCAGGCACCCTTTTGGGGCGCGAGTGTCAGTATACAACACAAAATAGCGCCTGTCAACACTATTTTTTGATTTTTTCAGCGTAAATTTTTAAATCTCTTAAAATCTCCCGTTTTCTCTTGAAATCTCTTGATTTCAGATTTTGGATTTTTTGTTTCTTTTTTCGTGTCCGGAGCGCATTTTCTGCACGGTGGTGCTACAAATCCGCGGCCAGTTGTGTTATACTGTAAAGGTATATTGTTTAAAGGAGAATGTTCCATGTCCAAAGACCTCCACCAGCGCGACGCCGCACAGGCCCGCAGCTCCAAGCTCCTGCTCGCCATGGGCATCATCGTCCTGCTGGGCGCATTGGCCTATTTTATCCTCACCCTCGTGGTTAACCGCCGCATCCCGGCCAACCCCGACACCACCTACACCGCGGAGAATGGCGTGACCGTTTCTTACGAAAGCGGCATCTGGCCCGTCTGTGAGATGACCGAGGACGCCACGCTGGGCCATGCACTGGAGCTGGCCTCCGCTGCCGACAGCTCTGACGCCAATTATCAGGTGGTGCTGTTCCAGCGGGGCGACAAAGACACCTACGCTGATTTCATTCAGCAGTCAGAAAGCGACCTGAAAGAGGCCTATGGCGTCATCAGCCCCCGCAAGGTGAACCTGAGCGTGGACGGTGCCACCGTCACCGCCGTGCGGTGCGACATTCAAGCTTATTACGCGGTCCTGGCCACCATCGCCTACGACAGCGGCGATGTGGTCTATGTCTCCGGCCTGACCAAGCTGGCCTCCATCAGCGATATCGTCAACCTCGTGGAGAGTGTCCGCCTGTCCTGAGTTTTGAACCGAAAGAGGCGACTTTATTATGCCAAACCAAGTTTTTGAAAAGCACGTCTGGGCCGAGATTGATCTGGACGCCCTGCGGCAAAATTTCCGGGCGGTCAAGCAGCGGGCCGGGGAGCTGCCCCTCTGCGCCGTTGTCAAGGCCGACAGCTACGGCCACGGGGCCGTGCAGTGTGCCCGGGTCTTTGCCGAGGAGGGGGCTGCCTGGCTGGCCTGCAGCTGCCTGGCCGAGGCATTGCAGCTGCGGCAGGCCGGGCTCACCCTGCCCATCTTGATTTTGGGCCATGTCTACGCCAGCTGCGCCGCCGACCTCATCCGGAACCACATCACGGCGGCCTGCTACTCTCTGGAACAGGCCGAGGCCCTGAGCAAAGCGGCCTGCGCGGCAGGCGGCCGGGTGCAGGTCCATCTCAAGGCGGACACCGGCATGGGCCGCATCGGCTTTGCTCTCCGCACGGATTGTGAAAAGGCCGTCCGGGAGATGGCCCACGCCTGCCAGCTGCCGGGCCTTGTAATGACCGGCCTGTTCCAGCACTTTGCCGTGGCCGATGAGACGGACGAGGCCGATGTGGCCTACACCGCCGAGCAGCACGCCCTGTTCGTTAAGGCATTTCAGGCGCTGAAAACCGCCGGGCACGAGCCCGCCCTTGTCCACTGTGACAACTCCGCCGGGGTCATGCTCCACCCGGAATGGCCGGAGGGGCTGGAACGCTCCCGCTGCATGGCCCGCCCGGGCATCATCCTCTACGGCTTCGACCCCAGCAGCGCCGTCCGCTTCGGGCTGTTCCGCCCGGTGATGAAGCTCAAAACCGTGGTGAGCATGGTCAAGGAGCTGCAGCCGGGGCAGTCTACCAGCTATGGCCGCCGTTTTACGGCCGAAAAGCCTACGAAGATCGCTACCCTCTGCGCGGGCTACGCCGACGGCTATCCCCGCCTGCTGAGCTGCGGGCAGGGCATCGTGGAGATCCACGGCAAGCCTTGCCCCGTGGTGGGCCGGGTCTGCATGGACCAGCTCATGGTGGACGTGACCAATGTACCGGACGTCCATGAGGACGACGAGGCCATCCTCTGGGGCGGCGCCGTCAGCGACAGCGCTGAGGACATTGCCCGCAAGACCGATACCATTTCCTACGAGGTGCTCTGCGGCGTGGCCCGCCGGGTGCCCCGGGTCTACTTAGAGCACGGCGAGATCATGGCCGTGGAAGACTGGATTCTCAACAACTAAATCTCTCGTTTGGAGGAACCAATGGCAAGAGACAACATCCGCAATTTCTGCATCATTGCACACATCGACCACGGCAAATCCACCCTCTCGGACCGTATTCTGGAGCTGACCAAGAGCGTGGACGAGCGCACCATGGAAGACCAGATCCTGGACAACATGGACATCGAGCGGGAGCGCGGCATCACCATCAAGGCCCGCGCCGTGACCATGAACTACACCGCCAAGGACGGCAAGACCTACGAGTTCAACCTCATCGACACCCCGGGCCATGTGGACTTTGCCTACGAGGTGAGCCGCAGTCTGGCCGCCTGCGAGGGTGCCATCCTGGTGGTGGACGCCACCCAGGGCGTGGAGGCCCAGACACTGGCCAACACTTATATGGCGCTGGAGCATGACCTGGAGTTGGTGCCCATCCTGAACAAGATCGACCTGCCCTCTGCCCACCCGGACGAGGTGGCCCAGGAGGTGGAGGACGTCATCGGCCTGCCCTGCCTGGACGCTCCCCGCGTCTCCGCCAAGACCGGCCTCAACGTCGATCAGGTGCTGGAGCGGGTGGTCAGCGACATCCCCGCCCCCACCGGTGACCCGGACGCCCCCCTCAAGGCTCTGATCTTTGACAGCATCTACGACAGCTACAAGGGCGTCATCGTTTATATCCGTGTGTTTGAGGGCACCGTCAAGCCCGGCGACACCATCCGCCTGATGGCCACCGGGGCCCAGTTCACGCTGGTGGAGGTGGGCCACATGGGTGCCACCAGCCTGACCCCCTGCAGCCAGCTGCAGGCCGGCGAGGTCGGCTACCTGACCGCCAGCATCATGGTCTTCTGCGGCATCTACCCCGCCGACGGCGCCAAGTACCCCGACCTGAAAGACGCCCTGGAAAAGCTGCAGCTCAACGACGCTTCCCTGACCTTTGAGCTGGAGACCAGCGCGGCTCTGGGCTTCGGCTTCCGCTGCGGCTTCCTGGGCCTGCTCCACATGGAGATCATCACCGAGCGTCTGGAGCGGGAGTTTGACCTGGACATCATCACCACCACCCCCAGCGTCCGCTACCGGCTGACCCTGACCGATGGCACCGTGGAGATGATTGATAACCCGTCCTCCTATCCGGACCCCTCCAACATCGTCAAGCAGGAGGAGCCCTTTGTGGACGTCCACCTCTACACCCCCAACGAGTATGTGGGTGCCCTGATGGACCTCTGCCAGCAGAAGCGCGGCGTGCTGGCAGACATGAAATACCTCGATGACGTCCGTGTGGACCTCCACTACGCCCTGCCGCTGGGTGAGATCGTCTACGACTTCTTTGACGCCATCAAGAGCCGGAGCCGCGGCTACGCCAGCTACGATTACGAGTTCAAGGAGTACCGCGAGAGCGACCTTGTCAAGCTGGACTTCCTGCTCAACGGCGACCCCGTGGACGCCCTCTCCATGATCGTCTTCCGGGACAACGCCTACGCCAAGGGCCGCCGCATCTGCGAGAAGCTGCGGGACAACATCCCCCGCACCCTGTTTGAGATCCCGGTGCAGGCGGCCATCGGCGGCAAGATCATTGCCCGCGAGACCGTCAAGGCCATGCGCAAGGACGTGCTTGCCAAGTGCTATGGCGGCGACATCTCCCGCAAAAAGAAGCTGCTGGAAAAGCAGAAAGAGGGCAAAAAGAAGATGCGCCAGCTGGGCAGTGTCGAGCTCCCCAGCGAGGCCTTTACCGCCGTGCTCAAGCTGGACAGCGACGACGATTGATCTTAAAATTAAATTGCAAAGCGCAAGAAGCCCCGCGGTAGTAGCAATACCGCGGGGCTTCTTGTTGCGTCCATGAGAACCATGCACACATCCTTCGTTCGTACTTTTTATTATACGCACCCTTACCAAAATGTCAAGAACCACATGCCATTTACGCCAAACGTCCGCAATTGAAAAAGTCCAAAATTTTCAGTGATAGACCACCATGCCCAGCACCGCGGAGACTAAGATCATCGCAATGGGGGAGGGGGCTTTGCCTTTCCACTTCTGCCAGCCAAAATGGAGCAACAGCAGGGCCGCCAGAATGCCGATGCCCCGCCAGGCAGGGGCGGGGGTGTCCGCCAGCGTGGAGACGCCCAGCAGACTGCTCAGGCCCATGGTGACGGCCGTGGCCAGAATGAGGGCCACCACACAGGGCCGGATGCCGGAGAGGAACGCATTGACCCCCGCGTACTGCAACAGATTATGGATGAGCGCCGCAATGAGCAGGATGATGAAAAACGAGGGCAGCACCACCCCCAGCGTGGCGCAGAACGCCCCCGCCGCACCGGCCTGTGAGGCCCCGATGAACGTTGCCATATTGATGGCCAGCGGCCCCGGGGTGGACTCCGACACAGCAATAAAACTCAAAAACTGCGTCTCCTCCAGCCAGCCGTGGAGAAGCACTTTCTCCCGGATGAGAGAGATCATGCCGTAGCCGCCGCCAAAGGAGACGGCACCGATTTCCAGAAACGTCCAGAACAACTGCCAGAGCATCCCGCTCACCTCCCGCCTTTCTGATTTCTGCCCGTCCCCCAGACGGCCACGCCCACCATGCCGCTGAGGAGGATGAACACGATGGAGGAGAACTTGACCGCCAGCAGAGAGAACGCGATCATGCAGGCCATGACCACCAGCAGGATGCCCACATTGAGGGGCGTGCGCTCCAGCGCCTTGAGCATCCGGACGCCCGCCGAGAAGATGAGGTAGATGACACAGACCTGAATGCCCTGAAAAGCGTGCGCCACCACCGTCAGGGACGTGAACTGGTCAAAAAACAGGGAGATGGCATAGATGATGCCAAACGACGGCAGAGCGACGGCCACCGTGGCCACGGCCGCCCCCGGCACCCCGGCCAGCTTATAACCCAGATAGGTGGCACTGTTGATGGCCACCGGCCCCGGGGTGGACTCGGCAATGGCGGTCATGTCCAGAAACTCGTCCCGGCCCAGCCAGTGCTTTTTGGTGATGAACTCATCTTCCAGCAGGGCGATCATGGCATAGCCGCCCCCAAAGGTGAACAGACCAATCTTAAAAAACGTGCCAAAGAGCGTCCAAAGGCTTCGCTCTTCTTCCTGCAACGTGCGGTGCGGCATGGGCTCTCCCCTCCTTTTCCGTGTGATATTGTAGCACAGCGGGACAAAAAAAGACAGAGGATACCGCTGTTTTGCAGCATCCTCTGTCTTTTTAAACGAATGCAGAATACATCCAGCCATCCAGCACACCGGCCACGAGCAAAATAGCCGCGGCGGCGCAGAACAGCACCCCGAAGAGGCCGAAGCGGCCAAAGCGGGCAGTCCAGCCGTCCTTTTCGCGGACGGAGGCCGCTTTTTCAGGCAGGAGGAGGGCTCCGGCGCTCACCAGCAGGGCCAGTGCCCCCACGATGAACAGCCCCCGCCGGGCCAGCTCCAGCCCGGCCAGCGCGGAAAAGCCATGGCTCACCGCGCCCACTGCAAACAGCAGGATGAAAACGCCCGCCGCCACAGCCAGCCCAAGAAGAAAAGCTTTCCCGGCGTCTTTCAGGAGCAGGGCAAAGCGGTTCCCAGCTTTTTTGTCTTGCATGGAGCCGCCCCGCTTATTCGCCCGTCACCCGGAAGCAGGCCACCTCGTGGCCGGTGCCCACCTCTTTCAGGGTGGGGGTCGCTTCTTTGCAGCGGGCGGTGGCGTAGGGGCAGCGGCTGGCAAAGCGGCAGCCGGGAGCCGGGTCAATGGGGCTGGTGACCTCGCCCTCCAGATGGATGCGCTTGGTCTCCCGCTCGGCCTCAATGATGGGGTCCGGGATGGGGATGGCCGAGAGCAGCGCCTGGGTATAGGGGTGGAGCGGGTGGCTGTACAGCTCCTCCGAGCGGGTGATCTCCACGATCTGGCCCAGATACATGACGGCCACACGGTCCGAGATGTGCTTGACCATGGAAAGATCGTGGGCCACGAACAGGTAGGTCAGGCCCATCTCCTTTTGCAGGCGGATCAGCATGTTGATGACCTGTGCCTGAATGGAAACGTCCAGCGCCGAGATGGGCTCATCCATCACGAGGAACTTGGGCTCCATGGCCAGGGCACGGGCAATGCCGATGCGCTGGCGCTGGCCGCCGGAGAACTCGTGGATGAAGCGGTTGGCGTGCTCCTTGTTCAGGCCCACTTTTTCCAGCAGGCCGTAAATTTTCTCGGCGCGCTCGGCCTTGTTTTGATACAGGTGGTGGACATCCATGCCCTCGGCGATGATATCGCTGACGGTCATGCGGGGGTCCAGGGAAGCGTACGGGTCCTGGAAGACCATCTGAGCCTCCCGCTTATAGGCAAACAGCTCACTGCCTTTCAGGGCGTGAACGTCCTTGCCCCGGTAGAGCACCTGTCCATCGGTCTTGTTGTACATGCCCAGGCAGGTGCGGCCGCAGGTGGTCTTGCCGCAGCCGGACTCGCCCACCAGGCCCAGCGTCTCACCCTCACGGATGCTGAACGAAACGTCGTCCACCGCGTGCAGGGTGCGGCCATGGCCGAGGTCGAAGTATTTTTTCAGGTGGCTGACTTCCAGCACAACATTATCCTTCATAGTGGGCCTCCTGTGTAAAAGGTGCGTCGGCGGCAGGCGTTTCCAGCTGATACAGCCAGCAGCTTGCCTCGTGGCCGTCGCCAAAATTCAGCACCGGGGGCTGCTGCTCGCAGCAGATCTCCATGCAATACTTGCACCGGGTGCAGAACGGGCAGCCCTTGGGCGGCGCGATCAGGTCAGGCGGGGTGCCCTCGATGCTGGCCAGCTGCTGCTTGTTCTGCAGGTCCAGGCGGGGCACTGCTTCCAGCAGGGCGTTGGTGTAGGGGTGGCGCGGGTGGTGGAACACCTCAATGCTGGTGCCCCGCTCCACGATCTGGCCGGCGTACATGACCACGATGCGGTCCGCGATATTGGCCACAACGCCCAGGTCGTGGGTGATGAGGATGACCGAGGCGTTCTTTTCTTTCTGCAGCGCCTTGATGAGGTCGATGATCTGGGCCTGAATGGTCACATCCAGGGCCGTGGTGGGCTCATCGGCGATGAGCAGCTTGGGGTCGCAGGCAAACGCAATGGCGATCATAACGCGCTGGCGCATCCCGCCCGAGAACTCGTGCGGGTACTGGTCCACCCGGCTCTCCGGCTGGGGGATTCCCACCATCCGCAGCAGCTCCACGGCACGGGCCTTGGCCTCTTTTTTGCCCAGCTTGGTGTGGTGGCGCAGGTTCTCAATGATCTGGTTGCCCACGGTCATGGTGGGGTTCAGGGCCGCCAGCGCGTCCTGGAACACCATGGCCACCTCGCCGCCGCGGTAGGCGCAGAGGCGCTTTTCGTTGAACTGGAGCACATCCTCGCCGTCAAAGATAATTTCACTGCCCTCTTTGATCTCAGCGGGCGGCGTTTTGATCAGCCGCATGATGCTCTTGGCCGTAACAGACTTGCCGCAGCCGGACTCACCCACAACGGCCACCGTCTCGCCCTTGTTTACCGTAAAGCTGACGCCGCGCACGCTCTGTACCTCACCGGCATAGGTGTGGTAGGAGACCCGCAGATTTTTGACTTCCAACAGTTTTTCACTCATGTCGCAGCCTCCTTATTCAATGGTGCGGGGGTCCAGCGCGTCGCGCAGACCATCGCCCAGCAGGTTGAACGCCAGCACCGCAATGCAGAGCACTGCCGCCGGGAAGAACAGCTGCCAGGGGTAGAAATCCATCTTGGCCTTGCCCTGGCTGATGAGGACGCCCAGGCTGATGACATCACTGGACAGGCCCATGCCGAGGAAGCTCAGGCTGGCCTCGGTAAAGATATAGCTGGGGATGCTGGAGCAGAGGTTCAGGATCAGGATGCTGACGGTGTTGGGCAGCAGGTGCTTGATGATGATGCGGACCGGGGAGGCACCGATCATCTGGGCCGCCTGCACATACTCGGATTCCCGCAGCTGCATGAGCTGGCCGCGCATCTGGCGGGCCGTGCCGCACCAGGAGGTGATGCACATGGCAAACAGCAGGCCGCCCACGTTCTGGCCCACCACCATCATGATGAGCAGGGTGATGAGCAGGGAGGGGAACGAGGTGATGACCTCAATAACACGCATCATCACGCTGTCCACGGTGCCGCCAAAGTAAGCCATGGCACCGCCATAGGCGCAGCCCACCACGATCTGGATGGTGGAGCAGACCAGTGCCACGATGAGGGACAGCCGGGCGCCGATCCAGACACGGCAGAAGATATCACGGCCCATGGTGTCAGTGCCAAACCAGTTGGCACTGTTCGGAGCCGTATTCTTGATGGACGCGTTGATCTTGATGTACTCCTGGCCGCTGATGGTGGGGCCCAGCAGCACGAAGAAGAGGACCACGGCCAGCATCACCATGGCGACGACAGCCAGCGGGTTCTTCTTGAGTCGGCGCCACGCGCCCTGCCAGTAGGTGATGGTGGGACGGTCGATCTTTTCCGCGTCAAAGCGGCTGTGGTCCACCCGGGCTGCCTGCTCCGGGGTGAGGAATTTTGCAGTTTCACTCATAATGCCGCGCCTCCTTACCGCTTGCCGCCGCGGATCCGGATGCGGGGATCGACGACGGTGTACAGAATATCGGTCACAAAGACCACGATGATGTAGAGCGCTGCCAGAATGACGGTCTCGCCCATGACGATGGTGACATCCTGTGCCGCCACGGCATTGACGTAGTACAGGCCCAGGCCCGGGATGGAGAAGACGCTCTCAATGAAAAACGAGCCGGTGATGCACATGGCCACGCTCATGGGGAGGTTGGTCACGATGGGGATGAACGAGTTGCGCAGGACGTGGTGCAGGATGACCTCCCGGTGGGTGAGGCCCTTGGACTCGGCAGTCAGGATGTAATCCTGATTCATGACATCCAGCATACTGGCCTTGAGCAGGCGGGCATAGGACGCGATGTAGCCAAAGCAGCCCGCCAGCGTGGGCAGCACGGTGTAGTTCCAGCCGCTGGTCCACAGGTGGTCACTGGGCCAGCCGATGACCGGGAACCACCCCAGCTTGCCCGCAAACACCTGTTGCAGCAATAGCGCAAACACCAGGTTTGGCACGGAGATGAGCAAAATAGACAGGGCCACGACGAGATAATCCCAGAACGAGCCCTTTTTCACGGCTGCCAGCACGCCCAGTGCCAGACCGAGGGAGACGCCCAGCAGCATCTGCTGGATGCCCAGCCGGGCCGAGATGGGGGCTTTTTCCTTGATGATGGACTGGACGGTCTGGCCCTCATAAATGATAGACTCGCCAAAATCGCCGTGGACAAGGCCTTTCATGGTGATGACGTAGCGCTCCATCACGGGCTTGTCCAGGCCGTATTTCGCATACATGCGGGCAGCCACGCTGTCAGGCAGCTTTTCCACGCGGGCCGAGAGGGCATCACCGGGGGTGGCTGCCAGCAGGAAGAACGTTGCTGTTGCGATGATGAACAGGGTGAACAGCATGATCACAAACCGTTTCACCGTATATTGTAGCATTTTCATAGCAGCTAAATCCTCTTTTTATCCGGGCATCGGGGGGACCCCGGAATACAAAAATAAGCGAGGAGAACGCTGTGGCTCTCCCCGCTCTCTCCAAAAGCGAGAGTTTGATCGGGATCAGTGTGCCAGGATCTTGACACGAGAGAACTCGAAGTCAGAACCAAACATGGGCATGCTCAGGCCGGAGACGTAGCCCTGGACATAGATCTGGCTGTTATCATAGTACAGAGGCACCAGACCGCCCTCGTCCAGCAGCAGCTTCTCAGCCTTGCCGAACAGCTCCATACGCTCGGCATCGTCCTGGCTGGTGCCGGCCTTCTCGATCATCTCGTCGTACTCGGGGTTGGAGTAGCCGCCCATGAACTTGGCGTAGCCGTTGCCGGTGACCCACAGCTCAAAGAACGTCATGGGGTCGTTGTAGTCGCCGTTCCAGCCCTGCAGGTAGAAATCGTACTGCTGGGCGTTGCGGGCAGCCACGAACGTGCTGGAATCGGGGTAGGTGTCGATCTGGACCTTGACGCCCAGGTTCCCCTCCAGCTGCTGCTTGAACCACTCCAGCTGACTGGTCTTCTCGGTGGTGGCACCGTAGGAGATGACGGTCAGGGTCACGTCAGAGGCAGTGCCTGCCACGCCGGCCTCGGCCATGCCCTCTTCAAACAGGGCCTTGATGGTATCGGGAGAAGTATCCTCGTCTGCATAGGGTTCCGGATTGGCCGCGCGGAACTCCTGCTCGCCCACGGTGATGCCGTAGGGGATGACGCCGTAAGCGGTGGTAACCAGGCCCTCTTTGAACATGGCGTTGAACTCCTCGCGGTCAAAGGCCAGTGCAATGGCCTTGCGGCACTTGGGGTTCAGCATCACGCCGGAGGGGCCGCCGGTCGCGCCGTCCTCGGTGTGCTGGTTCAGCACCAGATAGGTCACACTGGGCTCGTCCTTGCCGAAGTACTGGAACGTACCGTCAGCAACCTTGTTCTGCCAGCGGTCCACATACTCAAAATCGGTCAGCTTCAGCACATCGATCTGCTGGCTCTCCATCAGCTGAGCCTGGGTAGAAGTCTCATCGACGACACGGAGATTGATCTGGGTCAGGGTGACCTCGTCGGCGTTCCAATACTTCTCGTTCTTCTTCAGGGTCATGTTGTTTTCCAGCACACGGTCACTGATGTAGAACGGGCCATTATAAACGTGCAGAGTATAATCGTTGGTCCAGTTGCCGCCTGCGGCCTCAGCTGCATCGATCAGGTCCTTGCGGACGGGGTAGAAGCAGACCATGCCAACCTTTTTAATAAAGGCGGGGTCCGGGGTGGTCAGGGTAACCTTGAACGTCAGGTCATCCACCAGCTCCACAGCCACATCTTCCAGCTTGCCGCCGTTCTCGCAGTAATCCTCCGCGCCCACGATGCCGTAAGCCAGGAACGCGTAGCTGAAAGCCAGGTCGGGGTTGACCAGACGCAGCCAGCTGTCCACATAGTTCTGGGCGGTCACGGGCTGGTCATCGCTCCAGACCATGCCCTCACGCAGGTGGAACGTATAGGTCAGGCCGTCGTCGGAGACATCATAGCTCTCGCAGCCCGCGTTCTCGACCACATCCACACCGTTCTCATCGGTAAAGGTGCGGAACAGGCCCTCCTGCACAGCGGTCAGCACTTCAAACTCGTTGGAGTTGCGGACATCGTTGACATCAATGAGGGCCAGGTCGGTGTAGATCAGGTTCAGCACCTGCTCCGCGGCCAGCTCGGTGGTAGCAGGAGCGGCAGAAGCAGCAGAGGACGCGGTGCTGCTGGAGGAACCGCCACAGGCGGTCAGGACACCGGCTGCCGCCACAGCGGCAGAGCCTGCGCCGACGGCTTTCAGGAAGCTGCGGCGGCTGATGGAATATTTAGATGCCATGGTGAAATCTCCTTTTATCATCCGCCCGGTTGAAAGGGTGCCGGGCTGTTTTGCCACAAAACCTATCAAGCTGGTATGTTATTATACTTTTAGATTCAGGCGAGTTTAATGATATCACCTTGTGAATGCCCTGTCAACCAAAGTGCGGTCTGGTTGCGTATTTTTCATGTTTTTTATTCCCATCTTCTTTACAATTCACGGAAACCGCGTTATTCTTTAATATATTACAGTGCATCCGCAGCACTGCTTTCAGGAGGGGCCCATGGATATCCGCCAGCTGCACTATTTTCTGGTCCTGTGCGAAGAGATGAATTATACCCGCGCCGCCCAGCGGCTGTTTTTGTCGCGCCAGGCACTGCGGCAGTGCATCACCGCGCTGGAAGCCGAGCTGTGCGGCCCGCTGTTCGTCAGCGCCCACCACAAGCTCTCCCTCACCGACCGGGGCGTGAGCCTGCAGCGCCATGCCGCGCCGGTGGTGGAGCAGTTCCAGCAGATGCAGGCCGCCCTCCACGCGGAGATCCAGTCTGCCCAGCCCGTCCGCATCGGCATCAGCGTGTCCCTCGTGCCGGACTACCTGCCCGGGCTGGAAACGCAGCTGGACAAATTCCGCCAGCAGTACCCCCACATTGCAATGCGGTTCCGCCTTTTGGCCAACGATGCCGTGGCCGATGGCGTGGAGCAGGGAGAGCTGGACGCCGGTCTCGTGATGGACCTGGGCTGCGCCGCCAAGGTGCTGGCCCGCACCACCCTCCGGGCCGACCCCGCCTGCCTGCTGGTGCCCCGGGGGCACCCGTTCTGGGAGAAAGAGAGCGTTCCCCTCGCCGAGCTGCGGGGCCAGCGCGTGCTGCTGCCCAGCCTGCGGCAGGATCTGTTTGCCCCCCTGTGGGACAGCTGCGCCCGGGCAGGCTTTGCGCCGGACGCGGAGGTGGGCCCCAGCTTCTATCAGGCCTACTATTTAGTACAGGAGCAGCTTTGCACCTGCTTGACCCGGTACGAGCCGGGGGCCCGGCGGGAGCTGGACCGGGTGCGGGACGTCCTGCTGGAAGACCTGCCCCCACTCTGTGTCTCGCTGGTGCAGCGCCGGGACCACAGTTCCGCCTACATCGACCTGCTCCGCAGCTATCTGATGGAGGTGCTGGGCGGGGCCGCCAGCCTGCCGCCCCGCCGCGGACGCCCGGCCAAGCCGTTCTACAACTTCCCGGTGCTTTCCAGCACCGCCCCGGCCGCTGCCGCGCCCGTGCACCCGGCACCCGGCACCCCCCTGCCTTTTGCGGGCGGACACAACTTCCGGGAGCTGGGCGGCTATGAGGCCGACGAGGGCAAGCACGTCAAATGGGGGCAGATCTACCGCGGCATCACCACGGCCTGCCTGACCAGCGCGGCGGACCGCAAGCTGCTGGACAGCCTGGGCCTCCGCCTGATCCTTGACCTGCGCAGCGGCACCGAAGCCGCCGCGGCCCCGGACTATGTACCGGACGGTGCCCGGCTGGTGCAGATCTGCGGCCTCTGCCTCGAAGACGGCAAAGAAGTGGATTTCTCCCCGGAAGACCGCTTCACCCTGCTGAAGGGGATGCCCGACGAGGGCAACCGGATGGCCCGGGCCATGTACGAGCGGATGCTCCACGGCAACAAGGCCTACAAAGAGCTGTTCCGGGCGCTGGAAGCCGGTGAAACGCCGGTGCTGTTCCACTGCTCCGGCGGCAAGGACCGCACGGGCGTGGCCGCCATGCTCATCCTGCTGGCCCTCGGCGCTTCCGATGAGACCATCTGCGCCGATTTCGTCCAGTCCAACACCTGCCGCAAGGAAGAGATCGAGGCCCTGTGGGCCGAGCACGCCGAGGAGATCGCCGCCCGACCGGAGCAGAAATACTTCTACCTGGGCATCTCGGGCGTCCACCCGGACGACGGGCCGTTTGTCTTACAGACCATCCGGGAGCAGTACGGCACCACCGACGCCTACCTGGAAGCCGAGTACGGCCTGACCCCCGCCCGCCTCATGCGGCTGCGCCGGATGTATCTGGAGTAAATTTTTTTCAAAATAATTCGCCTTCAAACAAGCTTCTCCCTTGACAATGTCCGGAATCTCTCGTAATATAGATAGTAGTATGGAATCCTTGACGCTGCGTGCCGGGGCATTCCGCAACCAATATTTCAATGGGGCTTCATCTGCCCGTTTTTATAAGATAAACTTGTAAATCAAAAAGCTGCATCATTCCGCCCGCAGGGGGAGTTTTCTCCTCTGCGTATCGTTTTGTTGTCACTTTTCCGTTGAAAGCTGGATTTTTTCAAAAACCCACGCCCTGTTTCGCAGCGTCTCATTAAATTTGATTTTTTGAGGAGAGTGAACACGATGCCCACAATCGCAGTGATTGTGGTCGTAGTCGTGATCGCCGTTGTGGCAGGTGCCGCGGGTTATTTTATTGGTTATAACAACCGTAAAAAAACCGCTGAGGCTCAGATCGGCAGTGCCGAGGCCGAGGCTACCCGCCTGGTGAACGAAGCGATCAAGACCGCAGACCAGAAACGAAAAGAAGCCATCCTGGAAGCAAAAGACGAGGCATTCAAGCTGAAAGCCGAAGTGGACGCCCAGAAAGCCGAAGCCGACAAGGAGATCAAGCAGCGCCGCGCCGAGATCAGCCGCCAGGAAAACCGCGTGGACCAGAAAGAGACCGCCCTCGACCGCAAGACCGAAGCGCTGGAGCGCAAGGAAGAGGAACTGAAAAAGAAGCACGAGGAAGCCGACGCCCATCTGGCCGAGGTAGACGCCCTGCGCGCCAAGGAGATGGAGCGGCTGGAAACGCTGGCCGGCCTGAGCCAGGAAGACGCCCGCGAGGTGCTGCTGCACAAGGTGGATGAGGAGCTCACCCACGAAAAGGCTGTCCGTGTGGCCGCCTATGAGACCGACCTGAAAGAGAACTGCGAGAACATCGCCCGCAATCTGGTGGGCCAGGCCATCAGCCGCTGCGCTGCCGACCACTGCAGTGAGACCACGGTCAGCGTCGTCCCGCTGCCCAGCGACGAGATGAAAGGCCGCATCATCGGCCGCGAGGGCCGCAACATCCGCGCGCTGGAAACCGCCACGGGCGTGGACCTCATCATCGACGATACCCCGGAGGCCATCACCCTGTCCTCCTTTGACCAGACCCGCCGCGAAGTGGCCCGCATGACGCTGGAGCGTCTGATCGGTGACGGCCGCATCCACCCCGCCCGCATTGAGGAGACGGTGGAGAAGTGCCGCCACGACCTGGAGCTGCAGATGAAGCGGGAGGGCGAGAAAGCCGTGATGGAGCTTGGCATCCACGGCCTGCACCCCGACCTCATCAAGCTCATCGGCCGCCTGAAGTACCGCACCAGCTTTGGCCAGAACGCTCTGACC
>QWCV01002475.1_pt1 | contig 14947 bp, 11 predicted proteins | sample 1972621 | NCBI WGS metagenome assembly QWCV01 (sample SAMN09866699, study PRJNA288562) | Human gut metagenome isolate pre2_stool, whole genome shotgun sequencing... | isolation source: gut | host: Homo sapiens | place: USA: California
TAGTAATAATATTAATTCTAGTAAGAAGCAAGCGGGAGAGAATGCAACAGGAACAACTATAGAGAATGATGGATATGAAAAAGAATATACATCATCAGCTGGAATTACATATAAATGTTACAAACAAGGTGGATGTAACAAATATAGTAATATTCCATATTCCGCAGGAAATATAGGAACATCTGGTTGTGGACCATCATCAGTGGCAATATTAGCTAGTGGATTAGTAGATCCTAATATTACACCTGAAGATACAGCGGTAGCAATGTATGAAAGAAATGATGGAGGTCCTACTAATTATGAACGTTTGAAAGTTGAAATGGATTCAAGAGGAATGTCATCAGAAGTAATTTGGGGTCCTTCCGCAGAGGATATACAGACAAATTTAAAAAATGGAAAAGTAATGTTGGTTTCTGTTGATGGAAATACAATATTTACTAGTGGTAGCCATATAATGGCAATTGTAGATATTAATACCGATGGACAAGTGTATATCTGTAATCCTAGTAGAAGTACAGAGGATGGATGGTTTGATGTAAGTGAAATTATGAAGGGGTGCGATTATATTGTAGTAACTGATGCTGGAGCATCTGGTATAGCAGTTAGTAGATCAACAGCTTCTGGATATGCTGCTGTAGTAGCAACTTGGAGCCAAACCAATACCACACTTGAGACAAATGATCCTAAAGTATTGTCTTATAGTACAACCAAATATTCTATGATACCAACAACAGTAAATTATCAAGCAATGGTACAAAAATATACAATGCCATTTGACTTTTTATGGGCACTAATGGTAGTTGGAGAAGAAAAAGATTTTGTGTTCGAATTATGTGACTTAGTTTATGGAAGTGATATACAAATTACGATATATGATAATTTAACAATAAATACAAACATAGATGATTGGCATTATGAACTTGAAAATAAAACAGTAACAGATATGTATATTTCGGCTAATGCAGGAGGGATGATTTCAGAACGAAGTGAAAATAATCATGAGCATATAGGTACACCAATTTCTTATAATACTAAGAAAACAATTGTTACATATACGAATAATATAAATGCAGTACTTACAAGAGCTAATACATGGATAGTAGATTATAAAAACGATTATATTTATAGTGAGCCTGAAATAAGTTCAAACCAAAATGTTGTAACTCAGGCAGACCAAAGCTATTCAGCAACTCCTGATAAAGTAGGATCGAGTCATTCATGTAATGTAACAGAACAATATAAACAAAGTGCAGCGGCAGAAGCAAAGTCAAGATTTACAGCAGCAAATCCAAAATTTACAGGTCCGATCAATGTTGTAATTAATGAACAATATACAGTAAGATATTACAGCAGGTATATAAATATTTCTGATAACATTACCAATACAATTGAAAGAAGAAAATATGTAGAAGGAACACCAGAATTACGAGAAAAAACTGATAAAGCAGTAGATGAAAATGGTAATCCAAAAGAGTTAAACTTTGTAACAATATTTAGAAAGGGTAAACATGTAACTGCAAGAAAAAATATTACATCAGTTCCAAGTTGGTTATTTGAAATTGTAGAAACAAACGGAAAACCTGATTTAGACTTAGTAAAATATCTATTGTATAAGGCAACAGGAAAAGATTATGGTGTTACAGAATATGATTTTAGTGAATATGATCCTAAAAATTTTATTAGTATAGATGGTGATTATGGTGATTGGGATGGAACTGGTTCTAATGAAGATTTTATTAAAGCAGTTGCTCCTTATGCTGTAATTGATATGCAACAGCATAATATATATGCTTCTGTTACAATTGCACAAGCAATAATTGAATCTGGATGGGGAAAAGATAGTATTGCAATTAAATATAAAAATTTCTTTGGAATGAAGGCATTTAGTACAACCCCTAATGAATATTGGTCAGGAGAGAGAGTTTTATTAGGAGCATCAGAAGGTGGTTCTGACTATTTTAAAGTATATGATAGTTTAAAAAATTCAATATATGATCATGGTAGGAATTTTCATGTTACATCTACATATGGTGAACATGGAGTACTTGATTGTATATCTCAAAATCTAGGACCAAAGGAACAATTAAGGAGAATTGCAATATCCGGATATGCAGTTAATAGAGATGGAAGCATAGCACGACCTGATGGATCAAGAACATATGATGTGTTCTTGTATGAAGAATTTATAAAAAAATATAATTTAGAACAATATGATAAAATGTCACCAAGTGATTTTCAACAGACAAATGGTGGAAATTCAGACATAGTAAATAAAGCAAAAAGCAAATTAGGGTGTCCATATGTATGGGGAGCAACAGGACCTGATACTTTTGATTGCTCAGGATTAGTTCAATGGGTATATAAACAAGTTGGAATTTCTCTTCCAAGAACGACATATGAGTATCAACCATATATAGGTACTTCAAAAGAAGTATCTTGGGATAATGCACAACCTGGTGATATCGTTTGGAGAAAGGAACATATGGGAATATATTTAGGAAATGATCAGTATATACATGCTCCACATACTGGAGATGTAGTAAAAATTTCATCAGGAGCTAGAGGGGCGTTTTCTAAAGTATTTAGATTTACAAAGTAGGTGGTGAAATATGAAATATATAAAAAAATTAATTGTAATATTATTATTATTAATTGCACTGATTATTGGTATGATAATTGTTTTGAAAATTAATGAGAATATTAAAAAAAATAAAGAAGAACAAAAAGATATTGAAGAAGCAGATACTGGACTAGTTTATGAAGATAATAAGAATGGGTTTCAAGCAGTACACGATCCAAGTGTATTTTATACAATAATAAATTCTTTAAACAATTATTTACAGATATTATCCTATGATGGAAGTTCTGATATAGCAGATAATCCATTTGGAATAAAAAGTAAAGAGCAACAAAAAGAAATAATTTTAGACCTGTTAGATAAAAAATATATTGAAAATAATAATATAAAAAAGGATTATGAAAAAAATATTCAAGTGATAAAATATAAGTACAATTTAGTTCCAATTACTATGAAGGTAAGATATGAAGAGAAAAATATAAGTTATATTGTAAATGTATATATAGAAAATATGGAAAATAATGACTTGGAAGAAAGATATTATGTTGTAAGAATTGATAATCAAAATAATACATTTTCAATTGAACCAATTTTAAATAAGCCTGCCAATATAGATGATATTTCAGTTGAATATTCTAAAGATAATATAGAAAAAAATAATTATAATAAATTTAATATTGAAACAATTTCAACAGAAGGGTTAATAAAAATATATATGCAACATTTTACGAGTATGTCAATAAGGCACCCTGATATAATATATAATAATTATTTGGACGAGGAATATAGAGATAAAAGATTTGGAAATGTGGAAGAATTTAAAAATTATGTACAAGCAAATAAAGAAAGAATACAACAAATGAAAATAAAAAAATATTCCGACGAAAATGATGGAGAAAATACAAAATATGTTTTAATGGATATGTATGAGAATACATACGAATTTTATGAAAAATCAGTTATGAATTATAAAGTAAAATTAGATACATATACAATACCTACAGACAAATTTAAGGAAACATATAATACTGCTGAAGACTATAAAAAAGTTCAGATGAATATAGATAAATTTTTCCAAATGATTAATAGACAAGATTACAAAACAGCATATAATTGTTTAGCACAAAGTTATAAAAATAATTATTTTTCAACTCGAGATGATTTTGAAAAATTTGTAAAAAATAATTTCTATACATATAATAAAGTATCTTATGAAAAATATGAGCAAAAAGGAAATAAATTATATATATTTAGTATAAAACTTGAAGATATAACAGGAGAAAATGCAGAGAAGAAAGAAATTAAAATTGTAATGCAACTAGATGATGACTTAAATTTTGAAATGTCATTTGGTATGTAAAAAAGATTGAATAAAAAGCTGGAGTGGAAAATTTTTAAGGTTTTCTATTCCAGCTTTTTAATTTAATATAAAGTATAAAATGTTATAAAAATAGGAAAAATGACGAAATTTTTCAAAAAAACTTGCAAAAAAGTTACATATGATTTATAATAAAATTAGATAGTAGTGGAAATAAGTGAATAATAAAAGGTTAGGTGATGTTATGAAAAAAAATAAAATAATAAGTTTTGTTATAATCTTATTAATTGCTTTTGTAACACTAATGTATTTTAGTAACACTGCTTTGGCATTAGATGTAGCAAGTAATCCAGACAAATTTAAACCTGGTGCAATTGGAAGTGAGCCAAAATTAGAAAAAAAGATAGGTCCTATTCTGGGAGCTATAAATGTATTTGGAGTAGTAGTATCAGTAATAACATTAATAGGTGTAGGCATTAAGTATATGCTTGGAAGTGTAGAAGAAAAGGCAGAATACAAAAATACTTTGGGAATGTATTTGCTAGGAGCATTTCTTGTTTTTAGTATAACTACATTACCTAATATTATATATAACATAAGTTCTTCAACTTTTAAATAAGATATAGAACAATCTAAGTTAAAAGTAGGTGATAAAAATGGTAAAGAAAATAATGACAATAGTAATAAAGATATTTATAATAGTATTTATTTGCCAAATAACAAATATAAATAAAGTAAATGCTGCAGGATATTTAGAGAATACAATAACAGATGCTGATAAATTTATAAGTGACGGAAAAACAGGTGTAGAAAAAGATTTGTTGACAGATGACACAAAAATACAAAAAACGAGTGATAAAATATATAATACATTGTTAGTATTGGGAATTGTTTTTGCTGTAATAATAGGAGGCGTATTAGGAATACAAATAATGTGGGGAAGTATAGAACAACAGGTAAAAGCAAAAGAAATGATAATGCCATATGTTGCTGGATGCGGAGTTACTTTTGGAGCTTTTGGAATATGGAAATTATGTGTTACAATATTTTCACATTTATAAATGTTATTTACATTCTGGAAAAACCAGATTATTATAAAACAAGGAATAAAAAGGAGGAGAAAGTATGAGTAAAAAAACAATGAAAATTTTAACAACAATTGCAACAATATTATTAATTGTATCTATGGGAGCTTCTATTGTTTGTGCTGCTACAGATATTGGAGGAGTTTCTATAGATCCTAAAACAGATAATACTGGAGATATAACAAAAGTAGGAAACAAAATAATGGGAATCTTACAAGTTGTTGGTGTTCTTATTGCTGTAATAATATTAATGGTATTAGGTATAAAATATATGATGGGTTCAGCAGAGGAAAAAGCAGAATATAAGAAAACAATGATACCATATATAGTTGGTGCAATATTAATATTTGCAGCGGCTACAATTGCAAATGCAATTTACAATTTTGTAAGCAAAATATAAAGTAAAAAAAATTCAAGAAAAATCGATAAATACTTCCATTTATCGATTTTTTTTGCTATAATATAATTAGATAAATGTATTTAAAACAAAGGAGGAAAATATGGGAACATATAATTTACCAAGAAATGTAAAAGGAGAGGGAAGAATATTATTTATATTTTCGACGAAGTCTCTAATAACAACTTGTATTGGGGGAGCTATTGGATTAGTTTTTTATTTTATATTTAGAATGGTTAAACAAACAATGATAGGAATATTTATAACATTATTTTTTGCATTAATTGGATATGCAATTGGAATGTTTAAAATTCCAGACACAAATGGTTTTGAAATAACAAGAAAAGCTGGAGGAGAAAATATTGATGATATTATAATGAGATACATAAAGTTTAAGAAAAACAGTAAAAAACTATATGTATATACAAAGGAGGAAAAACCAAATGAGTAGTGAATCAACAACCAAATTAATACAATTACTTATATATATTTTAATACCAATTATTATTGCGGTTTTTTGTTTAATCTTTTTTTTAGTATTCAATTATTTAAAAGAAAAAAAACTAAAAGATGATAAGAAAAAAAATGAAATAAAACCAGCATCAACAAACTCTAATGTTCAAAATAAACAATCAATATTTAATTTTATGGAATTTGATACAGTTAAGGATAATATGATTATACAGAAAAAAGGTACTAGATATTTAATGGTAGTAGAATGTCAAGGAATAAATTATGATTTAATGGCAGGTGTAGAAAAAACAAGTGTGGAAGAAGGATTTGTACAATTCCTAAATACGTTAAGACATCCAGTACAAATATATATACAAACAAGATCAATAAATCTTGAATCAAGTTTGACGGTATATAGAGAAAAAGTAAAAGCAGTAGAAATGAAATTAAGAAATATGGAATCTCAATATACTGAAATGAGAGAATCTGGAGAATATACAGATGAACAATTAAGAAGAGCTTTTTATGAAGTAACAAAACAATCAAACTTATATGAATATGGACTATCAGTATTACAAGATACAGAAAAAATGAGTTTAAATAAAAACATATTAAATAAAAAATATTATTTAATTGTACCATACTATTCTGCGGAAGCAGGAAATGATAAATTAGATAAAGTAGAGATTGAAGGAATTGCTTTTTCAGAGTTATACACAAGAGCACAATCTTTAATAAGATCAATTTCAGTATGTGGAGTTAGAGGAAGAATACTTAGGTCAAATGAATTAATTGAGCTGTTGTATATGGCATATAATAGAGATGAAGCAGAAACATTTGGATTAGATAAAGCAATTCAAGCTGGTTATGATGAGATTTATTCAACTGCACCAAATGTATTGAAGAAAAAAATGGAAGCAATAGATCAAATGATAGAAGACAAAGCAATTGAAATGGCTAATAAAAAAGTAGATGAAGCAAAAACTGAATTAGAAAGACAAGTTGAAGAAAAAGAAGACAATATAGATGATTTAATTGCAGAAATGGCGAAAATGATTATACAAGAGAATGAACAATACCTAGGAAAGGAATTGACAAATAAGGCTATTGAAAAAGTAGAGGAAAATAATACAAAAGAAGGAGGTAATGAAAATGTTCAAAAGAAAACAACAAGAGGAAGAAAAAAGTCTACCACAAAATAATGATCAACCTCAATTATTAAAAAGACAGTCAATAAAAGAATTAATTGCACCTTCTGGAATAGATGCAAGTAATATAGATTATTTGGAAATAATTTCAAATGTAAAAAAATATGCAAGAAGTTTCTTTGTATCTACATTGCCAAGAATGTGTACATTTCCAGAGCTATTTAGAGATATGTATTTTTTTGGAGATATAAATACATCAATCTATATAAATCCTATACAAGAAGCTAGATCTCAAAGTGAATTAAACAGAGTTATTAATGAACTTGAAACGGAAAGAATTGTAGCCGCAGATAGAGGAAATATAAATAGAGAAAGTAATTTGGCACAAAAAAGATATGAGGCGGAACAATTAAGAGATGAAATTGCGGCAGGTTTCAATAAATTATATGAAGCATCAATTATATCTACAATTTTTTCAGACAATTTAAGCGATTTGGATAGACTTACAAAGTTGTTAGCATCAGAAATGTCGAAATCGTTGGTTGGAATAAAAACATCATGGGCAATGCAAGAAGATGCATTTAAATCCAATCTACCATTAATGGAAGATAAAATAAAAAAATTACATACATTTGATAGACGTTCAATGTCAACAGTATTTCCATTTGTAACATCTGAAGTTGGACATTCAACGGGTATACCATTAGGATTTAATAAACAAACTGGAACACCAATATTATTTGATAATTTTCATAGTTCACTTACAAATTATAATATGGTAATATTTGCAAAATCTGGTGCTGGTAAATCAGTAACAATGAAAACTTTAATAAGTAGATCATCATTATTGATGGGAATTGAAAGTTTAGCACTAGATGCAGAAGGCGAGTATGAAATAGTTGCAGAATCTTTGGGAGGAATAAATGTTGTTCTAAGTCCAAATTCTAAAACAATTATAAATTTATTTGATGTTGAAACAGAAATGGCAAAAGATGAAATAACAGGAAGAGAAAGAATCGTACTTAATATTGAAAATAAAGTAGAAGATGTAACACAATCATTACTTACAATGGCTAGGGGAAGTACAAGAAGTACAGAAGTTAATGAATTAACAAAACAAATTATTGCAGAATCAGTAGCAGAAGAATATGCAGCACTTGGAATAACAAATGACCCTAATAGTTTATATGAAGCAACAACAAATTTCAATAGGGGGGATAGGCTATATAGAGATAAGAAAAAAATGCCAACAATAGGTTCTTGGTATAGAAGAATACAAGCTAAAGCACAAGACAATATGAATGATGACTATAGGTATCATTATAGTTATTTATTAAAAGTAATGAAACAATATATAAGAGAATATAATGGTCAAATGGCTTATTTTGATGGACAATCTACATTTGAATTATTAGAGGGAGCACCTTTTATAAATCTTGATATATCACAATTGGAGGAAAAATTTGCCAGACCACTTGCACAACAAATTCTTTTAACTTGGATATGGGAAAAGTTCGTTAAGAAAAATAGTGAAGATAGAAGAAAGGCTACAAAGAAAAGAGTAATTGTTGATGAGGCATGGATGTTGCTTCCATATTCTGAAGCCGTAGATTTCTTGAATACAATGGCTAGACGTGCAAGAAAAAGAAACGTATCTCTTGCTGTTGTTTCTCAGAGATTCCAGGATTTCTATGAAAAGCCAGAGGCTCAAGCAGTATTAACATCTTCTGATACAAAATTATTTTTAGCACAAGATAAATCTGAAATACAATATTTAAAAGAAGTATTTAAGCTAAGTGAAGGAGAAGCAGGTTTCTTAGTAACTTGTGGAAAAGGTGAAGGTTTGTTGAAAGTTGGTGCAGAATCAGCTATTTTACAAATTACACCTACTCAAAAAGAGTTTGAGTTTGTTGAAACAAACTTGAATAAATTGGTAGATAATAGATCGAAAAGATTAGATTATTAAGGAGAAGGAAATGAAGATTTTTAAAAGTAAAAGCTTAAGTAAGAAGTTAATATTGGCTATGCTTGTGGTTATATTCCTTGGACTAATTAAGCCTAATGTTTCTAATGCAGAAGCAACAGAAGCAGCACAAGGAGGTAAATTGTCACAGCCGGTTGTTGATTTGGTTTTAACAATTGGTGATGGACTTATGGATATTGTTCAGAATGCCATTGCTGGACAAGATGGTCACATTACTCTTGATATTACAGGAAATAAGGGCTGGCTTATAAAAGCTGCTGCAATATTATTGGGGATAGCTGCTACAGTTGTGGCTATTATTGTCACTGCGGGAATCGCTGGTGCAGTGGCTGCTATAGTTGGTGCAACAGCTACGATTACAACGGGAACGGTAGTTGCAGCTTGTGTTATAGGCGGAATTACATATTTTTTTGCAGTAAGTGTGCTTTCTGGTGCATTTTTACCTAATATTACAGTATTACCTAAATACTCTGTAAGTCCACAGGAAATATTTGAAGGAAAGCTACTTATATTTGATACGAACTTTTTTCATCCTAAACAATTAATGGTGAAATACACAGAGGGAGAGGACGGAAATGAACAAAGTATAAAAGCAGATGAATTAGCATCAAAAAATATATCAGAAGACAAAATAAAATATTATTATTATTTGGATTCAGATGGAAAAGAAGTACCAACATCAAAACAAAATACTGCTTTTGAACTAAGTTCAGTAATTTCAAAATGGTATTATGCAATTAGAAACATTGCTCTTGTTGCAATGATGCTAATATTAGTATATATAGGAATAAGAATGATGACATCAAGCATTGCATCTGAGAAATCCAAGTATAAGAAAATGCTTGGAGACTGGGTAGTATCAGTTTGTTTGCTGTTTGTATTGCACTATATAATGGTTTTTCTTGTGAGCATAAATGAAGATATTATAGATATTATAGAAGCGTCAACAGAAAAAAAAGAATCAGCAACAGTAATAGTTCTTGATGATGAAATGAAAAACAAAGATGAATTTATTAAAGCAGTAAAAAATACAGATAAAAGTTTAATGGAGTGTTTTACCGATAAAAATGGAAATCCAGTATATGATAAGAATGGAGAAAAAGTATCAGGAGCTGGAGATGAATATAAGTTTACATGGATGACAAATTTAGTTGGAAATATTAGAATGCAAAGTCAGCTTCAAAATGGATCATCAGAATATGTAGGATATGCAATGGCGTTTTTGATTTTAGTATTTTATACAATGTTTTTTGCATTTACATATTTAAAAAGGGTATTATACCTAGCATTTTTAACAGTTATTGCTCCTTTTGTAGCTATGACATATTCTATTGACAAAATTTCAGATGGAAAGGCACAAGCATTTAATATGTGGCTTAAAGAGTATATTTTTAATTTACTTATACAACCAATGCACTTAATATTATATATGTTACTAATTTCAATGGCATATGATTTAGCAGCTACAAATATTATATATACTTTAGTGGCAATTGGATTTATGATGCCTGCAGAGAAATTTATTAGAAAAATGTTTGGATTTGAAAAAGCTAGTACTCCAGGTTTACTTGGTGGAGCTACTGGTGCAGCATTAACAATGACAGGAATGAAAAAGTTAGCTCAAATGGCTGGACATGCCCCAGGACCTAAAGGAGGAAAACCTGTAGGAAAACTAGATAAAAGTACCAGTGATGACGATCCAAAAGGTATATATTCAAGAACTGCAGATTCAGGAGGAGGCATGTCAGGTCTAACCAAAGATATAGGAAAAGACAGTAATAGTTTATTGAATGATTCAGATAGTTCAGTTTCATCAGGAAATGGTGAACCTAGTTTAATTTCTGGTGGTCCATCTGCATCAGATGCCAATATTAATATGAAAGATTCCGAAAGTCCTGTAACTAAGATGGAAAGAGAAGCTCTAGAAGAACAGCTTGCTGATGGACAAATTACACCAGAAGAATTAACTGATGGACAAAGAATAATGTTAGGAATGAACAATAATAATCAAGAAGCACCAATACCAGAGCAATTAGAAAAATCAGATGGTTCAAAAAGAAATGAATATGCAGATAAAGAAAATAAAGCAAAATATCAAAGAAAACGTGAAACATTCAAAAGATTAGCAGCAAAAGGCGCAAGAGAAGCACTGTCAAAAGAAAATATTGCAAGGGGAATAGGAACTGCTGTAAAACTTGGAACCAAGGCTACAGGAGCAGCAACAGGAGCAATAATTGGAGCATCAGCAGGGATAGCTTCAGGAGATATATCAAAAGTTGGACAATATGCTGCAATAGGAGCTGCTACAGGCAATTCTGTAGGAACAGCTGTAGGAAATGGAGCTGTAGGGGTTGTGTCTAATACAAAAGATGGAGTGAAAAATGCTGTTACGGAATTTAACAAAGAAAGATATGGAGAAGACTATGCACAAAAGCAGAAAAAGAAACAAGATGATGAATTTGTGAAAGACAAAGAAGCAAGAAAATTTTATGCACAACAATGTTCTTCAGAACTTGTAGGATTAAAAGGTAAAGACAGAAAAGAGAGACTTGATCAAATAATGAATGAAGCTGTAGAATACAGAAGAGAAGGTGTTACAGATAATAAAATAATTGTCAAAGCAAGAAAATTGAATAAAGAGGATCCTACAGCAAAATCAAGCAAATTAGCAGCTGTTATGGCTACTAAATCAAAGAATAGTCTTGATAACATGAAATATTATCAAGACAAAGTAACAAAACAAATTGGTGGAACAACAGCACAAGAAATTAATAAAAATGCTGAAAAATTAGCAGGATTTTAGAAATAATATAAAAGAAGAGATAAATTGTTCAAATTTATCTCTTTTTATGTTATACTATAACAAAGAATGGAGGTACAAGATGATATCAATAAAAAATGTATCAAAATCATATGACAAAAAAAATAAAATAATAGATAACTTAAATTTAGAAATAAATGATGGAGAAATATTTGGATTTTTAGGTCCCAATGGTGCAGGAAAATCAACAACAATAAAAATGATGACAGGAATATTAGATATAGATGAAGGAGATATTTTAATAAATAATAAATCTATAATAAATAATCCGATTGAAACAAAAAAAGAGTTTGGATATGTGCCAGATAATCCTGATATGTTTTTGAAATTAAAAGGAATAGAATATTTGAATTTTTTGGCAGATATATATGAAGTTGGTTTAGAAGAGAGAAAACAAAAAATAGAAGAATTAACAAAATTATTTGAAATAAATGATGTATTAAATGATAAAATACAGAGTTATTCTCATGGAATGAGACAAAAAATCGTAATAATAGGTTCATTATTACATGAGCCTAAAAATTGGATAATAGATGAACCGATGACAGGATTGGACCCTAAAGCTACATATGAATTAAAACAGATTATGAGAAAAATTACTGAACAAAATAAATGTGTATTTTTTTCAACACATATATTAGATGTAGCAGAAAAATTATGTGATAAAATAGGAATAATAAATAAAGGAAAATTATTATTTGTTGGAACTTTAGAAGAAATGAGAAATGAATTAAAAGAAAATAAATCACTAGAAGAATTATTTATGGAGATAACAGAAAATGATTAAAAAAATAATAGAATTATCGAAAATATTTATTAAAGATTATTTTCAAAATTTAAATATATTTAATAATAATAAAATTAATAAAAAATCCGCATTTACATGGCTATTAATAATAAGTGTATTATCAATAACATTTATGAGTTATAATTTTATAAATTGGTTAAATAATAAAGGTCAAGCAATATTATTTTTAAAAATATATTTGCCAATAATTGCGACAATATTTATGTTTCAAGCAATATTAATATGCAGTAATGTATTTTTCTTTTCAAAAGATTTGGAATATATATTACCACTTCCGATAAAACCAATAGAATTATTGATTGCAAAATTTAATAATGTAATAAGTATAACTTATGGAATGGAAACTTTATTTTTGTTAATACCTTTATTAATGTATGGAATAATAGCAACAAGAAATATTATTTATTATTTAATGATGATTTTTGTATTAATATTATTTCCAATATTTTTAATAATAATAATTTGTATATTAATGTTATTTATAATGCAATTAACAAAATTTATAAAAAATAAAGATGTATTTCAAATATTAATTGTTTTATTTTTATCTTTTGTATTATCATCAGGTATTACATACTTATTAAATTCAATATTTAATAATAATATAATAAATGTAGAAGTGAGTGAAAATAAAGAGTTAGAAAATATAGAATTAAATACAAAAATATTATCTAATAAATTAGATAAATTAAATAATTATTTTATAATAATAAATCCTTGTATAAATTTATTAACAAATATTAAATTAAATAATATAATAATTAATTTAATTAAATTAATTTTAATTTCTGTAATTTCTTTTTTTATATTTTTATTTTTTGGAAAATTATTATATTTAAATAATTTATTAAAAAATATTGCATATATAAATAAAAGAAAAAATAATAAAAAAATAATAAAAAATAAATATAAAAAAAATAAAATAAAAAAATCATATATAAAGAATGAATTTAGAAAAATAATAAAAAATCCAACATTTTTTACACAATGTGTTTTTCAATATATTTTTATAATATTTATTTTATTATTAATTATTAATTTATTAATGCCATCTGTAATAAAAAATTTTAGAGAAGAAGATATAATAAATGAAATAGGAATAAATAATTTTATATTACAATGTATGTGTACAATAATGATTGGAATGCAAATAATTTTCACATTTGGAAATTTATCACTTACAGCAATTTCCAGAGATGGAAAAGATGCAATGGTTATGAAATATATACCGATATCATTATATAAACAATTTATATGGAAAAATATTCCACAGGTATTTATTAATACAATTGCTGTAATTGGTATGGCTGTTATAATTGCAATTAACATATCTCATATATCCATTTTATATTATTTAGTTGGAATTTTAATTGCAACGATATTAAATATAATAAATAGTTTTATAATGGTTATGGTTGATTTAAAAAAACCTAATTTAAATTGGATAACAGAAACATCTGCAATAAAGGATAATGGAAATAAATTATATCAATATGTTACAACAATAATAAGTTGTTTATTGTTTGTATATTTTATGAGAATATTTGATAATGTAAATATAATTATTTCTTTTTCAATAATTATTGCAATATTATTTATTATTTTATTAATATTAAATATTTTAATAAAGAAGAATATAAATAAATTATTTAAAAAAATAAATTAAAAAAATAAAAAAACATGATAGAAATATTATGTTTTTTTTATTTAATAAATTTTATTATTAATAGTTCTAAAAAATAAATAATAATAATAATATTAAGTAGACAAGGAGGAATAAAAATGAAAAGAAAAAAATTAATAGCTATAATAACATTAATATTAACAATAATATTGGGTTTTTTAGTGTATAAAAATGTAAGCATAGAAAAGAATAAAGAGGATAAATATCAAGAGTATACACCACAGGAAGAGATATCAGAAGAACAAAATAGACAAACCAAAGTAACATTGTATTTTCAAAATATAGAAACTGGTGAGTTAGATACAGAGGTAAAAATAATGGATGCAAATATGTTGATAAAAGAGCCGGAAAAAGAATTAATAAATTTATTAATTAAAGGACCACAAGGGAGCAATTTAAAAAAATTAATTCCTGATGGCACTGTTGTTCATGATGTAAAAATTGATAAATCATGTGCAATTATTAATGTGTCAAATGAATTTTTAAATTATGAAAATGATGAAAATAAATTAAAAATAATTAATAGTATAGTAAATACATTAACTAATTTAAAAGAAATTAATTCCGTTAAATTTTTAATTAATGGAGAACAAAATGAAAAATTACCAGATATTTATACGAAAATTAATTAATAAATAATAAATAAATTAAATTTATTATTTATTTAATTT
>QWCV01003005.1_pt1 | contig 14922 bp, 13 predicted proteins | sample 1972621 | NCBI WGS metagenome assembly QWCV01 (sample SAMN09866699, study PRJNA288562) | Human gut metagenome isolate pre2_stool, whole genome shotgun sequencing... | isolation source: gut | host: Homo sapiens | place: USA: California
GGCTGCCGTTCACAGCAATCATGTTGCCCTTATGAAAATATTTGCACACAAATTCCGCGCTTTGGCGCCAGGCGACAATGTCGATGAAATCTGCCTTGCGCTCCTCACCGGCGCGCACGAAGTTGCGGTCTACCGCGATGCGGAACGTGCAGGTTGCAATTCCGTTCGGGGTGTGGCGCAATTCCGGGTCCGCCACCAGGCGGCCCATCAAAGCGATTACATTCAGCATTATTTTGCCTCCGTTTCCGCTTCTTCGGGCTGGGCGACAATCATCGTGCGCAGCACGCCGTCGGTGATTTTATACACACGGTCCAGCTCTGCGGGGAAATCCGGGCCGGACGTGAAGTGAATCACCGTGTACACGCCTTCCGTCTCATCGTTGATGGGGTAGGCCAGCTTGCGCGTGCCCCACTCGTCAACAGAATCGATGGTGCCGTTTGCCTCAATCATGGATTTGAACTTGCCCACCAGCGCGGCGGACGCCTCCTCATCCAGGCCGGCCTTCGTCACCAGCATGGTCTCGTATTTTGCCATTTCTGTGCACCTCCTTTTGGACTTATGGCCTCCCCGTCCAGATGCAGGGAAGCAAGGATAACCTGCCATTTCTGACAAGCAATTTATTATACAATACAACGGCGCGCCCTGTCAAGCAAAGCTTTGGCAAAGCGCGCCTTTTCTGCACTTTTTAAAAGGCGGCGCCTTACAGCGAGGCGGCCAGCTGCTTGAGGTAGCTGCGGAACTCTTCGCCAATTTCAGCGTGGCGCAGGGCCGTCTCCACCTGGGCCTGCATCACGCCCAGCTTCGAGCCCATGTCGTAGCGCTTGCCGGTGAAATCCACACCCGTCATGCCGCCCGCGCGGGCAATGACGGCCATGGCGTCTGTCAGCTGAATTTCGCCGCCCGCGCCGGGGGCCGTGTTCTCCAGCAGGGGGTAGATATCGGGCGTCAGCAAACAGCGGCCCAGAATGGAATACAGGCTGAACTCCTGCCCGGGGGCCGGTTTTTCAATCATGTCTGTGATGTTGTAAAGGTTATCTTTGATGGGGGTGCATTTCATGGAGGAATATTTGCGAATGGCCTCGCGGCTCACTTCCTTGATGCCCACGCAGGGTTTGCCCGTCTGGCCATAGGCGCGGATAAGCTGCGCGGCCACGGGGTCGTCGCCCATAATGACGTCGTCGCCGTACAGCACCACAAACGGCTCGTCTGCCGTGAATGGCTTTGCCTTCAAAATGGCGTGGCCCAGGCCCTTTGTCTCTTTCTGGCGCAGAAAGAAGATGTCTGCCAAATTGACAATGCCAAGGCACTGTTCCAGCATTTGGGCCTTGGCGGGGTTGGCCTCCAGGTTGCGCTCCAGCTCGAAGGCGTGGTCGAAATGGTCTTCCATAATGGCCTTGCCGCGGCCGGTGATGATGAGAATTTCTTCGATGCCGGCGGCCACGGCCTCTTCCACAATATACTGGATGGCGGGCTTATCCACGATGGGCAGCATCTCTTTGGGCATGGCCTTGGTGGCGGGCAGCACGCGCGTGCCCAGCCCGGCGGCGGGGATGACGGCTTTGCGGATTTTGTGCATGTTTGTTACCTTCCTTACTTTATGTTGAAGCTTGCCCCTGCGCACAGCGCAGGGGCAAGGGCCGCCGTGCGGCGGCAAAAAAACCGTATGTTACAGGCTGGTGCCGCCCTGCGCGCCGTAGCCGTAGCCTGTCAGGCCCGTAAGGCCGTAGGCAGAGGCAAGCTGCATCAGGCGCTCGGGGCCCACCCACAGGCCAAACGCATAGCACAGGGCCAGGTAGGCCACCAGCGCCAGCACAACGGCCAGCACACTGGTGCCGCCTGTGCGCATCAGCCGCGCGGCGTAATCGCGCGGGGCAAGGCCCTCGCTTTGCACGGCGCGTATTTTTTTGGCCGCATGGCGGCGGTAGAGGTACACCGCAAACATGGCGAACAGCACCTGCACGGCCAGGCCGGCCAGCCCGCCCACCTGCGAAAGCGCGCTGAGCACATTCAGCGGCAGCACATAGCCCAGCGGCAGGTCCATCAGGCGGAACATGGCAAGAAAGCCGGGGATGCTGGTAACGATGCCTGCCGCCAGCGCCAGCGCGGCCCAGCTGTNAAAACGCGGAAAAGCTGAAGCCGAACTTGCGGCCCGCCGCATCCATGCGGCTGAACTGGTACAGATAATACGGCGTGCTGGGGCCGATATAGGCCTGCCATTCAGAGGCGGAAATGCCGTCATAGCTGGCGGCAGGCTGTGCCGCCGCGCCCCAGCCGGGCCGTGCGCCGGCCCCGGGCTGCCCATAGCCCGGCGCGGGCCCGCCCGCCTGCGCATAAGGGTTTGCCCCGGCCGGGCCCCAGGCCCCGCTGGGGGCCCGCTGGCCCGCGCGGGCCGAAAGGGGCGTGCCGCAGTTTTCGCAAAACAGCGCCCCGGGGCGGTTTTGCACGCCGCAGGCGGGGCACACGCGCGGCGCGCCGCCTGCGGGCTGGCCCTGCGGCCCGCCCGCCTGCTGGGCGTGCTGCTGCGGCTGCCAGGCATAGCCCTCGGCGTGCTGCGCTTCGTGCACGCAGCCGCCCGCGGCCTGGTAGCAGGCGCGGTGGTAGGGCGTGCCGCATTCGGGGCACACCACAATGTCGTCGCCCGCGGCAAAGGGCTTGTTGCACACGCTGCACACACAGCCCACATAGTCGTTCATCAAAACAGTGCCTCCTTTGGCATGGGGCCGGCGCCGCGCAGGGCGCCGGCAGGGACCAGAATAACCTTACCATACACTATACAGCAAAATGCCCCAAAAAGCAAAGAATATTTGCGCCGGGGACGGGGCGCCTGCCAGCGGCGCTTTCCCGGCTTTTGCGGCGCGCCGCGTCTTTACAAGCGGGGCGCAGGTTTGGTATAATGTTTGCGCGACAAAAGTTAGAATGCGGCGGGGCGCCCCGCCCAAAGAGTGTGAAGGAACGAGGAGACGTATGGTATTACTGGATGAAGTGAAGCGCCGCCTTTCCGAGCTGCAGCCCGAAGTGGCGGATTTGGCCGACGCCCTGGCCATCGAGCGCAGCAAGCTGCGCCTGGAAGAGCTGGAGAACAAAAGCGCAGACCCCGCCTTTTACGACGACGCGGCCAATTCCGGCAAGGTGTTTGCCGAGATGGGCGAAATTAAGGAAAAGCTGGAGAGCTACCGCCAGCTGCAAGAGCTGTGCAGCGACGCCGAGACGCTGCTGGAGATGTGCGCCGAGGACGGCACAGACGAGGCCATGGCCGAAGAGGCCCAGCAGACGGTGGACACCCTGGCCGAAAAGGTGGAAGAGATGCGCCTTGTGACGCTTTTGACGGGTGAGTATGACGCAAACAACGCCATTCTTACCTTCCACGCGGGCGCGGGCGGCACCGAGGCGCAGGATTGGGCCGAGATGCTGCTGCGCATGTACACGCGCTTTGGCGCGCGCCACGGCTGGAACGTGAAAACGCTGGATTATTTGGACGGCGACGAGGCCGGCCTGAAAAGCGCCTCCATTCTGGTGGAGGGGCACAACGCCTACGGCTTTTTGAAAAGCGAAAACGGCGTGCACCGGCTGGTGCGCGTTTCGCCGTTCGATGCGTCGGGCCGCCGCCACACCAGCTTTGCCTCGCTGGAAGTGATGCCGGAGATGGACGACAAAATCACGGTGGAAATTCGCCCCGAGGACATCAAGATGGAAGTGTTCCGCTCGTCCGGCGCGGGCGGCCAGCACATCAACAAAACGTCCTCGGCCGTGCGCCTCATCCACATTCCCACGGGCATTGTGGTAAGCTGCCAGAACGAGCGCAGCCAGTTCCAGAACCGCGACATGTGCATGAAGATGCTGGCCGCAAAGCTGTACCAAATTAAAGAGCGCGAGCATCTGGATAAAATAAGCGACATCAAGGGCGTGCAGAAGGAAATTGCCTGGGGCAGCCAGATTCGCAGCTATGTGTTCATGCCCTACACCCTGGTGAAAGACCACCGCACCGGCTTTGAAAACGGCAATGTGGACGCCGTGATGGACGGCGATTTGGATGGCTTCATCAACGCCTACCTGAAGGCGGCCAGCAAGGGCGAGCTGGCAAAGTAAAACGTGCTGCAACAGAAAACACGGGCGCATGCCCGTGTTTTTCCTTCCCGGGCCGCACATGGCCCGCAGGCAGAAGAAAGGAGGGGGCGGCATGCGCCCCTTGAAGAGAATCATCCATTTTCGCTTGCCGGAGAAGGCTGTCTTCTGGCTGGTGCTGGCGGCGGTTGTGCTGATGCTTGTGCCCATGCTGCTGGTGGCACGGTATAACGTGCCCTGCGCGGACGATTACCATTTCGGCGCGCCCACCCATGCGGCATGGCAGGCTACGCACTCGCTTGCAGCCGTTGTAAAGGCCGCAGGGGAAAAGGTGGCCGAGCGGTATGCCAACTGGCAGGGCACCTATAGCGCTATGTTCCTGATGGCGCTGCAGCCGGCCGTGTTTGGCAATGGCTTTTACGCACTGGTGCCATTTTTAACGCTGGGCATGCTGGCGGCGGGCACATGCTTTTTCTGTCTTTCGCTGTTTACCAAACTGCTTGGCGCCAGCCGCTGGCAGGCGCTGGTGCTTGCCCTGGTGTGGCTGGGCATAGACACACAGCTTTTGCCCAGCGCCGTGCAGGGCTTTTACTGGTACAATGGCGCCATTTTTTATACCTTTTTCTTTGGGGTGCAGCTGTTTTATTTTGGCCTGCTGGCAAGGTATGTTGCCGCACGGCATGCGGCCAGGCGCCGCAGCGCCGCCTTTTTGACGGGCCTGTGTGCCCTGGGCCTTTTTCTGGGCGGCGGCAACCTTGTCACCGCTTTTGGCACGCTGCTGGTTTTGGTGTGTGTGCTGTGCCTGCTGGCTATCATGAAAAGCAGGCAATGGCGCGCGCTTTTGCTGCCCCTGGCCTTTTTGCTGGCAGGCTTTCTGGTAAGTGTGTGCGCGCCGGGCAACAGCGTGCGCCAGCAAAGCGAGAGCGGCGAGCCCCTGCCCGCGCCGCTGGCCGTGCTGCGGGCCATTCAGGAGGCTGTGCTGCAGTTCGATAAAAACTTGACGCTGCCTATTTTGCTGGCGCTGGTGTTTCTGCTGCCGGTGCTTTGGAATGCCGCGGCGAATGCGCATCTTTCGTTCCGCTGGCCGCTTTTGTTTTTTGTGTTCACCTTTGGCCTGTATGCGGCGCAGTTTTGCCCAACCTGGTATGCGCTGAAGCAGGCCGGGCCGGACAGGCTGCTGGACATCATTTTTTATTCCGCCTTCTTTTGGATGGCTGTCAACCTGTTCTATTTCCTTGGCTGGCTGCAAAGACGGCTGTGGGCAGAAAACGGCGCTGTGCCGCAGGGGCGCTATACCATTGGGTTTGTGGCTGTGACAGCGGCCCTTTTGGCCGTGAGCTGTTTTTCCATGCGGGACATGCTGAACTTTACCAGCATTCAGGCGATGAATGCGCTGCGCACCGGGCAGGCACAGCAGTACCATGCGGAATTTGAGGCCCGCGTGGAGATACTGGAGGATACCGCCCGGCCTGATGCCGTTTTGCAGCCCTATTCTGTGCGGCCGCGCGTGCTCTTTTTTGACGATGCCACGCCTTATGCAGATAACTGGCGCAACGAGGCCCTGCGGGATTATTACGGCAAACGCTCCGTTGTGGTGCTGCCGCCGTAAGGCGGCGTTTATAAAAGCGCCCGGAAAAAAACAACAGCGCCCTGCCGGGCTGCCCGGCGGGGCGCTGTGCTTTTTGGCATGGGGGCGCTTAATCGAACTGGACAGTTTCGATGTGTGCGATTTTGTGGTTGTAGATGTGGCGGTAGAACAAAAGCGCCAGCGCAAAGCCCACCACCTCGGCCAGCGGGATGCTGGCCCAAACGGCCGCAAGGCCGGAAAACTTTGCCAGCAGAAAGGCCAGCGGCAGCAGGAACACCAGCTGGCGCGTGGCGCTCATCACAAGGCTGATAAGCCCTTCGCCCAGCGCCTGGAACACGCTGGACATGACGATGCCCACCGCCGCCGGCAAAAACGAGAGCGCAATGATGCGGAACGCGGGCTCGCCCATGGCATGCATGGCGGGCGAGGCGTTGAACAGCCCCAGCAGGGGCCCGGCGCCCAGCTCGAACACAAGGGTGCCCGCGGCCATAATGGCAAGCGCCATCACGGTGGCAACGCGCACGGCGTCGGTGATGCGCTGCTTTTTGCGCGCGCCGTAGTTGTAGCCCACAATGGGCACCAGCGCGTTGGTGACGCCGAAGACGGGCATGAACACAAAGCTTTGCAGCTTGTAATAGACGCCGAACACGTTTACGGCCGTCTCGGTGAAGGTGATAAGAATTTTGTTCATGCCGAACACCATCACGCTGCTGAGGCTTTGCATGACAATGGACGGCAGCCCCACGCGGTAGATGACGCCAATGGTGTGCCAGCAGGGGCGAAAGCCCTTGACGCGCAGGCGGATTTCGTGGTTTTTGACATGGTTGATGGCCACGCCCAGCGCCGCGCCGCACCACTGGCCAATGACGGTGGCAAGCGCCGCGCCCGCCACGCCCATGGCGGGGAAGCCCAGCAGGCCGAAAATCATGATGGGGTCTAAAATAATATTGATGACAGCGCCTGCCATCTGGCTGGCCATCTGGTATACGGTTTTGCCGGTGGATTGCAAAATGCGCTCGAACGTAATTTGCAGAAAACAGCCCCCGCCCAGCACCGTCACAATGCGCATGTATACTTCGCCGCCCGCGGCAATTTCGGGCACGCTGGTGAACAGGCCCAGAAACCAGCCGCTGCCCACCGCGCCGGCCGCGGCGAACACAAGCCAGGTGGCCAGCGTGATGAACACGCCGTTTTCGGCCACCTTTTCGGCCCCGGCGCGGTCTTTCTGGCCGAGGCGGCGCGACAAAAGGGCGTTGATGCCCGTGGCGGTGCCCACGGCCACGGCCACCATCAGGTTTTGCACGGGAAACACCAGGTTCACGCTGGCCAGCGCGTTCTCGCTGAGCATGGCCACAAAGATGCTGTCCACCACATTATAAAGGGCCTGCACCAGCATGCTGAGCATAATGGGGAAGGCCATGCCCGGCAAAAGCGAGCGGATGGGCTTTGTGCCCATGACGTTTTCTTTTCTCTGCTCCATATTTGCTCCTTCACAGGCACCGGCGCGCAGGGGAAAATGCCGCCGGGGCGGCGCAGCTGACCGGGGGAACCGCACAGCCAAAGCCTCGCCGCGGCGAAAGGCCATGACGGGCGCCCCAGGGCACCGGTGCAAGCGTATTTCTTCTTCTTGAGACAACGGCCTATATTGTAACATAAAGCACAGGCGATGAAAAGGGGGGCTTTTGCGCGGCAGCAATGGGCTTTGCGCGCGATGGCAAAAAACAAAAAGCCCCCTGCGGCAGCGCGCCCGAACGGCGCGGGCTGTGCCCGCAGGAGGGCTGGTTTGAAAAGGCATAAAACGCGCCCCAAAGCCCGCGCGCGGCGCTATTTGCCCTGCAGGCGGATATCTTCGCCGCAGAAGGCCAGCATCTCGCAGCTGCCCAGCAGGCGCGAGACAAGCTTTTCGGTGTAGCGGCGCTGCAAATCTTCGTCGCGCACAATGTTGGTGGTGTATATGGTGGGCAGGCGGCGGCACACGCGCGTGTTCACAAGGCTGTACAGGCAGCTTGCCGTGTAGGGCGACAGGCATTCGGTGCCAAGGTCGTCCAGAATAAGAAGCTGGGCGGCCTCCAGCGCGGCCAGCGTGTCCCCGCCGGCATAGCGCTCTTTTTCCATGGCGTCAAAGGCGCTTTGCGCGCTGACGTACACCACATGGTACCCCTTTTGCAGCACCTCGCGCGCAATGGCAAGCGCCAGGTGGGTTTTGCCCAGGCCCGCGCCGCCGTATAAGTAAAGGCTGGGGTTTGAAAGGGAAAAATTGTGCGCGTACTGCTTGCAGTAATTCAGCACGTTTTCCATCTGTTCGCGCATGGAAATGCCCAGCGAGGGCTCGATTTGCGTGGGGTATTTTTCCAGCCGGAAGGCCTCGAAGGTAGAGAGCGCCAGCGGGAAAGCGGCGTTCATCTCGGCCGCGCGCATCTCGCGCACCAGCTGCTGCACGCAGGTGCACAGCGCGTCGCCGCGCCGGCCTGTGTCGCTGCAAAGCGGGCAGGTGAACTTGGGCTTGGCGCAAAAGCCCGCGGCGCGCAGCAGTTCATCGCGCTGTGCCTCCAGCGCGGCACAGCGGGCCAGTGCGGCCTGCTTTTTCTGCTGCGCGCCCGCAACGCCCGCGCGTGCGGCGGCCAGCCCGGCCTCCATCTGCTGCTGTTCCACTTCGGCCAGCTGGGGAATGGCGCTGCGCGCGGCGCGCAGCGCGTCGTCCGCCAGGGTAAGGGCCTTTTGGCGGCGCCCGGCCACCACGGCCAGCGCCCTGCGCGTAAGCTCTTCATTCGTCATGGCCCGCGCCTCCGTTCTTTTCAAATTTGGGCACGCGCCGCAGGCCGCGGCCCAAAACGGGCTTTGGCGCGGGCGAGGCCGGCTGGAAGTTGCGCATGGTGCCGGCGCTTTCGGCCATGACGTCGCGCACGGTGCGGTGCCCCTTTGTATACCACGCGCGCAGAATGCCGTTTACATAGCGCACGGTGCGGTGCTCGCCCGCCTCGGCCAGCGCTTCGGCAATCATTTCGCGCCCATAGCCGTATTCCTCGAACCAGGCGGCAATCATGTTCTTTTCCAGCTTGGTGAACTTGGCGTTTTCCAGGCCAAACACCCCGGCCACGGCGGCCTCGTTTTTCTCGCGCTGCGCCAGCAGGGCAAGGTGGCGCTCGGCGGCCTCGGCGGTGTCGATGCCCTCGGCCTGCCAGCCCAGCAGCGCGCGCTCAATGTACCGCGCGCTGCGCTTGCCCAGCGCGGTGAAATGGGCCACGCCCAGCAAAATAAGGTCGATGGGCAGGCCGTCCGCCAGGTACAGCGAGGCCAGAATGTTGGCGTCCCCCTGCGGGATGACGCCGCCCCAAAGGCGCTGGCACTCCTGCACCAGCTGGCTGACGGCGGGGTCGGCCTCGGCCGCGCGCGCAATTTCCGGCGCGGTAAGGCGCGTGCGCACGGGCGCGGCGGAAATATCTGCCGCCGGGGCGGGGGTGTCTGCCGTCTCCAGCAGGCCCACGCCCTTCCAGTACACAAGGGCCTCGCGGGCCTTTTCGGGGCCCGCAAGGTGCAGCGCGCGGGCAATGGCGGCCTCGTCTGTCTGGCCGGTGGCCACCACATACAGCGCCACGCGCAGCCAGTCGTCCTCCAGCTGGGGCAGTTTTGTAAAAATAAGCTGGGGCACGCGCACGGCGTCCCCGTTTTGCTGTGCAAGGCGGTAGGCCATGCGGCGCGCCTCCTTTCCGCCTGGTTTTCGGCGCGGCGGGGCCGCCGCGCCCAAAACGCAAAATTTCGCATCATTCAGTATAGCATAGTTTCGCCCGATTTGCTATACTCAAACACAGAACGGGCCGCCCCCGGCCGGGGCGCCGGGGCAGAAAAGGGGGACGCATATGGAACAGCAGACGCTTTTCGGCGGCGAGGTGGCGCGGCCGCTGGCCAGCCGCATGCGCCCGCGCACGCTGGAGGAATTTTTCGGGCAGGAGAAGCTTTTGGGCGAAGGGAAGATTTTGCGCCAGCTCATCGATTCCGACAACGTGCCCAGCATGATATTCTGGGGCCCGCCGGGCGTGGGCAAAACCACGCTGGCGCGCATTATTGCCCGCCGCACCAAGGCGGAATTTGTGGATTTTTCGGCCGTGACCAGCGGCGTAAAAGAGATTAAAGCCGTGATGCAGCGCGCAGAGGACGTGCGCCGCTTTGGGCAGAAAACCATTTTGTTTGTGGATGAAATTCACCGCTTTAACAAGGCCCAGCAGGATGCCTTTCTGCCCTATGTAGAGCGCGGCAGCATTGTGCTGATTGGCGCCACCACCGAAAACCCCTCGTTTGAAATCAACTCGGCTTTGCTTTCGCGCTGCAAGGTGTTTGTGCTGGAGGCGCTTACCCCCGCGCAGGTGACGGCCGTGCTGCGCCGCGCGCTGACGGACGCGCGCGGCTTTGGCGGGCAGAACGTGCAGATAGCGGACGATTGCCTTGCCATGATAGCCAATTTTGCAAACGGCGACGCGCGCACGGCCCTGGGCACGCTGGAGATGGCCGTGCTGAACGGCCGGCGCGAGGGCGGCAAAATTTATGTGGAAAAGCAGCTGCTGGAGCAGTGCGTCTCGAAAAAATCGCTTTTGTACGACAAGGCGGGCGAAGAGCACTACAACCTGATTTCGGCGCTGCACAAATCGATGCGCAATTCCGACCCGGACGCCGCCGTGTACTGGCTGGCGCGCATGCTGGAGGCCGGGGAGGACCCGCTGTATGTGGCCCGCCGCCTCATTCGCTTTGCCAGCGAGGACATTGGCCTGGCCGATTCGCGCGCGCTGGAAATTGCCGTGGCGGCCTACCAGGCGTGCCACTTTCTGGGCATGCCGGAGTGCAATGGGCACCTGACGCACGCTGTGATTTACCTTTCGCTGGCGCCGCGCTCGAACGCGGTGTACAAGGCCTATGAGGCCGCAAAGCAGGACGCCCTGCACATGCTGGACGAGCCTGTGCCGCTGGTGATACGCAACGCGCCCACGCGGCTGATGGGCGAGCTTGGCTATGGCGAGGGCTATGTGTATGCGCACGACACGGAAGAAAAAATAGCCGCCATGGAATGCCTGCCCGAAAGCCTGCGCGGCCGCCGCTATTACCTGCCCGGCGAGGCGGGCAGCGAGGCGCGCGCCAAGCAGAAGCTGGAGGCCGTGCTGCGCTGGCGTGCGGCGCACGCGCCCGGCGCAAAGGCGCAGCCGCAAGGCGAAGAAGAAAGCGGGCATGGGGGCGGCGCGGAACCCGGCGCAAAGGCGCAGCCGCAAAGCGAAGAAGAAAGCGGGCGCGGGGGCGGCGCGCCCGGGGCGAAACAGGCGGCCAAGTGACGCCCGGCCCGCCGGGCGTGCCACCCGGGGCCGGTGCGGGCGGCGAAACCGCCCCGTTACCCGCGGGCCTGCCCACGCAGCGGGCGGCCCTCTGCGCGCTTGCGCGCCGTGCTTTGCACAGGCTGGCACGCAAAGCAAGCGCCGCCTGTGCAAAAAAGCGCTGGACGCGCGGGGTGGGCCCCGGCCCGCCAGGCGCGGAAAAAACAGGAAATGTGCGCCCGGCCGTTTAAGCCGCGGCAAAGCGTGCCACACTATGGCTGACACCGCAAAAGGAGGCCAGCCAGATGGAAAAGCGTGAAGTGAAGCGCGGCGAAGTGTTTTATGCAGACCTCAGCCCCGTGGTGGGCTCGGAGCAGGGAGGCGTGCGGCCGGTACTTATCGTGCAGAACGATATTGGCAACCGGTTTTCGCCCACGGTGATTGCCGCGGCCATCACCTCGAAACAGGATAAGACAAACCTGCCCACCCACATTCCGGTAAAGGCGGGCACGGGCGGCCTTTCGCGCGACAGCGTGGTGCTGCTGGAGCAAATTCGCACGCTGGATAAACACCGCCTGCGCGAAAGAGCCGGGCGCGTGGGCGCGGAAGAGATGCGCAAGGTGGACGCGGCGCTGGGCGTAAGCTTTGGCCTGCAAAGCGGCGTGTGAAGGGCCGCGGCGCACGCGCCCGGCCGGGGCGGCGCGGGCATGAAAAAGGGGAGGGCGAATGCCCTCCCCTTTTTGGGGGTGCGCTGGCGGCGCCATGCGCCCCAATGCCCGGTTCAGCGCCTTTGCCTGCGGCAGGCAGAAAAACGCGCGGCACGGCCGTTTGGGCCATGCCGCGCGTTTTTTGCTTTGAGGGCCTTGTTTCAAGCGGCCCGCTGGCGCTTTTGTTTGCGCCGCGCTGTTGCCGCGCCTACTGCGCGCGGGCCATCATCATTTTGGCGGCCTTGTAGATATCGCCGCAGCCCAGCGTGATAACAAGGTCGCCGGGCTTTGCATGGGCCAGCACATGGTTTACCACTTCGTCGAAGGTGGGAAACCACACGCTGCCGGGTATTTTGGCCGCAAGGTCTTTGGTGCGCACGGTGTAGTCTTCCGCGCGCTCGCGGCTGCCCATAATTTCGGTCATCACCACATGGTCTGCAATGGGCAGCACGCGGGCAAATTCGTCCAGCAGCATCTGCGTGCGCGAATAGGTAAACGGCTGGAACACCGCCCACACCTGGTTGTAATCCATCTCTTTGGCGGCGCGCAGGGTGGCCTCCAGCTCGGTGGGGTGGTGGGCGTAATCGTCCGCAATGGTTACGCCGTTCACCTCGCCCAGTATTTCGAACCGGCGCCCTGCGCCGCGGAAGGCCGCAAGCCCCTGGGCGCACTGGCCGGGCGTGCAGCCCGCGCCCTCGGCGCAGGCATAGGCGGCCAGCGCGTTGTACACATTGTGGTAGCCCGGCACCGAAAGGCGCACATGCACGCCCGGCACGCCGTGCACGGCCACGTCAAACTCGAAGAAGGACGGGCGGTACTCCCGCACGTTCACGGCGCGGTAATCGGCCTGCTGGTGCACGCCGAAGGTGCGCACGTCGCGGTCGATGTCGTCCACGGCGGCCAGCGTGTTGGCGTCGTCGATGTTGGCGATGACGCGGTGCTCGGTAAGCAGGGCAAATTTGCGAAACGCCGCCTTCAGGTTGTCCATGGTTTTGAAAAATTCCAAATGGTCGGCGTCAATGTTCAGCACAACCGACGTGTGCGGCACAAGCTGCAAAAATGTGTTGTGGTATTCGCACGCCTCCACCACGATGTTGCGCCCCGCGCCATAGCGGCCATAGCCGTCAATCAGTGGCAGTTTGCCGCCAATGACGGCGGCCGGGTCCATCCCGGCCATCACCATGATCTGCACTGTCATGGCGGTGGTGGTGGTTTTTCCGTGTGTGCCGGAAATGCAGATGGGGCAGGGGTAGGTGTTGGTGACATAGCCAAGCAGCACGCTGCGTTCCACCGCGGGGATGCCAAGGCGCGCGGCCTCTTCCAGTTCGGGGTTGCCCTTCATGATGGCGGCCGTATACACCACCAGCTGCGCGCCGTGCACATTTTCGGCCCTGTGGCCGTGATACACCGGGATGCCCATGGCCTTTTCCCGTTCCACAATGTCGCCTTCGCCCACGTCCGAGCCCGTTATCTCATACCCCACCGCGTGCAGAATTTGCACCAGCGGAAACATGCCGCTGCCGCCAATGCCTACAAAGTGGAGCTTTGTTTTTCCGTCCAGCAAATTGCTGTTGAAACCGTTCATGCTGTGCCCCCTAGATTTTTTATACAAAATATTATATAATAATTTTAATAAAAAATAAACATTTTTGCGTTCACTTTTATGCGAACTTTGCTATAATAGAAACACTAAGACGTTTTTTGCCGAACCGGTGTGTTGATGAGGGTGAAAACAACGGCGGCCCGCGGGCCGCGCGCAATGAGAAGGAGAGGACAAAACCATGGCAAGCATGCGGGGCCCCGTGCAGGATTATGAGCTGAAAGACGGCGTGCTGCGCTGCCTTGTAGAGGATAAGGCGGCGTTTTATAAACAGGACCCAACGCGCGTGCTGGCGCTTTTTACAGCCAGTGCCGCCGAGGGCTGCGGCATTGACGACGACACCTACGCCGCCGCCATGCAGGCGGTGGGCGGCATAGCGCGGCTGCACGCGAAAGTGGTGCGCGAGGCGGTGCAGAACATTCTGCTTTCCGACGCGCCGGAAAAAATCATCCCCCTGGTGGCGGGCAACGCCCTGGGGCAATATGGCATTACGGGCACAGGCCAGGGCCTGGAAGAGCTGCGCGACGTGCCCTGTACCATGGAGACAAGATGGTGGAGCTTTTTGCGCATGTGCAACGCGCACTATGCGCTGGTGTGCGAGCGGCTGGGCTTTTCCCAGCGCTTTGCAGACGTGCTGGCCGGGCTGGACAGGCTGGCCGCCACCACGGCCCTGCCGCAAAGCGTGCCAGAGCTGAAGCGCCTTTTGTGCCGCCTGCCGGAATTTGACTACGAGGCCGCCGTGCGCACGCTGATGCGCACAGACGTGCGTTGGGCCGGGCAGCTTGCGCTGTATGACGCGCTGTGCTTTTCCGGCGAGCCGTACCGCATGCGCCATCTGGCCGTGACGGCGGCAGACCTTGCCGCGGTGGGCATTATGGGCCAGAAGGCCACCTGGGTGCTTTCGCAGCTGATGGAGGCCGTGCTGAAAGCACCGGAGGTGAACACCCAGCCCGCGCTGATGGCCCTGGCCCAAACGCTGGCGGCAGAGTATAAATAAGCCCGGCAGTTTTGCGTGAACAGCAGTGTGAAAAAACGCCCGGCAACCCGTTCAGGGTTGCCGGGCATTTTTCATGCGCCCAAATTGCCGGCCCAAAGCCTTTTGGTTGCACCGGCGCGCCGGAAGGCGCTTTTTGTGTGCCCGGCCCGCGGCGTGCTGCCGGAAAGCGCGGGTGCCTACCGGGGTGTGCGGATGTCGTCGATCAGCTGCTGCAGATGGGCAATCACCTGAGGCGAAAGGCCGCTGGTGTCCAGCAGCTGCCGGTCGTCCAGGCACAGCAGATAGTCGGTTGACACAGAGAAAAAACGGGCAATTTTTACCAGCATGTCAATGGACGGCTGGATGTTGTTGTTTTCCCAGTTGGAAACGCTTTGCTTTGTAACGCCAAGCGCCTTGGCCAGCTGTACCTGGCTGAGGTTTCGGGCGGTGCGAAGCTGGCGTATTTGGCTACTCAGCATAGTTACCTCCCGCAAAGTGAAAATATTACAATACTATTGTATGATAAGAATTGACAATATAAAAATACTATAGTATTGTAATAATGTACTTGCGCAAGAATCTGCGCAGATGCACGATGTGAAAGACCTGCTAATAAAAGTCAAGTAGAAATTTCAGATTTTTAGGGAGGCGAAAAAATGCAATACAAAATCAAGCCGCTGAGCATCTCAAAATTA
>QWCV01003690.1_pt1 | contig 14878 bp, 6 predicted proteins | sample 1972621 | NCBI WGS metagenome assembly QWCV01 (sample SAMN09866699, study PRJNA288562) | Human gut metagenome isolate pre2_stool, whole genome shotgun sequencing... | isolation source: gut | host: Homo sapiens | place: USA: California
AAGAAAAACGATGAAATCAAACTCGTTCTTAAAAAATCGAAAGGCTTTGACAGCCTTATTGCTTTGCACAGGTTTCGTTGCGACTCAGCCGTTCAGTGTGATGGCCGAAGAAATTGTAACTGCCGTACAAACTGTCCAGCAACAGAAACAATCCGTATCAGGTACGATTAAAGATCCGGTAGGGGAACCGGTTATTGGTGCCAGTATTTTAGAGAAAGGTACTACCAATGGTACAATTACTGATTTCGATGGTAATTTTACATTGAATGTGGCTCCAGGAGCTACATTGGTTATTTCTTATATAGGATATAAGAATCAAGAGATGAAAGTTATTCCGGGAAAATCACTTAACATTATTTTGCAAGAGGATACAGAAACGTTGGAGGAAGTGGTGGTAGTCGGTTATGGTGTGCAGAAGAAATCAGATGTGACCGGTTCTGTTACTTCAGTAGGGAAGGAGCGTCTGGGAAAACTTCCGGTGACGAATGTATTACAAGCTGTTCAAGGTGCGGCGGCAGGTGTTACTATTACACAAACATCTTCCATTCCGGGCGATGCACCGGATGCTTTGGTGCGTGGCCAGAATTCCATCAATGCTAATTCCGGGCCATATATTGTTGTGGACGGTGTGCCTATCAGCAAGTCGGGAGGTACATTGAATGATATCAATCCGAATGATATTGAATCCATGGAAATTTTGAAGGATGCTTCGGCCACTGCCATTTATGGTACAAACGGTGCGAATGGTGTTATTTTGATTACTACTAAGCGTGGTACTTCCGGCAAGCCGACTATTCGTTATAACGGATATTTCGGAGTGGAGGATTTTTCTCATAAACTAGATTTCTGTGATGGTGCGCAAATCACTCAACGTTATAGAGATTATGTGTCACAGAACCCCGGAGAAACCATGTATAATGATTATGTGAAGAATGCATACGAAGCGGAAAATCAGGCCAATGGTATAGAGAATGATTGGATTGATGCTGTATCGCAAACTGGTATCATCCAAGACCATAACGTAAGTATCGGCGGTGGGGCGGATAATGTGAAGTATTACGTTTCTGCCGACTATATGAGTCAGAAAGGTGTGTTGAAAGGGTTCAACTACAAACGTTACTCTATTCGTACGAATATTGATATGAATGTGACTGATTATATGAAGGTGGGAACTAATTCCTATATAGTATCTCATAACCGTGACGGTGGACGTGTTAACTTTCTGATGGCTGAGGCTATGTCTCCTTATGCAAAAATGTATGAAGAAGACGGCAGCTATTGCATTAATCCGATGTACAGTGAAACTTTGTTTACCAATCCGTTGATGTGGACTACTACTAATCCCGAGCGTCGTCAGTGGAATATCAATATAAACGGTTATGCCGAGATTGATTTCGGAAAGTTGATTTCTCCTCTTAAAGGATTGACCTATAAATTCAATGGTGGTTATGCATATATGCCCAAACGTTATAATAATTATGAAGGTAAGTCGGTGAATAATAAGACCGGTTATGCTGAAATAAAGAATGAAGAAACACAAAGTTATACCATAGAGAATATCCTTGCTTATAATCGTGATTTTGGAAAGCATCATTTGGATTTGACAGCTTTGTATGCCGCTTCACGTAAGAAATATCAACGTTCGCAAGCTATGGCCAGCAAATTTATTAATGACGACCAGCAGTGGCATAACATGGGTAGTGCGGAAACACCTAGCGTAGCTTCATATACCGACCTTTATACTACTGTTTCACAAATGGGACGAATTAATTATTCTTATGACAGCCGTTACTTGTTTACATTTACAGTGCGTCGGGACGGTTCTTCTGTTTTCGGTGATAATAACAAATACGGTGTATTCCCTTCTGTCGCTTTAGGTTGGAATATTGCTCGTGAATCATTTATGGAATCTTCCAGTAATTGGTTGAACACATTAAAGCTGCGTGCGTCTTATGGTAAAGCGGGTAATGAGGCCATCGGAGTATATCAGTCACGTGTGAAGATGGATTCAGGCATGTTGGCTTTAGGCGGAGCTTCGAATGCAGGTTTATGGCCCAATGATTTGATGGGGAATGCGGATCTGACTTGGGAAACCACAAAGAGTTTCAATGTCGGTCTGGACTTCGGACTTTGGAATAACCGTTTGACAGGTAATATTGATGTCTATTTCTCAAAGACCAACGATTTGCTTCTGAAACGTAATTTACCTAAAGTAACTGGTTACAATACCGTGTACTCCAATATGGGTGAAACAGCTAATAAAGGTGTGGAATTGACACTGAATTCCCGTAATATTGTTTCAGGCGATTTTACCTGGAGTTCCAATTTGGTATTTTCATGGAATAAGAATGAGATAAAAGACCTTTATGGAGACGGACAGAACGACTTGGGTAACCGTTGGTTCCTTGGACATCCGATAGGCGTGATTTATGATTATACAATGGTTGGAATCTGGCAGGAAGATGAGATAGCCCGTGGCGACCATTTGAATTGGGACCCGATTGCAGAAGCTGGTGATGTGAAGTTGGCGGATATCAGTGGCCCTGACGGAGTACCTGATGGCAAGATTGATGACAATGACCGTACCATCAAAGGGCAGACAACACCGAAATGGATTGGTGGTCTGACGAATACGTTCACTTATAAGGATTTTACATTGAGTATCTTTATCCAGACTACACAAGGATTGAAAAAGAACAATTCATTGATCGGTATGGCAGGTGATGAAATGGGACGTCGTAATACCACTACTGAAATAGGTTATTGGACTCCGGAAAACAAGAGTAACGAATGGCGTTCATTGCGTAAGAACTCAAACAAACATGGATATGGTTTCCCTTGTGATGCCAGTTATACACGTATCAAAGACATCACATTAAGTTATACTTTCCCACAGCGCATGATTCAGAAGATGGGTATCGGTGGTTTGCAGCTTTATGTGAGCGGACGTAACCTGTTTACTTTCACGGATTGGGTAGGTTGGGATCCTGAAGCTCGTCAGGTAGCTCGTGGTAATAGTTCATGGGATAGTACAAGAGGTGAAACTGTATATGACAGCAGTAACTACCCGATGACTAAGAGTTGTGTATTTGGAGTTAATTTAACATTCTAAAAAACGAAGAACTATGAAATTTAGAAATATATTATTAACAACTTTTGCTGCATCGGCATTTGTTATTGGGACTACATCATGCAGCGATAGTTTTCTGGATGAGAAAATGTACTCTAGTTATGGTCCGGAAGTATCAGATGTAAATGCGAAATTGGTAGGTCTGCACCGTCAATATGCTGCTATATGGGGAATGTCCAGTCAGCAGGGATTTGTAGGATGCTGGCAGGTAGGTACGGATGTAGGTGCTCCCGGTGACACTCAGGGGGTAGAGGTTCCTTTTTACAGATATCAGGAATTGAATGCAGAGAATGCAGGGGTAAGTTTCCTTTGGGAAAAATTATATGAGCTCATTAATAGTGCGAATCAGATTATCGCTTCACAAGCTGAAGGCGGTGATGCGGCGGCAACAGCCGAAGCCATGTTTTTTCGTGCTTATGCATACAATATGTTGGTGACATTATGGGGAGATGTACCTTTAGTGACAGAATCTACTAGTATTCCGCGTACAGATTATACCCGTAATGCGGTTGCCGAGGTGGATGGAGTCATTGATTCTGACTTGGTTTATGCCATGTCTAATCTTCCGGTAGTGGGAGCTGCCAAAAATGAAAGCCGTATAAATCAGGACATGGCAAGACAGTTGGCAGGAGAAGCCTATCTTCGGATGGGTATGCGTGATGCTTCCTATTTCAAAAAGGCGGAAGATGCGGTGACGCCTATTATAACAGGTGGTAAATATGAACTGATTTCAGCAAGATATGGTAAATATGCGGCCGAGCCGGGTGATTATTATCATGATATGTTCCGTTGGGGGAATCAGCGTCGTTCACAGGGGAATATGGAGGCTATCTGGACTTTCGAAATGGAGTATAACCGTGATGTGAATGGCGGTACAATTGACAATCCGCAACAACGCCGTAACTGGGTTCCTGCTTTCCATAAACTGGATGGTATGGTGAATGCGGATTCCATAGGCGGTCGTGGTAATGGCCGTTTGCGTATCAGCAATTTTGTGAAATACGGATTGTATGAGAAAGGTGATATCCGTAATTCTAATTATAATATCCGTCGTGTAATGTGGTATAACAAGCTCGGTTTTTCAAAAGAAGTTGGTATTGATGCTAAAGGGTTCTTGGTGGATAAAGACAAAGGTGTAAGAAATGTGACATTAAAAACGGGCGACCAGGTCATCCCTCACGAGGGAGATTCATTGAACGTATTTTATCCTCATCCCACTAAATGGGGGGCTTATGATGAAACCGATGATTTTGGTTATGCTGTAGTGAAGGACTGGCCTGTGATGCGTTTGGGAGAAACTTACTTGCTCCGTGCAGAGGCTCGTTTCCGTCAGGGGAATACACAGGGGGCGGCTGATGACATCAATGTGTTGCGCGACCGTGCCTTTAAAGACTATCGTGCGGTGGCTCCGGGTGCTGGTAAAGTAACGGCTGATCAGATTGACATTGACTTCATTTTGGATGAACGTGCCCGTGAATTGATTAGTGAGGAGAACCGTCGTATGACTTTAGTCCGGACCAATACGTTGGCCGAACGTATCAAACTGAATGGGGATATGGAACCTGCCGCACCAAGCAATAAGGTGATTACAGGTTTTGATGCCAATATCCATACACTGCTTCCGATACCTCTCACCGAGATTCAATTGAACAAAGACGGAGATTTGAAACAGAATCCGGGTTATTGATTCTGTCGGATATAAGTAAGAAGATAGATATATAAAATATTGAAAGAGCATGAAGGGCATATCTCTTAAAGAGAGTGCCCTTATTTTATTTCCTCTAGTTTGGTAAATCCGACGTGATTTATTTCTTTAGAAAGAATAAAAAGCGGCTTTTGGCTGATTTCTGTCCTATTTTGCACGAATTATACCCCCTTTTTTATTAGCAGAATATGTATTTTTGAGGAATAAAAAACAGCTGTATCGGGTTGGAACTCGATGACAGGTAATGAATAACCCCATAAAATACTATGATGCGACTTTTATTATCTCTTTTATTGCTTTTGTCATTTTTGCAGATGAATGCACAGACTTATCCTAAAGTGATTCTTCCGGGTGATTATCCTGACCCTTCCATTATGCGTGACGGCAAGGATTACTACATGACTCATTCTCCTTTCTATTACGCTCCCGGATTCTTAATCTGGCACTCGCAGGATTTAATGAACTGGGAGCCGTTATGTCGTGTCATGCCTCAATATGAAGGCTCTGCCATGGCACCTGATTTGTTGAAATACAAAGATACTTATTATATTTATTATCCTGCCGCAGGAACCAATTGGGTGATGTGGGCGAAAGATATTCGTGGGCCGTGGAGTCTTCCCGTAGACTTGAAGGTAGGAGGAATTGACCCTGGTCATGTCGTGAATAGGGAGGGAAATCGCTATCTTTATGTGGATAAAGGGGAGGTGATCCGGTTAACAGAAGACGGACTTGCTACCGTTGGGGAGAAGAAGAAAGTATATGACGGATGGAAATATCCTGATCATTGGGATACGGAATGCATGTGTCTGGAGTCCCCGAAACTGAATGAACACAATGGCTACTATTATCTCACTTCTGCTCAAGGAGGAACCGCAGGACCCGCAACCAGCCACATGGTTGTATCAGCCCGTTCAAAAAGTGTGACCGGCCCCTGGGAGAATTCACCTTACAATCCCATTGTGCATACATATAGTGCAACGGATAGTTGGTGGTCTAAAGGCCACGGCACGTTGATAGATGATGTGAACGGCAACTGGTGGATTGTTTATCATGCATATGCCAATGGCTATCATACATTAGGACGCTCCACCTTGATTGAACCGATAGAATGGACGGAAGACGGCTGGTATCGTACCGTATCTGCCGCTACCCCTGTCACTCCGGAGCAGGAAATCAAACATGGATTGGAACTGTCCGATGATTTCAAAGGTCCTCAATTGGGACTTCAGTGGACTTTTTGGAAAGAATATGCTCCCAAATCCCTGACTTTCAAGGAGGATATCTTATGGATGAAGGCCAAAGGTCGGACTCCTGCCGACGGACGGGTGTTGTTGACCACCGCTGAAGACAAAAATTACGAAACACAAGTGGAAATCCGGACAGGGAATGGAAATGTGGCCGGGCTTATCCTGTATTATAATGAAAAGGCTTATGCCGGAGTCGTTTCCGATGGAAAGAGATTCTATATTTACCGGAATGCGGAGCACAAGACGGAACTTCCCAATCGTATTGGGAAACATTTCTTTGCCAGACTGCACAATTGCGGTAACCGTCTGTCCGTCGAGGTGAGTAAAGACGGGGAAGAATGGACTGTCCTTGCCAGTGATATGGATGTTTCCTCCTTGCATCACAATAATTATGGTGGTTTTTATGCTTTGCGTGTTGGTCTGTTTTCCGCTGGAAAAGGAAGTTCGGGTTTCAGCCGCTTCCGTTATCGGAATGCAGTTCCGCGAGAGAAAGATATGAGCGCCTATCTGATGGTCTTCCACAAAGACGAGGACCATGGACTTCACATGGCAATCAGTCCCGACGGCTACACTTTTACCGCCTTGAACGAAGGAAAGCCCGTCATAGCCGGAGATACGATAGCTGAACAGAAAGGTATCCGCGATCCGCATATCTTCCGTGGTCCGGATGGAGCATTCTATCTGTCGATGACCGATTTGCATATTTATGCGCAGCGTGACGGATATCGTGATACAGAATGGGAACGCGATGGAAAAGAGTACGGATGGGGTAACAACCGGGGGCTGGTATTGATGAAATCTTGGGATCTGATTCACTGGAAGCGTACTAATCTGCGCTTTGACAAATTATCTGCTGCTTACAGTGAGGTAGGTTGCGCTTGGGCTCCTGAAGTGACCTATGATGATAAAAAAGGAAAGTTGATGATGTATTTCACCATGCGCTTTAAGAATGAAGCGAACAAACTTTATTATGTATATGTCAATGACGACTTTGATAAGTTGGAAACTTTACCTCAGCTTCTTTTTCAATATCCCGATGAGAAGATTTCTGCTATCGATGCGGATATTACCCGTATAGAAGATAAATATCACATGTTTTACGTTTCGCACGATGGGGGCGCCGGTATCAAGCAGGCTGTTTCGGATAGGGTAAACAGTGATTACGAGTATAATGCCCGTTGGTATGATCCTGAACCCACGGCGTGCGAAGCTCCGAACTTGTGGAAACGCATTGGTGAGGATAGATGGGTGTTGATGTATGATGTGTACGGGCAGAAGGTTCATAATTTCGGATTCAGTGAAACTTCCGACTTCGTACATTTCACTCCTTTGGGACAGTTTAACCAAGGAGTGATGAGGACTACTAACTTTACTTCTCCCAAACATGGGGCAATCATTCATCTTACCCGCTAGGAAGCGGAACGCCTGGCAGAACATTGGGGGATGTCTTACGATGCTTTGCTTCCATCTGAATAAGAAACATTTTATATAAAATAATTCATGATGAGTAAACTGAGAAACAGCTTGTGTGAGTTGTGCACAGCTTTGATTTTCTTTTGCGGATGCAGCAATGAACCGTTGCAACCCATTCGTTCAGGTGAGATATGGCCTGATAACAACGGAGAGCATATCAATGCCCATGGGGGCGGAGTAATGTACCATGATGGAACATACTATTGGTTCGGTGAGAATAAATGTGATACTACCAGCAGTGCCATGGTGGGAGTAATGTGCTATTCTTCTCGGAATCTTACTGACTGGAAGAACGAAGGCGTAGCGCTTTCTGTTGTTGATAACGACAGCAGCGACATAGCGCGTGGATGTATATTGGAACGTCCTAAAGTGATATATAATGCGAAAACAGGGAAGTTTGTGATGTGGTTCCATCTGGAATTGAAAGGAAAAGGTTATGCAGCCGCCCGTGCCGGGGTAGCAGTCAGTGATACTCCTGCCGGTCCTTACCGTTTCATCCGTTCGGGACGTGTCAATGCTGGTAAGCTGCCTGTTGATATGGACGGACAGGCTGTTGCAGTGCTGGATACTCTGAATGCCAAGAATTATGAAAAATGGTGGACTCCCGAATGGACGGATGCTGTGAACAAAGGCTTGATAGTAAAGCGTGATTTGGATGGCGGACAGATGTCTCGCGATATGACTCTTTATGTAGATGAGGATGGTAAAGCCTACCATATTTACTCTTCCGAAGAAAACCTCACACTCCAAATAGCGGAATTGAGCGATGACTATCTTTCACACACAGGGAATTATGTGCGTGTGGCTCCGGCAGGACACAATGAGGCACCTGCTATCTTCAAAAAAGACGGAACCTACTGGATGATCACTTCCGGTTGTACCGGTTGGGCTCCCAATGAGGCTCGTATGTTCTCGTCTTCTTCCATCTTCGGACCGTGGTCTCAGCATCCCAACCCTTGTGTGGGACCTAAGTCGGAACTTACGTTTGGCGGACAGAGCACTTATATTCTGAAAGTGGAGGGGAAGAAAGACGCCTTTATATTTATGGCGGATATCTGGCGTCCGGAGCATCCCAGTGATGCCCGTTACATTTGGTTACCTGTTCAATTCAAGGAAGGAATTCCATACGTGGAGTGGATGGACAACTGGACACTGGATTTCTTTCAGTAATCCCTGTTGAAAATAGTCTGAAGGATGGAAAATAGTGCAATAGTCTGTTCTTGACTGATTATTGCATCCATCTTGCTCGATTTTACCCCTATGGTTGTCAATCAGATTTTTTATCTTTGCTATCGGTAAAAAGAGATAATAGGTATTAAAGATAGGTTTTTAGGAAGAAGGTTAACATACTGTGATGTGATAATAGAATTTTAGGTTAGGTTAAGTTAGAATTGAAGGCATATTTCGTGAGGAAATGTGCCTTTCTGTTTTCATTACCTTTCTAGGTTCGTATATTTGTAATGTCGAATTTGTGAAACTTAAAATAGAATATGCATGAAAAAGATTGGATTGTTTTTGTTGTTAGGTTTTTCTCTTTCGTGGCTGGTGTCTGCTTGCCAAGAACGTCAGCAGGAAAGACGGAAGGAAGTGCCTTTGGATTCTATTGTACTGAGTGACCCTTGCATTTTGGCAGACAGGAAGACGGCTATGTATTATATGACCGGAACCGGCGGTATGCTTTGGAAAAGCAAGGATTTGAAACTTTGGGAAGGACCGTTTCATGTGGCAAAGACTGATTCCGGTTCGTGGATGGGACCGAAACCAATGATTTGGGCTGCCGAGTTACATCCGTATAAGGGCAAGTATTATTATTTTGCCACTTTCACCAATCAGGCGGTGAAGATTGATACGGTACAAGGGAATGTAATAGAGCGCCGTGCCAGTCATGTTTTGGTGAGCGATAACCCGGACGGACCTTACGTTCCGATGAAGGATTCCACTTACCTGCCTGCTGATAAACCAACCTTGGATGGGACTTTCTGGGTGGATAAGGACGGAAAGCCTTATATGGTATATTGTTATGAATGGTTGCAAGCCTTGGACGGTACGATAGAGAAAATAGAACTGAAGCCTGACTTAAGTGGAACCATAGGCGAAGGGAAATTGCTGTTCCGTGCCAGCGAATCGCCGTGGAGCCGTGAAAAAGATGCGGATGGCAAGGACAAACCGAATAAAGTCACTGACGGTCCGTATCTATTCCGTACAGGAACAGGTAGACTCGGTATGATTTGGACTAGTTGGATTTATAATGTGTACACTCAGGGAGTGGCTTATTCTGAAAGCGGAACCTTGGATGGACCATGGATACAGGAGAAAGACCCGATTACTCCTCCCAATTTCGGTCATGGGATGTTGTTTCAGACCTTGGACGGTAAATGGTTGATGTCTGTACATAGTCATAAAGATGTAAACGGGCGTTATATTCGTATTCCTCACTTGTTTGAAGTCGATTTTTCCAGAGATAAATTGGTGGTGGGAAAACCATATATTCCTTGAAAGTGCTTTATCTTTTTTCGAGAGGAAAGGTAATTACTTTTGCCTTCAATGAAAAGAGATGTGTAGAAAGAGTTGGAGGGACAGCTTTATGAGTCTGTCCCTCCAAATAAATGACCGGGTTAATCCCAACCCGGATTCTGTTTCAGTGCACCCTGAGCCAGGTCTACCTCTTCCAAGGGGATAGCCCACAGATAGTCACGGTTGGCGTTGAACTTGCGGGTTTCAATAAAAATGCTTTCTCCTTTTGCATTTACCCCGTATACTGGTTTAGTAACATCCTTTTCAGTTGTTTTATAGCTACGGGTATCAAACAGGTGCATTCCCTCGAAAGCAAATTCCAAACGACGTTCCAAACGGATAGCTTCGCGCATTTGATCTTTGGATAAGCCGGAAGGCAGAGGAGGAAGATTTACGCTGGGACGCTGACGGATTTGATTGACCGCATCATATACTTCCGTATCCGGAGCAGACAGATTTTCGTTACGAGCCTCGGCGAAGGTCAGCAGCACTTCTGCATAGCGGATATAGATAAAGTTGGTCCAGTCATAATTATTGATACCGTCATTGTCCGGATTGATATACTTTTTCATGCTATATCCTGTACGGGTATGGCTGCCATCTCCCATATTGTTCAGGTTGAAAGTCTTTCCTGCTATTTGTGACCCGTTCCACAGTACAGAGAAGCCTAGACGGGGGTCACGGTCGGCAAACGGGTCTTCCGGATTATAGAAAGGAGACTCTTTGATTGATTTGCCATCTTTGCATGGATAGGAGTCTATCAAGTCTTGAGTAGGTGATAAAGCTTCCCATCCTCCCATCATGACGGGAGCGAAGAACTGACTCTGCTACAGGTTGGAACAAGTCACCATAGTTATCATACAGTCCATACACATTCATGCCCATTACTTTGCGTGCGGCGGCTTCCGCCACATCATATTTGTGTGCGTAGAAAGCAACTCTGGCTTTCAGTGCGTAGCAGGCTCCGGCACTCGGTTTTCCGTGGTCACTGTTGCTGCGGATATCGGGCAAGCTGGCTGCTGCTTTATCCAATAATCCTACTATATGATTATAAGTCTCCTCTTCAGAACTGCGTGAAGGAAGTTTCTCGTTCAGTTCCAACGGATGATCCAGCAGGGAGGCGCCACCCATATATTTTAATATGTTAGCGTATGAGAAAGCTTCGAGAAACTGTACTTCGGCTGTCAGTTGCGCTTTTTCTTTTTCATCCATCGGCACATCGCCTATATGTTCGTAAAATACCAGGCATCTGCGGATGCATTGATAGGCATTTTTCCATAATTGTAGGAAATGTGGGTTGCTGGAAGTTGCCGTACCAGCAGATAACTGTCCCTGTTCGGCTGTGACATGTACAGGAATGGCATTATCTGTGTAGCAGTCTGTCATGATAGTATGGTTTTCCGGTTCTATCAGATACAGATAAATTCCGGTTGCAAATTTCTGGGCATCTTCTGCGTTTTTCCAGAAAGATGCATCGGATAATTGGTCTTTAGGATTTCTGTCCAGAAAACTGTCATTGCAAGAGCTCAGACCAAGGCCGCATGCCAATATTAATCCTATAAAGTTATATTTTAGTCTCATAGTTGTCAGTGTTTAGAATGTTACATTCAGACCGAAGGAATAATTTCGGGTCAATGGATAATAGTTGCCGCTGATGGCTTCGGGGTCTACACCGTCGAAGCCGGAAATCATAAAGAGATTGTCGATACTGCAATACACTCTCAGACGGCTGATTCCGTATTTGGATATCAGCTGTTTGGGCAGGCTGTAACCTACTTGCAGGTTTCTCAGCTTGGCATAAGAGGCATCCTGCATCCAGAAACTGGAAGTCACGCGGTTTTTGGAGTCACTCATGGATAATCGGGGATAAGTGGCATTCGGGTTTTCCGGAGTCCAACGGTCCAGATGCTGTTCCGTTACTTTACCGCCATTGTAGAAGGCATATCTGATTTCAGCTACAGGAGCACTCTTTACATCAGCTGCACCTTGCAGCAGTGCACTTAGGTCGAAGTCTTTATATTGAACTGAAAGATTCAGACCGAAGTTGATTTTCGGGAAGTAGGAACCCAATACTTGCCGGTCTTTGCTGTCTACTACTTTGTCTCCGTTCAGGTCACGGTATTTTAAGTCACCCGGAACCGGAGTACCCATGCTCTGTGTAGGATGATTCTTGATCTCTTCTTCGTTTTGGAAGATGCCGTCGCATACGTAGCCGTAATATGCCCACAGTGGGTCGCCTACGGATTGCCCCGGTGTGTCACCGCCTTTCAAATCCATGATTTTGGTAGTTACATAGCTGAAATTGGCTCCGATAGAATAGCTCCAATCATTGATACGGTTGTTATGTCCCAGTTGCAGTTCGATACCGGTATTACGCACTACGCCGGCATTTTGCATCGGAGCGCTGACTCCCATCATGTTGGGAACTGGAAGTTGCAGTAATATGTCCCGTGTTTCCTTGCGGAACCAGTCTGCGCCCAATGTCAGTTTATTGCCCAAAAAAGCGGCGTCCACACCTACGTTCCATTGATCGGTTTTCTCCCACGTAATATCTTGGTTAGCCATCGGGTTGGAAATGGAAATACCCGGAGTCAAAGTGTTGCCGAAACTATAGTCATAACCGAACAGATAGGTGTTCTGATACGGATAATAGTTAGAACTGTTGTCCGAGTTTACGGTTTCCTGATTACCTAGCAATCCCCATGATGCACGTAGTTTCAAATTATCCACCCAATCGGCTTTGAAGAACTCTTCTTCCGAGATTCTCCATCCGATGGAGAAAGAGGGGAATGCGCCGAAGCGGTTGTTCTTGGGGAAGCGTGAAGTGCCGTCATAACGCAGGTTGGCTTCTAGCAGATAGCGGTCATCGTATGAATAATTCACGCGTCCGAAAGCTGAGCGGAGGGCGTATTCTATTTCTGTACCGTATGTTGTCTGTCCTGTCACTTCACCGGCGTTGATCTGGTCCAGTGAGTTGGAGTTGGGCAGGTTCTTACGGTAAGCTTGCAGATAGCGTGTCTGTTTATAAATTTGTGAGTAACCTAATAAGGCTCCTATTGTGTGTTTGCCGAAGGTTTTATTATAGTCCAGATAAGCTTGCAAGTTCAGTTCCATACTTTTGATGTCATATTCTGTGATGGAGTTAGTGGTTTTCTTTACCGGTGTGTCTGAACCTGCCTGATAGAATGTCATAGTATTGACGTGGGTGGGATTGTCGGTCAGGTTGAAAGTCGAGGCGGCGACTCCTCTCAGTTTCAGTCCGTCTATGATGTCCAGTTCCATTCCTACGTTACCTTGGAAATTGCTGTTTATCTCTTTGTAGGTTCCTCCTTCACGTGCATAGGCTACGGAGTTGTGCTCGTTTTTGAATAAAGCATAGTTGCCGTTGCTCAATTGGATGGGAGTAACCGGAGTCTCACGGAAAGCATAGTGCATCAGGTTGCTGATACCTGCCGCCGGAGCAGTCATATTACTGCGGTATACCGCCATATTTGTAGTCAGTTTCAGACGACTGTTTATCTGAGCGTCAATGTTGGCACGTACATTGAACTTGTTGTAGTTGGTATTGACTATCAATCCGTCTTTATCATGATAGTTGAATGCCAGCGAGTAAGTTACTTTGTCTCCACCGCCTTTGATACTCAAGTGATGGTTGTTGAACAGGCCGTTTTCACTTAATAGCGTACCCAGCCAGTCGGAATTGGGATAAAAGTCAGGATCACTTCCGTCTTTGAACTTTTGTAGGGCTGTTTCGTCATACGGACCTTTCAAACCGTCATTGGTGTAAGCTTCATTCATCAGCACTGCATAATTGTAAGAATCCAAAAATTTGGGCATACGTGAGGCACTTTGCCAGCCTACATATCCATCGTATGATACAATGGTACGTCCTTTGGTTCCCTTTTTGGTTGTGATAAGGATAACGCCATTGGCAGCACGTACACCATAAATGGCTGAGGCGGCTGCATCTTTTAATATAGAGATGTTTTCAATATCGTTGGGGTCCACGCTGCTCATGGTAGATTCTACCCCATCCACCACAACCATGGCACTGGCATCTCCCATAGTTCCTAGACCACGCACACGCAGTACTCCGGCATCAGCTCCCGGCTGACCGGTATTTTGGATAATGGTGACACCTGGCATTTGTCCTGCCAGCATGTTGGTGACATTGGCACTGGTGCGGTTGACTAGCTTATCGGATGAGATGGTTGCCACAGAACCTGTCAGGTTTACTTTTTTTTGAGTACCGTATCCTACTACTACCACTTCATCTAAAGATTCTGTATCTTCTTTCAAGATAATGGTGTAACTGTTGCTGTTGCCTACGGTAATTTGTTGGTCGTTGTAACCGATATACGAAACTTTCAGTTTAGCCCCTACGGATACATTTAATGTGAATTTGCCATCCACATCTGTAATAGTACCGTTGGTGCTTCCCACTTCTACTACATTGGCACCGATTACAGGAGCTCCGCTTGTATCATTTACGATACCTGTAATTTGTTTGACATGCTGTTGCACGATGGCAGTTGACTGCGAAGCCCACAAAGGCATTGGGAAAGCCATTCCGGCAAATAGTGTAAGACACGCATAAAAAGAGGCTTTTTTCAAAATTACGTGTGTCTTTACACAATTTTCCCTTCTTTTCTGGTAGAATTGCATAGATTAATAAGGTTAAATTAGTAAATAGTTTGGTTTAGGGATCTTATTCCCTTTCTATTTCAGTTGCTGCAAATGTATTATTTTATAAGAATATAACGCTATCTTTTCTTTTATTTTTTTTTGTTATTCTTAATAAATTACAGG
>QWCV01005489.1_pt1 | contig 14869 bp, 11 predicted proteins | sample 1972621 | NCBI WGS metagenome assembly QWCV01 (sample SAMN09866699, study PRJNA288562) | Human gut metagenome isolate pre2_stool, whole genome shotgun sequencing... | isolation source: gut | host: Homo sapiens | place: USA: California
TAACTGTAACGAAGAAGAATTATAAGATGAAGAGGTGTTACTGATGAAGATATGCTATAACAAACTTCAAAAACTTATGATTGACAATCAAATGAAAAGACAGGATTTAATGCGTGCAGCCGAAATTACATCATACGCTGCAACGAAGATAAATAAGAATGAGCCAGTATCTCTTGAAGTACTGATGAGGATATGTCAGGTGTTTCATTGTGACATCGGAGATATATGCGAGGTTATTTTAGATGAGTAGAAGCTCGATAGGGTCATAAGCACAAGAAGCGGGAGAATTTACAATGGAATTGATAAATAATACAACAAAAACATTAAGAGATGATTTATCAGTTGAAATCAAGGAGGGAAGCAAGCTGTCAATTGCGGCGGTATGCTTCTCTATTTATGCTTTTCAGGAATTAAAAAAACAACTATCAGACATAGATGAATTACGATTTATATTTACATCTCCGACTTTTATAACAGAAAAAGCAAAAAAGGAAAAGCGAGAATTTTATATTCCACGACTGAATCGAGAGCGTAGCTTGTATGGTACGGAATTTGAAATAAAACTTAGAAATGAACTTACTCAGAAAGCAATAGCAAAGGAATGTGCAGAGTGGATAAAAAAGAAGGTCAGCTTCAAATCTAATATAAGTGATAAGACAATTCAGGGTGGCATTGTCGTAGATGATGTTGGCTATACCCCGATTAACAATTTTACAACAATTGAACTAGGCTGCGAAAAGGGTAATGTAATCAGTACAACCATTGTTAAGGACAATTCCTTGGCAAAGACCTTACTTGCAGATTTTAATGAGATTTGGAACGATAATAAGGTGTTGCAAGAAGTTACCGATGAGGTAATTGACGGCATTACAGCAGCATATAATGAAAATTCTCCGGATTTTATCTATTTTGTAACATTGTACAATATTTTTAATGAGTTTCTGGAAGATGTTTCAGAAGATGTGTTGCCTAATGAAGCAACGGGATTTAAAGATAGCAAAATTTGGAGTATGTTGTATAACTTCCAAAAAGACGCAGCTCTTGCTATCATCAATAAACTTGAGAAATACAACGGATGTATTCTTGCAGACAGTGTAGGTCTTGGTAAGACATTTACGGCACTTGCTGTTATTAAATATTATGAAAACAGAAATAAATCTGTACTTGTACTTTGCCCTAAAAAGCTGACAAATAACTGGAATACATATAAAGATAATTATGTCAATAATCCGATTGCTTCTGACCGTTTGAGATACGATGTGCTTTATCATACCGACCTTAACAGAACACACGGAAAATCCAATGGTCTTGACCTCGACAGATTAAATTGGGGTAACTATGACCTTGTTGTTATTGATGAATCACATAATTTCCGCAACGGAGGAAAAATAGTCGAAAATCCAGATGAAAATGATAAAGAAAATAGATATGTAAAACTTCTAAAAAAAGTTATTCGTGCAGGCGTAAAGACAAAAGTGCTTATGCTTTCGGCTACACCAGTAAATAACCGTTTTAATGATTTGAAAAACCAGCTGGCACTTGCGTATGAAGGTCATACGGAGTACATAGATGATAAATTAAATACAACACGTTCCATTGACGATATATTTAAAAATGCACAAAGAGCATTTAATACTTGGAGTAAATGGGAGCCTTGCGATAGAACGACAGAGAACTTGCTTAAAATGCTTGATTTTGATTTTTTTGAAGTGTTGGACAGCGTTACGATTGCCCGTTCAAGAAAGCATATTCAGAAGTATTATGATACGTCTGATATAGGTACATTTCCGACAAGGTTAAAACCTATATCACTAAGACCGCATTTGACTGACCTTAAATCAGCAATTACATATAATCAGATATTTGAACAACTTATGCTGCTGACGTTAACTATATATACACCGACACATTTTATTCTTCCGAGTAAGATGGAAAAGTATGCTCAAATATATGAGGACAATAAAGTAAATGTCGGATTTACGCAGGCAAATCGTGAACAAGGTATCCGTAGACTTACTGCAATCAATTTAATGAAGCGTATGGAAAGCTCTGTTTATTCTTTCAATTTAACGCTTACTCGAATTAAGGAGTTGATTGAAAGTACCATTAAGACAATCGAGGAATTTGATAAATATTCTGATACAAGTCTTGAGCTTACTGATATTTCAGATATAAATGAGTTTGACGATGAAGACCAGAATACAGATGACTTATTCTCCTTTGGGAAAAAGGTAAAAATCAGTCTTGCGGATATGGATTATGTATCATGGCGAGATAGCCTGAAAAAAGACCAAGATACACTGGAACTTCTTACTCTTATGGTTGGGGATATAACGCCGGAACATGATTTGAAACTGCAAGAATTGATGAAGATAATTGACAATAAGTTAAGTCATCCAATAAACGAGGGAAACAAAAAGGTCATTGTATTTACAGCTTTTGCTGATACAGCAAGATACCTTTACGACAATGTAAGTACTTATGTGAAAGAAAAATATGGATTGAATACAGCTATGGTATCCGGTTCAGTTGAGGGACGCACAACTTGTCCAAAATTAAAAAATGACTTGAATACGGTATTGACTTGCTTTTCGCCAATCTCAAAGGACAAAAAACTGTTAATGCCGAATGATAATACAGAAATTGATTTCCTTATTGCTACCGACTGTATTTCAGAAGGTCAGAACTTGCAGGATTGCGACTATCTGATAAATTATGATATACATTGGAATCCGGTTCGTATTATCCAGCGTTTCGGACGTATTGACCGTATCGGAAGTAAAAATAAGGTTATTCAGCTTGTGAACTTTTGGCCTGATGTAACTCTTGACGAGTACATCAATCTAAAAGCAAAAGTTGAAACCCGCATGAAGATTGTAGATATGACGGCAACGGGCGACGACAATCTTTTGAGTGATGAAGAAAAGACAGACCTTGAATATAGAAAAGCACAGCTTAGACGATTGCAGGATGAGGTTGTAGATATTGAGGATATGACAACTGGAATATCAATAATGGATTTAGGACTTAATGAATTCCGACTTGATTTGCTTGACTACATTAAGCATCATCCGGATATAGATAAATCTCCGTTTGGACTTCATGCAGTGGCTAAGTCAACTGATGATACACCGGCAGGGGTAATCTATGTACTGAAAAATCGCTCTAATAGTGTGAATATTGATAATCAGAACAGGCTTCACCCATTCTATATGGTGTATATCAGTAATGATGGAGAAGTTATTTGCGACCATTTGTCTCCAAAGGAAATGCTTGATAAAATGCGTTACCTTTGTAAAGGAAAAACAGAAGCGGACACAGAACTTTGTAAACAATTCAATAAAGAAACTCGTGATGGAAGAAATATGTCGAAGTATTCTAATTTGCTTGGAGATGCTATTGCTTCCATTATCGAAGTGAAAGATGAGAGTGATATAGACAGCTTCTTAGGTGGCGGTCAGATTAGTTTCCTGAGTAGTGAGATAAAAGGATTGAATGATTTTGAACTAATATGTTTTTTAGTTGTGAAATAAGAGGAGGATGAAATGCTCGGATTGCCAAAAACAACGGAAATGAGTAAGCAGCTTCCGAAAAAAGCAATTTATACGAAATTTCAAATGAATACAGCAGCAAAAGAAAAAATTGATGCTGATATTTCAAGAATCACGATTGTAAATGAGATTGCACCCAATAAGGTCAATATTCCTTCCGGAGAGGATGTAAAAAGTTTTTTTGTTTTGCTTGTTTCTCTAAAAAAGAAAGAATATGACGAAAAAACGATAGCAACACTTTCTAAGTTGATACCGCAAAATATTTTATTTGTTCTTGAATATGAGGATGAAAGCAGACTTGCTATTTACCATACAAAGGTAATGCAGACAGCGTGGATGCCAACAGAAGAACAAAAGGTTGAACTTAAAGGGTTAAATCTCGATACTGTCTGGGAGAATATCGTTATTGCTGTCGGCGGAGTGAATATAGAAAAAGGAAATTCGCTTGATGAACAGATAGAGATAAATGAAAAAAAGCAGAAGCTCGAAAAAGAGATTGCAAAACTTGAAAAGCAGGCAAGGGCAGAGAAGCAGCCTAAAAAGAAGTTTGAATTAGTGCAAGCAGAAAAGAAACTTAAAGAGAAGCTTAAATTATTGGAGGGATAAGGATGTCAGTTGACCAGTATCAGAAGGCTGTAAATGGGTTAGATAAAGAAATTGCAGACCTTGAAAAAAAGAAAGCTGCAAAGGATAAAGACATAGCATCTTTACAGAATAAAATTGTTTCGACACAAAAATCTATTAATAAGAATACTTCACAAAGCTTTCTCAATAGTAAGAGAAGACAGATTGCTTCTTGTGAATCAGATATAGCAAAAAAGAGTAAGGATAGTGCAGACCTTGGCAAGAAGATAGCTGAGAAGAGAAAGAAACGTTCAGATGCGTACTTGAAACTTCAAAAAGAACAGCAGAATGAACAGAAGAAACAGGACAGGGCAAGTCAGCGTTTGCAGGCATCTTATGAAAATCGTATAGATGAACTTCAACAGCAATTAGCTAAATCTGTTGTACTTCCTCAACAGAATAATAGTGAAAGTGAAGAAGAATATGATGTATTTGTTTCTCATGCATGGGAAGATAAAGAAGATTTTGTCGATGAATTTGTCGATGAATTGAAAAAGCAGGGACTTAAAGTCTGGTATGATACAAATAAGCTTAAATGGGGCGACTCCATGAGAGAAAAAATTGACAAAGGATTGGCTAAATCCAGATATGGTGTTGTCGTTTTATCGCCCAATTATATTGCAGAACACAAGTATTGGACGAAGGCTGAACTGAATGGTTTGTTTCAGGTTGAGAGTATCAATGGGAAAGTAATTCTTCCGATATGGCACAATTTGACCAAGAAGCAGGTTGTAGAATACAGCCCAATTATTGCAGACCGTAAGGCAATGACGACTGCTTCAATGACGGCAGAAGAAATAGCAGTTCAATTGAAAGAATTGTTTACGCCTGAAGTTACAGAGGAAAATTAAATGAATAGTGACATTACAACAGCTCTGATAGGTGTCGGAGCAACAATTGCCGGAACTGTTCTTGGTTGGGTGTTAAATAATTTATCAAACAGAGGTAAGCTGAATATTTATGTTTCTTCTTGGGAGGATAAATTCCAATATAATGATGATATTGGAGAAATGGTTTCATGTTCTAAACGTGAAGAAGTACAAAGCTATACTTATAAGGTTTCATTTGACTTATATAATAGCAGTGGAAATACCAAAATAATGAGGAATGTCCAAATTGCATTTAGCGACGGAAAAAGAGATATTGAGAAGCAGACACCACAAGATGATGCAACAAAAAGATTTTCAAGTCCAATGGTATTTTACGATGATGTAAAACCTATCAATATTCCACCGAAGGCAGTTATAAAACTTGACTTGCATAATGGAAGTTGGAATAAAGAAGGCGAACTTGATTATATATGGAAAACGAAAAAGGTGTATTTGATATATAACGATGAAAAAAACAAGACAAAACGAATATTCATAAAATCGGAAGATTACGAGAATTATTTCATAAACCATAAACTGGAGGAAAAAGAAAATGGATAAGCTCAAGATGCAGACTGTTAATAAGGCTGATGAGAATTTTAAGAAGTTAGCAGCAATGTTTCCTAATGCCATCACAGAAACAATTGATGAAAACGGCGACGTTGTTCGTGCTATTGATAAGGACGTACTTATGCAGGAAATTTCATGTAAGGTCGTTGATGGAAATGAGGAACGCTATCAGTTTACTTGGCCTGACAAGAAGAAGTCCGTTCTTCTTGCCAATGCAACGATAAATAAGACATTGCGTCCTGTTCGAGATGATGAAACAATCCCGACTGGAGCAGATAGTGGGGGAAACCCATATTGTAGTAGTGGCAGTGTAGATTTCGATACTACTGAAAACCTTTATATTGAGGGCGATAATCTTGAAGTTTTAAAACTCTTACAGGAAACTTATCTTGGCAAAATCAAAATGATATATATAGATCCACCATACAATACGGGAAATGATTTTGTTTATGCAGATGATTTTTCTCAAAGTACAGAGGAGTATCTTGAAAACAGCGGGCAGTTTGATGACGAGGGAAATCGACTTGTAAAAAATCTTGACAGCAATGGTCGCTTTCATACGGATTGGTTGAATATGATTTATACAAGGTTAAAGATTGCAAAAGATTTACTTACGGATGATGGTGCTATTTTTATTTCTATTGGTGACGAAGAATTATATAATCTACAAAAGGTATGTGACGAAATTTTCGGCAACAGAAACTATATAGCTAATCTGATTTGGCAATCCACACCGGGGTCTAATACTGGAGAGGACTTAAAAACCGTAACCGAAAATATTTTAGTGTATTGCAAAAATAGAGAACAGTGTAAATTTTCTGCACTTACAATAACAAGTAATGAAAAATATACAAATTCGGATGAATATTTTGAAAAAAGAGGCGGTTATGTTTTAAATAAACTTGATAGAAGAATGACGGGAACACATTATTCAGAGGCACTTAATTATGCGATAAAATTGCCTGATGGAACAAATTTATTCCCCGGTAGCACTACTGAAAAACAAGAACATTGGAATTGGCGATGGTCTAAATCAAAAGTTGAATGGGGCATAAAAAATGGATTTATTGTAATGAAAAAGAATGATAATGGTTGGGCAATTTATTTTAAACAATATGAAAAAGTAAATAACGATGATAAACCTATTATTCGTACAGTGCCATATCAAAATCTTATAAATATAGAAGGGGCAAATTCTGCAAGAGGTACTCGGGAAGTAATGAATTTATTTGATGGCAAATATTTTGACTATCCTAAACCGCTTAGCTTGATGAAATATATTCAAAATATGTTATTACATAAAAAGGATATTATATTAGATTTTTTCTCAGGCTCAGCAACAACAGCCCATGCAATAATGCTACTTAATGCTGAAGATGGTGGACACCGTAAATTTGTTTTAGTACAGCTACCTGAGGAAACTGATACAAAAAGTGAGGCTTATAAAATCGGATATAAAAATATTTGTGAAATAGGAAAAGAACGTATCCGTCGTGCTGCAAAGAAAATTGTAGAAGAAAATCCTGAAGCAAAGTTTGATGGTGGTTTCCGAGTATTAAAGTGCGACAGCTCCAATATGAAAGATGTGTACTATAATCCTGCAGAGTACGAGCCATCACTGTTTACAAGTCTTGAGGATAATATCAAAGAGGACAGAACATCAGAAGATTTACTGTTCCAAGTTATGCTTGACTTAGGTGTACTTTTGTCGAGCAAAATCGAGGAAACTACTATCGCTGGAAAGAAAGTATTCAATGTTGAGGATAATTATCTGATTGCTTGCTTTGATGACAATGTAACTGAAGAAGTAATTACAGAGATTGCAAAACAGAAGCCGTATTACTTTGTTATGCGTGACAGCTCTATGGCAAACGATAGTGTCGCTACAAACTTTGAGCAGATTTTCGCCGCATACAGTCCTGATACAGTAAGGAAGGTGCTGTAATGGATGAAACACAAAAATTGATTAAGTCTACCATAGAGGGTGTAACAAAGAAACAGTATGGTATTAGGAACATTTATTCCAGCAGTGAATAATAATCCATATTATATTTTAATTCAAGAAAACAGAGAATCTATGTTAGAGATTATGACTGCCTTTCATGAATATAGGCACTTAATAGATTTCGTTTTATTTTTGAAAACAGTTACTGATAATAATATTGATGCACTTAAAAATAGTCCGTTGTATGTTACTTTTAATGTTTACAGTGAATATGCAGCAACGCTATTTGGAACTAAAAAATACATTGAAATTGTAAAACTTGAGGATATGAGCCAAAAAGAATTGGCTGAAGCCATCTTACAAAGTGCAAAAGAAACCTATTGGAAGTTAGAAGGGATTGATAATAGATATCAGTTACTTGTCCATAGTATGCAATATATAGGGAATATTGTTGCCTGTGGTCAATTTAGTGATGAAATAGATACTCAAAAACTTATCAGTGAAATGGAATTGTCAGAGGAACTATATCCTATATTAGGGCATGTTTTTATGTATGAAGATAAATATAAGTGGTATGAAGACTTAGATAAGATGATGCGTAAATTCGTGGATGGAGGTGTTGAAAGTTGAAATTTAATTTTAAGATACAACAATACCAAACGGATGCTGTTGACGCAGTTGTAAAGGTTTTTAATGGGCAAGGCTTTCAAAACAAAATCAGCTATATTCGTGACCTCGGTAAAATGAAGTCCAAGGATATGCAGATGACATTGGGATTTACAGATGAAGAGATGCAACTGTATGACCCGACAAATGATACCGGATACAAGAATGAACTGGTGGAGCTTTCGGATGAACAGCTTCTGAATAATATTCAGACATTACAGCGTCAGAATAATATTAAGCTTTCAAATTCTCTTGTAAAAGATATGGGAAGATGCAGTCTTGATATTGAAATGGAAACTGGTACAGGTAAAACATATGTATATATCAAGACAATGTTTGAATTGAATAAAAAGTATGGATGGAGCAAGTTTATCGTGGTTGTTCCAAGTATTGCTATTCGTGAGGGGGTAAAAAAATCTTTTGAGATTACAGCCGACCATTTTATGGAACATTATGGCAAAAAGGCTCGTTTCTTCATTTATAACAGTTCAAACCTGAATCAGCTTGACAACTTTTCAAGCAGTTCCGGTATCAATGTAATGATTATCAATACGCAGGCTTTCGCTTCTTCTTTGAAAGAGGACGGACGCAGTAAGGAAGCTCGTATTATTTATTCAAAGCGTGATGAATTTGGCTCTCGTCGTCCGATTGATGTAATCAAAGCGAATAGACCGATTATTATTCTTGATGAACCGCAGAAGATGGGCGGAGAAGTAACGCAAAAGGCACTGAAAAACTTTAATCCTCTTTTTAGCCTTAATTATTCTGCTACCCATGCAAAGCACCATAATCTTATTTATGTTCTTGATGCTTTAGACGCATTTAATAAGAAGTTGGTCAAGAAGATTGAAGTGAAAGGACTTGAGGTTAAGAATTTCAGAGGTACAGACAGTTATTTGTACCTTGAACAGCTTGTGCTTTCAAGTAAGAAACCGCCTATGGCAAAAATTGAACTTGAAATTGGGTACAATAAATCCATTAACCGTGAATCCCGTATTCTTGGTGTGGGCGATGATTTATATTATGTTTCACAAGAGATGGAACAGTACAAAGGTTATACCATTTCTGAAATTGCCCCGCTTCGTGGAACAGTAACTTTTACAAATGGAGAAGTTATAAGTACGGGAGATATTGTTGGCGATATATCCGAAAAAGATATGCGTCGCATTCAGATAAGAGAAACAATTCTTTCTCATTTTGAGAAGGAAGAAAAACTCTTTGATAAAGGAATTAAATGTCTGTCATTGTTCTTCATTGATGAAGTTGCAAAGTATCGCCAGTACGATGAAAACGGAGATGAAGTTCTTGGCGAATATGGCAAGATGTTTGAGCAGGAGTACATCAACGTGCTTAATGAATATGTAACATTGCTTGATACTCCGTACCAGAGATATTTAAAATCAACTTGTAGTGATGTAGAAGAAGTACATAAAGGCTATTTCAGTATTGATAAAAAAGGACATGCTATCGACAGTAAAGTAAAGCGTGGCAGTGAGTTCTCCGATGATATTTCGGCATATGACTTGATTTTAAAGAACAAGGAAAGATTGCTTTCTTTTGATGAGCCTACAAGATTTATATTTTCCCACTCGGCACTGCGTGAAGGCTGGGATAATCCGAATGTATTTCAGATTTGTACGCTTAAACATTCCGACAGTAATACTGCAAAACGTCAAGAGGTAGGTCGTGGACTCCGTTTGTGTGTGAATCAGAATGGTAATCGAATGGATGTTGAAAGCTGTGGAGAAACAGTACACGATATTAACGTGTTGACAGTTGTTGCAAGTGAAAGTTACAAGACATTTGTTACAGATTTACAGTCTGATATTAAGACTGTACTTTATGACAGACCGACTGTTGCAACAAGTGAATTCTTTAAGGGCAAGTATATTAAAGTGGATGATGTTCCTACACTTATAGATGACGAAACTGCAAATGCTATTGAATTTTATCTTATTCAGAATGGCTATGTAGATATGAAGCGTAAAGTAACGGATAAATACCGTCAGGAAATTAAGAGTGGAACTGTCGCAGAACTGCCGGATGAGCTTAAACCAATGGCAGAGGGTATCCATATGCTTATTCAATCTGTATATGATGATAGTATTCTTCAGGATATGTTTACAGATGGTCATGAAACAAAAGTTAAGGATAATCCGCTTAATGATAATTTTGCCAAGAAAGAATTTCAGGCGTTATGGCGAGAAATTAACCACAAGTATGCCTATACAGTTGAGTTCGATAGTGACGAACTGATTAAGAAAGCAATCGCTCATATTGACGAAAAACTTTTTGTTTCTGAACTTCAGTATACAACAACCATTGGTCGCCAAAAAGCAGAAATGAATGAGTATGAGGTTGAGCGTGGAGCTTCATTTACAGGAGAAAAGACAAGGACACAAACGCTGAAACACGCAGAAACAAGTCAGATTAAGTATGACCTTATCGGCAAAGTGGCTGAGGGAACAACTCTTACCCGTAAAACTGTGTCAGCAATCCTGCAAGGAATCAGAGCTGATAAGCTATATATGTTTAAAAATAATCCGGAAGAATTTATCACAAAGGTTATCAGGCTTATCAACGAGCAGAAAGCAACAATGATTGTGGAACATATTTCTTATGATACGATTGAAGGAGAATACGATAGCACAATCTTCACAGCCGAAAAGAATACGCAGAGTTTTGATAAGGCATTCCTTGCAAAGAAAGCCATTCAGGATTATGTATTTACAGATGGTTCGGCAGAGCAGAGTATTGAGAGAAGATTTGCTGAAGATTTAGATGTAGCAGAAGAAGTATGTGTATATGCAAAACTTCCAAGAACCCTCCAAATTCCTACTCCGGTAGGCAATTACTCCCCTGACTGGGCAATCGCTTTTTATGAGGGAACTGTTAAGCACATTTTCTTTGTAGCTGAAACCAAAGGTACAATGGAAACACTTAATCTTAGACCGATAGAGCAGGCGAAGATTTCTTGTGCTAAAAAGCTGTTTAATGAAATGTCGAATAGCAAAGTGGTTTACCACGATGTTGATAGTTATCAGAGTTTATTAAATATTATGAACTCTATTTAAAAAAGACAATTCGCAAAATTTACAAGGTCTGTTATGAAACTAAAATAACAGACCGAAAAGAGGGATGAATATGGGCGAGATTGTAAAAATGGATAATGGAAAAGATAATGAGATAATGGCAATGATGAACGATGCATCGTTGTGTCCGCTGTTAGAGGAAACAAAAGTTGGTGTTTCTAATTACACAAAATTACCAGTAACAAGATTGGCAGCTATGGGAACAGCGTTCCAACCATTGACAACTGCTGTGCAAACCGCAGTAACCGGAGCTGGTGGAAGTGGATTGTACTACGTTAATACAGCCGGAAAAACAATGTTTCAGATGAAAGAAACGGGCAAATTTATCGGTTCTCTGAAAACATCAGCAGGTTTAGTTGGCGGAGGACAGGCTCAGATGATGCCGCTTGCTTTTGACCCGACAATGCTTTTTATGGCGGCTACACTTGCGAATATTGATAAAAAACTGGATTCTATAAAAGAAATGCAGCAGGAAATGATATATTTTCTTGTTCAGAAGGAAAAAGCTGAATTAAAAGGAAATCTTACATTTCTGTATGATGTGTTCAATAATTACAAGTATAACTGGAATAATGAAATGTATAAGAATAGCAATCATACAATGGTGCTTGCCATAAAGAAAGAAGCAGAAGCAAAGATAGTATTTTACCGTGAACAGATAATTGCCAAAGTAAATAAGAAATCTTTGATTCATAGTGACCAGACGGTAAACAAGCAGTTGCAAGCGGTACAAGACCAATTTAAAGATTACCAGCTTGCATTATATACACTTGCATTCTCCTCATTCCTAGATGTAATGCTTGTGGGAAATTACGACAAAGAGTATTTGTCCGGTATTTCAGGAAAATTGGATGATTATTCGATGAAATACAGAGAACTTTATACGCAGTGCTATGAAGAAATATCTGGATATTCTTCTACTTCCATACAATCTTCTCTGCTGAAAGGATTATCAAAGACAACGAAAGCAGTCGGCAAGATTGTAGAGAGGATACCAGTTGTTGGAGATACGCAGGCTGATGAAACGCTCATTGCAGCAGGGGAAAAGCTTGGCGACATAGGAACAGAAAAAATCCGCAAACAGATGCGGCAGTTGATTGAACGACAGAGTAACTTTGTCCGTCCGTTTATTGATAATATTGATACTGTAAATCGACTGAATAATAATCCGGTGCAGTTATTAGTAGACAAGGACAATCTTTATATTGCAACGATAGCATAATTTGTTCAAGGGAATTTTAGAAGGAAACATAGAATGAGGGCATGTAATCTATGTCGAATCGTTCTATGTTTACAAGGAAGTTTTTGAGCAGGCAGAAAATTTCAAGAAGTATGCGAATTAAGAACTGATTGTAGCAGGAAAAATTTTCAGAAGATAGAACTTAGAAGAGGAAGGAATTGAGTTATGTCAAAATTAAATGTTGACCAAAAAACAATAAAAGATTTATTTCAGAGTAAAAAATCGGACTTTTTAATACCAGATTATCAAAGACCTTATGCTTGGGGCGAAGCTGAATGCAGAACGCTTTGGGACGATATATTTTCATTTGCTATTCCCGATGAAGGAAAGACAGAATTTGATAGTAATAGCGAGTATTTCCTCGGTCCGATTGTAACTTTCAGAAATGAGGATAAATTAGAGGTTATTGATGGACAGCAGAGATTGACAACTCTTATGCTGCTTTTAAGAGCGTTCTATTCTAAGTTCGGTCATATGCAGGACAAGGCTTCTATATCAACAAAGCAGAACATTGAAAAGTGTTTATGGAAAACTGATGAATTTGGCGAGCCTGATATGTCACAGCTCAAGATAGACTCTGAGGTTGCTACTGATAATGACAAGGAAGAATTTCTTGAAATATTAAGAACAGGAATTGTCAATAAAGAAATGAAAAGCAAATACGCTTGCAACTTCAGATTCTTCCAGAATAATATTGATGAATTTTTGTCCAAATACCCTACTTACTTTGCTTATTTACCTACCCGTATTATGAATAACTGTATTCTCCTTCCGATTGAAGCTGAGTCGCAGGATACAGCGTTGCGTATTTTTTCAACGCTTAATGATAGAGGAAAGCCGCTGTCTGATGCGGATATTTTTAAGGCACAGTTTTATAAGCATTTTTCTAAATTGGGTAAAAAAGAAGAATTTATTGCTCAATGGAAAAAGCTCGAAGAACTTTGTGAGAGAATATTCCATCCGATTTCTGGTACACCGATGGACGAATTGTTTACACGATATATGTATTTTGTCCGTGCAAAAATGGGGATTGTATCATCTACAACAGAAGCTTTAAGAAAGTTTTATGAGAAAAATTCTTATGCCCTTTTGAAAGACACTAATACATTAACGGAATTGATTGTATTGGCTGAATTTTGGGAAGATGTTTCCAATCAAGATACCGAAAGATTTTCAAATAGAGTTTTGAAGCAATTTTTTGTATTGAACTATGCTCCGAACGGAATGTGGACATATTTTGTATCCGTATATTTTATGCAAAATAAAGATGATGAAGGTTTGCTTGATGATGAGAAGTTCTATACATTCTTGCAAAAGATAACTGGATTTATATGGACGTATGCTATTACAAATCCGGGTGTAAATGCACTTAGAACACCAGTGTATGCTGAGATGGTAAATATCGTAAATGATAAGCCTGTTGAATTTTCAAAATATAAGTTCGATGCAGATACTATAAGAAGTATGTTTGATAATTTTAGCTTCAATAATGCACGTCCAATTACAAAAGCAATGATAGCTTGGTGGGCATATCAGAATGATAAACAGCCACTACTTTCACTTGAAACTACTTTTGAGATTGAACATATTTATGCTCGGAATAGAAACGAGAAAGAAAATTCATTAACAGATGCTCGAAATGTAGAGTCATTGGGCAATAAAGCATTACTTGAGAAAAGAATCAACATTCGTGCTTCTGATTATCGTTTTACGGATAAGAAGAAGTATTATGAGGGATTTACAAACAGTAAAGGTCAGATAAAAGAGGGAACAGGTGTTGTTGGACTTCTTGACCTGACGGCTACATCGGCTGATTTTACTGAGAAAGATATTATTGACCGATATAAAAAGATGATTGATTGCTTTATCAATTACTTGCAGAAAAACAGTTTGATTAAATAGTATTTTAGAAAGGTCGGGCTATGGAAACAAAGCCAAGGATTTTATACCTACAAAAGATTTTACTGGAAAGAACCGATGAAGAAAATCCTCTTTCCACAACACAGTTAATCAATATATTGAATGATGAATACGGGATATCTGCACATAGAACTACTGTTACGAAAGACATTGCTGCACTTCAGGAGTTTGGCATGGACATTGTTACTATCCATTCTACTCAGAGCAAATACTTTGTAGCCAGTCGTAAGTTTGAATTGCCAGAACTGAAATTGCTGATAGACGCAGTGGAGTCATCGAAGTTCATTACCAAGAAGAAAAGCGAAACTTTGATTGAGAAGATACATACGATGACCAGTCCGGGGCAGGTGGCAAAGCTGAAGCGTAATAACTATGTGGTCAATCGCATTAAG
>QWCV01002509.1_pt1 | contig 14807 bp, 13 predicted proteins | sample 1972621 | NCBI WGS metagenome assembly QWCV01 (sample SAMN09866699, study PRJNA288562) | Human gut metagenome isolate pre2_stool, whole genome shotgun sequencing... | isolation source: gut | host: Homo sapiens | place: USA: California
AATCATCTTGTACTTACCGCTCACCAGGGACATGGTGTAGCCGAAGCCCGTCTCTTCAATCCCGGTGCCCGCCGTGATGCATGGCTCCATTTTATGCTCTCCTTTTGGTTAGTATCTTACACCGATGTGCGTACTTTACAAACAGAGAATATCATAGGATACTGGGGACATCAAGAAAAAAGGAGCGATTCTGATGTCAAAGCAGATTCTGATTCTCAACGGCAGCCCCCGCATCCACGGAAACACTGCGGCGCTGATCGACGCGTTTACTGCCGGAGCGGAGGCGGCGGGCCACACCATCGCCCGGTTCGATCTGGCCGCTCTGGACATCCACGGCTGCCGGGGCTGCCTAGGCGGCGGAAAGGATCCCCGGCACCCCTGTGTCCAGCGGGACGGCATGGACGCCGTGTATCCGGCCTACATGGCCGCGGATGTGGTGGTGCTGGCCTCGCCCATGTATTACTGGAGCATCTCCGGACAACTGAAATGCGCCTTTGACCGGCTGTTCGCGGTGGCGGAACTGGGCCCCGATCTGGCAAATCCGGTCAAGGACGCGGTGCTTCTGATGGCGGCGGAAGGCGACACGGAGGAGAATTTCGCCCCGGTGCGGGCCTATTACAAGGCGCTGCTGGACTGCCTGGGCTGGAAGGATGCGGGCATTGTATACGCCGGCGGAAACATGGCCGTCGGGGATATCCAGGCCCATCCGGAGCAGCTGGAGGCCGCCCAGCAGCTGGGCGCGGCGCTGTAACCGCCCCGCAGTTGTCCTGACGAGAACGAGGACGGGCGCTGGGGCCTCCTTGTGTTTTCGGGTACGCGGTGATATAATGCAGCCATCAAAACCAAATGCCGTTGGAAATCATGATGCCGCCCGCCGGTTCTGCTTTCACGACTGACAGCCGTGCCGAACGAGCCGCAAAGATACAGAAAAGGAGGAATACAGCATGAAAGCGCACGTTTTTGCGCTCTGTCTGTCGCTGTCCCTGTGCCTAGGGTTGCCCCTGCCCGCGTTGGCCTTTGCCAGCCCCTTCACTGATGTGCAGGAGACCTCCCCCTACTATGATGCCATTCTGTGGGCCGCAGAAACCGGCGTCACCAACGGCACCACAGCGTCCACCTTCTCCCCCGATGCGCCCTGTACCCGGGCCCAGCTGGCCGTGTTCCTATGGCGGGCGGCCGGCGAGCCGAAACCCGCGCTGGCAGAACAGCAGTTCATGGATGTGACGGATCCCAGCGCCTACTACTACGGAGCCGTCCAGTGGGCTGCAGAGAAGGATATGTGGGGATTCGGGACCTTTGCGCCCCATGCGGTGTGTACCCGGCTGGACGCGGTATTCTTCCTGTGGCGCGCCGCCGGCAGCCCGGATATGGAAGGAGAATTTCCCTTTGCCGACGTCCCCTTCGGGGACGGAGACGGACACGGACAGCCCCTCTACTGGTACGCTGACCAGGCGGTGTTGTGGGCGGTGGAGAACGGTGTCGCCAGCGGTACCACGGAGACCACATTCTCCCCGGACACTCCCTGTACCCGGGGTCAGATCGCCACATTCCTGTATCGGGCCGCTCAGGCAGAGACTTCCGCGAAGTAGGGAACGATGAACTGCAGGCAACGAAAAAAAGGCGGCGGCTGCCAGAGGCAGCCGCCGTCTTTCGTCAAAAGCGTCCGGGTACACGATGCGCCCGGACGCTTCCAGTTGACAGGGAATGGAACAGGATGGAGACCTCGTTATTTGATCCGCTCGCCGGCGGCTTCCTTGGCCTTGATCTCCTTCACAGCATCCTTGTGAGAGAGGTTGACACGGCCCTTCTCGTCAATGTCGGTGACCTTCACCCACATCATGTCGCCCACCTTGCAGGCGTCCTCCACCTTCTCGATCCGGTGGTCCGCCAGCTTGGAGATGTGGACCAGTCCGTCCTTGCCGGGGGCCAGTTCCACGAAGGCGCCGAAGGTCATCAGCCGCACCACGCGGCCGTAGTACAGCGCGCCCACCTCCGGGACGAACACGATGTCGTCAATGCACTTCTTGGCGGCGTCGCAGCTGGCGGCGTCCACGCCGGCGATGAAGATGGAGCCGTCGTCGTTGATGTCGATCTTGGCGCCGGTGTCGGCCACGATCTTCTGGATAACCTTGCCGCCGGAGCCGATGACCTCCCGGATCTTGGAGGGGTCGATGTGCATGGTCAGCATCTTGGGCGCGTACTTGCTGACCTCCTTGCGGGGCTCAGAGATGGCGGGCAGCATGATCTGATCCAGGATCTCGCACCGGGCGTCATAGGTGATGTCCAGGGCCTCCTTGATGATCTCCATGGTCAGGCCGTCGTTCTTCAGGTCCATCTGGATGGCGGTGATGCCCTTCTTGGTACCGCCCACCTTGAAGTCCATCTCGCCGTGGAAATCCTCCACGCCCTGGATGTCGATGAAGGTGGTGAAGGAGCCGTCGTCATCCTGGATCAGGCCGCAGGAGATGCCGGCCACAGGGGCCTTGATGGGCACGCCGGCGTCCATCAGGGCCAGGGTGGAGCCGCAGATGGAGCCCTGGGAGGTGGAGCCGTTGGAGCTCAGCACCTCACTAACCACGCGGATGGCGTAGGGGAACTCCTCCACAGAGGGGAGCACGGGCACCAGAGCCCGCTCCGCCAGAGCACCGTGGCCGATCTCCCGGCGGCCGGGGGAACGGGCAGGCTTGGCCTCGCCCACGGAGTAGCCGGGGAAGTTGTAGTGGTGCATATACCGCTTCTCCGTCTCCTCCCAGATGGTGTCCAGCTTCTGGTTGGCGGAGAGGGTGTCCAGGGTGCAGACGGAAAGCACCTGGGTCTGGCCGCGGGTGAAGAGGCCGGAGCCGTGGGTCCGGGGCAGCACGCCCACCTCGGCGGCCAGGGGCCGGATCTCGTTCTTCTGGCGGCCGTCCACGCGGTGGCCCTCCAGAAGCCACTGCTTGACGATCTTCTTCTGGAACTTGTAGGTAAACTCCTCCAGGTACTGGTCCATATCCGGATATTCCTCCAGATACTTCTCGTGCCACTTCTCGATCATGGCGTTCCAGCGGGCCTCCCGGATGTTCTTGTCGTCGGTGTCCATGGCGGCCTTGGCCTCGTCCATGAAGTCCGCCACGATCTTGTCGAACAGCTCCTGGTTGAAATCCGCGTGAGGATACTCAAACTTGGGCTTGCCCACCTCGGAGACCATCTGATCGATCAGGGCGATGATCTTCTGATTCTCCTCATGGGCCATCTTGATGGCCTCGAACATCTTGTCGTTGGGGACCTCGTTGGCGCCGGCCTCGATCATGACCACCTTTTTGCGGGTGGAGACCACGGTGACGTCCAGGTCGCTGACCTTGCGCTGCTCGCTGTCGGGGTTGAACACCAGCTTGCCGTCCACAAGGCCCACCTTCAGGGCGCCCACGGGGCCGTTCCAGGGGATGTCGGAGATGGCCAGGGCGGCGGAGGTGCCGATCAGGGCGGCGATCTCCGGCGTGCAGTCGTGGTCCACGCTCATGACCGTGCACATGACGGACACGTCATTGCGGAAGTCGGAGGGGAACAGGGGCCGGATGGGCCGGTCGATGACACGGCTGGTTAGGATGCCCTTCTCGCCGGGGCGGCCCTCCCGCCGGTTGAAGGAACCGGGGATGCGGCCCACGGAGTACAGCTTCTCCTCAAAATCTACGCTCAGGGGGAAGAAGTCGATGCCGTCCCGGGGGCGGGGCGCCGCAGTGACGCAGCAGAGCACCCGGGTGTCGCCGTAGCCCACCATGACGGCGGCGTTGGCCAGCTCCGCCAGCTTGCCCACCTCCATGGTCAGGGGGCGGCCCGCCAGCTCCATCTCGTACTTGTGGTAGTTGGGGAATTGTCTCTTGGTGATAATGGTTGACATGTCTGGTCTCCTTTTTCGTATGATCTCCGCGGGAGCCAAACCATTTAGCACTTGAAGCAACGGCCGGATCCCCGGTCCCTCCTTCAACTGCTAAAAGATCGGCCTGCCCGCGGGCGTTGAAAGAATGCGGGAAGAGGGTGGTGCGGCAAAGGCGCACCACCCTCCACATTGACTCACTTCCGGATGCCCAGCTTGGCGATGAGGGCACGATAGCGCTCGATGTCCTTCTTCTGGAGGTAGTCCAGCAGACGGCGGCGCTTGCCGACCATCTGCAGCAGGCCGCGGTTGGAATGCTTGTCCTGGGGGTTGTTCCGCATGTGCTCGGTCAGCACGTTGATCCGCTCGGTGAGGATGGCCACCTGGACCTCGGGAGAGCCGGTGTCCCCCTCGTGGGTGCGGTTGGCGTCGATGATCGCGGTCTTCTGTTCTTTGCGCAGCATGAAAATTTCCACCTTTCTTCATATATACCCGCAGGGCTGCGCCCCGGGATCGGTGAAAGTCCACGGAGCGAAGGGCTGGGGCCGCACATACACGTGCTGTTGCATGATACCACAGAAATTCCCAGTTGTAAAGATAAAAATGTGGAGTTTTCCCCGGATCGGCGGAAAATTCCCCGTTTTTGTCCCCCGAATGGGCTTGACAAACCGCTTCTTCTCATGATAATCTAACCGTACTAATACGGTTAATACAGTTGCAGGGGCTGCACCGCGGCCCCGCGGAAGGGAAGGTGAGCGGATGATCAGCCTGAATTATCGGGACTCCCGGCCCATTTACGAGCAGATCCGGGACGGACTGCGGAAGCTGATCGTCACCGGTGCGCTGAGCGCGGACGAAAAGCTGCCCTCAGTGCGGGCGCTGGCCGCCCAGCTGGCCATCAATCCCAATACCATCCAGCGAGCTTATAACGAGCTGGAGGGCGAGGGATACATCTACTCGGTCCCCGGCAAGGGGAGCTTCGCCGCCGCGAACGCGGCGGCGGACTCCGCCCGGCGGGCGGAGTTGCTGACCCAGGTGCGGGAGCTCCTCTCCGAGCTGCGGTATCTAGGGGTAAGCCAGCAGGAGCTGCTGAATCTGGTGAAGGAGGCGAGTCCGTCATGATCGAAGTGAATGGCCTGGTGAAGCGGTTCGACGGCTTCGCAGCCCTGGACGGCGCCGCGCTGTCGGTGCCGGCGGGCAGCGTCTACGGCCTGGTGGGTCCCAACGGCGCCGGTAAGTCCACCCTGATCCGCCACCTGACGGGCATCTTCCGCCAGGACGCGGGCACGGTGCGCATCGGCGGCGAGGATGTGTGGGAGAACGCCGCCCTGAAGGCGCGGATCGCCGCCATCCCTGACGACTGGTACTACTTCCTTCAGTCCTCCATTCGGGATATGATGCGCTTTTACCGCGGATTTTATCCCGCTTTTTCCATGGAGCGGTATGAAAAGCTGAAGGAGGTCTTTCAGCTGGATGAAAAACGGCCTATCCGCCGCCTCAGCAAGGGTATGCAGAAGCAGGCGGCCTTCTGGCTGGCCCTGTGCTGCATGCCGGACTACCTGATCCTGGATGAGCCGGTGGACGGTCTGGACCCGGTGATGCGCCGGCAGGTGTGGTCTCTGGTGCTGGCGGATGTGGCCCAGCGAGGCACCACGGTGCTGGTTTCTTCCCACAACCTGCGGGAGCTGGAGGACGTCTGCGACCACGTGGGCATCATGGACCACGGCCGCGTGCTGCTGGAGCGGTCCCTGGCCCAGCTGCAGGACAACATGGTAAAGCTGCAGGTGGTGTTCCCCGACGGGATGACGGAGGTGCCGTCGGACCTGCCGGTGCTCCACGCCAGCCAAATCGGCCGCATCCATACCTTCATCATGCGGATGAGCGCCCAGGAGGCAGAGGACCGTCTGGCGGCGTACAGTCCCCTGCTGGTGGACGCAGTGCCCCTGACCCTGGAGGAGATCTTTATTTATGAGCTGGGAGGTGCGGACTATGCAGTCAAAGACATCGTACTTTAACGCCACGCTGTTCCGCAAGAACCTGACCCGGTTCTGGCCGCTGTGGGGCCTAGCGTCCTTTGTCGGCGCTCTGTTCCCTCTGGCGGTGCTGCTGGATATGGTGCACCGGGGCTGGAACGTCCTCTCCGCACCGGACTTCACCGGTATGTACTATGATGCGGTGAGCGCCGTGCCCGTCATCAATCTGGTCTACGCCGCCCTCTGTGCCATGGCGGTGTGGAGCTATCTATATAACGCCCGCAGCGTGGGGCTGATGCACACCCTGCCTATCCGGCGGGAAGGGCTGTTCCTCACCAACTTCCTCTCCGGCCTCTCCATGACCCTGATTCCCTACGCGGTCACCGGAGTCCTGTGCGTCGTGGTCTCCCTGTGCGGCGGGGCCTTTGACGCCAAGGGGCTGGCCGTCACCGTCCTGGCAGTGCTGGGTGAGAGCTTCTTCTACTTCTCCAGCGCCACCTTCGTGGCCTTCATCACCGGCAACGCCTTCACCATGCCGCCGCTGTACGCCCTGCTCCACTTCCTGGCGGTGCTGCTGGACTGGCTGATCTCCTCCTTCGCCCAAGGGTTCATCTTCGGCTTTTCCACTTATTACACCGGGGTGGTGGAATGGCTCTCCCCCACCGTGTATCTGGTCAACAACGTCCGGTGCGCCCGGCAGTATGTGGAGGTCCAGCAGACGTTCCCCGATGGAACGCCTTACACCTCCCGCCTTTTGACCTCCGCAGACCTGGAGAGCTTCTGGCTGATCGGCGTCTACGCCCTGGTAGGACTGGCGCTGGCTGCCCTGGCCCTCATCCTCTACCGCAGGCGCCGCAGTGAGACCGCCGGCGACGTGGTGGCCGTGGGCTGGCTGCGGCCGGTGTTCCGGTACGGTGTGGCAGGGCTCTGTGCCCTGCTGGGCGGCCAGTTCCTCTACTCCCTGTTCTGGTATGGCTTCCAGCAGGGGGAATACTACGACACGCTGCCCATGGTGGTCTGCCTGCTGGCGGCAGGGGCCATCGGGTATTACGGCGCCTCCATGCTGCTGGCCAAGGCCTTCAAGGTGTTCCGGGGCAGCTGGAAGGGCCTGGGCATTGTGCTGGCGGGCTGTGCCCTGGTCTGCTGTGTGCTGCATTTCGACCTGCTGGGTGTGGCGGACCGGGTGCCGGAGGCCTCCCAGATCCAGACCCTGGAGATCCGGATTGCCGACAACACCTACACGCTCACGCCGGAGAAGGACGCGGACCTGCTGGAGCAGGTCAGGGCCCTCCATCAAACGGTGGTTGCCGACGAATCCTATGTTCGGGAGATGGAGGCCCGCAGATCTTCCACCTGGTCTGAGGATGAGACCCCCAACACGGCATACACCGGCCTGAATCTCACCTATACTCTGAAAAGCGGCACCCGGATAGACCGCTGGTACTCCCTGCTCATTACCCGGGACCGACTGGCCCAGCCAGAGACCTATGATTATCTGCTGGACCAGTTCGTGAACAGCGATACTGTAAAAGCCCGGCGCCTCCATCTGGATGACGATTTCTGGACGGTGAGCGGCGGCAGCCTGTACATTGACACTCGTGGCGAGGGCTACGAACTGGGCAGCCGGGAGGGTGACGCCATTCTCAAGGCAGTGGGCCGGGATCTGACCGCCGGGAACTGGGGGGATTACGACTGGTTCTCCGGCGACAGCGGCAGCAGCTATGCCATGGACCTGGGGCTGGACTTTGAAAGTGCAGACAAGGAGCGTTACGACTGGATCTCTGTCCATGTGACCCCTGCCATGACGGAGACGGTGGACTGCCTGGAGCGCCTCGGCCTGGTGACGAGGGCAGATCTCGTCACCTACCGGCAGCTGTATCCGGAGGACTATGGGGCGGACGGCTCCTCCATCTGGCAGGAGGTTCCGCGCACGGGTGAGAATGCGGTGGTCTACACGGAGGACACCACTTCCGCCATGGTCTCCCCGGCATGAGGGGGGCAAGAACGCGGCGGCGCCGGAATCCCCGTTTTGCCGCTTTATGCCTGCTGCTGATCTTTGCCGCTGTGGGCGCCGCCGTCTGGCTGTGGGCCGGCCGGGGCCTTCCGGGAGAGGGCGTGGAGGTGCCGGACTATGTGCAGGCGGACCTCCTCACCGTGAACCCCTGGTCTCGGCCCGGCACGCCCCTGGAGAAGATCGACGGGATTGTGATCCACTACGTGGGCAACCCCGGCACCACGGCGAAGGCCAACCGGAACTACTTTGAATCCCTGTCCTCTGGGGAGACGGAGACATACGCCTCCAGCCACTTCATCGTGGGGCTGGAGGGTGAGGTCATCCAGTGCATTCCCCTGACGGAGATCGCCTACGCCTCCAATATCCGCAACGAGGACACTGTGGCCATCGAGGTCTGCCACCCGGACGAGACCGGGGCATTCTCCCCGGCCGCCTACCAGCAGGTGGTGGAGCTGACGGCCTGGCTGTGCCGGACCTTCGATCTGGATCCGGACACTGATGTGATCCGCCACTACGACGTGACGGAGAAGCTGTGTCCCCTCTATTATGTGGAGCATCCGGAGGCCTGGGATGCCTTCCGGGCAGACGTTGCAGCAGAGATGGAGCGCCAGACCGAAGTCTCCTGACACGGAGCTTCAAAAATTTTTTGGTCCTCCGTGAAACAAAACGGCATTCTTGATCGTCTTATAAAGCAGAGGGAGATTTTACATCAAAGGGGGCCTTTTTCCATGGAGCAAAATCCGGCTGCCGCCACGCTCTGGCGCATGTGGGTGGATACCAAGCGGCGCATTGTCTCCTTCCACGAGGAGAAGGACTGCCAGCTGCTGGAGTTCCGCAGCCACGAGATGTTTTTGAGCTGCGTGGACCAATACGCCTGCAAGCAATACCGTTATCAATGACCCTGCGGGGCCTTTTCGTCCATATCCCGGCGGCTTCAGCCGCCTAAGGAGGCTTTTTGATCCATGTGGCAAAAACGCGGGCCAGCACTGCTGTGTCTCCTGCTGGCCACCGCACTGACGGTCTTTGCCGCCGCCCGCTCCTCCGCCGCTCCGCCCGGCGAAGTCCCTCCTCCGCGGACGCTGGAGGAGGAATCCCTGCTCTATGAAGAGACGCCGGTCCAGATTATCTCCCTGTTGGACCTGGAGCCGGTGGATACCCGGGCGTCTGCCAATCCCGTCCGGGTGGGGGGCGGCACCCTGGCCCCTGTGGATCAGGCGGAGATGGCATCCGTTCTGGCGGAATGTACATTAAAAGACAACACCATCGTCAGGCTCTACGTTACAGCGGAGGGCCTGATCGATGGCGCTTTTTTGCGCCCTGGCGCCGGGTGGATCCGATTTGCCCGCCTGTACCGCGGCGCGGACCAGGGCCCCAATTACGCGGAAACCGCCGCCCTTACCGCCTGCTCCGGTATTCTGGGGCACGATGGCTTTCTGCTGCGGACCGACGGGCACTGCTCCGGCGTTTACTCCTATGATTACTACTGGTTCGATACTGCCGGGGACTTGCAGGTCCTCACCGCCAGGATGGACCCGGTGGCCCTGGACCTGGACGGGGACGGAACGGCGGAGCTGGCCTGGGAGATCGCCGAGTGGCAGGGCGCGTTTTCCTTTTACTTCCGGCGGACAGACGGCGCCATCTGTTGTGTGACGCCGTCCGAATACATCGACGCATCGGGCCTGTTCCTGGCTGCGGTGGAGCAGGAGGGGCCCGGCCCGGTCCGGCTGATCTACCGCTATCACGGCACGGACGGGGATCAGGAACAGTTCTGCGCCGTGACGTTTCGGGACGGCGCCCTGGAGATTGAGATGGACCTTGTCTATGTCCCGGCCTCGCTGGAAGACACAGTCCCCCTTTCAGATCCCACAGCAGGCGGGGCCGCCCTGCCCCATGTGTCCATTACCGGCCCCGACGGCTGGACCATGGACGGTGCCGGGGAGGCGGCCTATCTGGATCTCTGGTCCCTTCTCTGGAACAGCCCATATCCCTCCTCGAAGGGGGCGGTGATCGTCCCCACCGATGCGCCGCTGGATGCGGAGACCACCTATACCGTCACCTTCTCCGATCCGCAGACCGGGAACTCCTTTTCCTGGTCCCTGGACGCCGAGGGCATCTGCCGCCTGGACGGCATAGAGGGCAACTGCCGGATGGTGTCCACCGGTGTCGGCTCCCTGCCCGCATACTGTCACGATGTGCTGGAGCTCTACTGCCGGGCCAGCCGCACCGCCCGGAACTATGACGCGCAGGGCCGATGGCTGGGATGGGATTTGGTCCCGGATACGGTCGCCCCAGGCTAAAACGGGTATCTTTTGCAAAAACCGCCTTGACAAACGGCGAAAATGTGATACGATAGTCCGGTAAATGGAACATTCCGGCGTGGAAAAGGACGAGTAACCGGCATCCCTCCTGCAAAGAGAGCCGCCGTTTGGTGCAAGGCGGACGGGAGCTGCGGCGAAAATCACCTTGGAGCCTCCTGCTGAAAGACGACGCGAGTAAGCGTGGACGATTGATGCCCGTTACAGCATCGGCCCGTGGCAGCGGGCTGTGAGGGGCTGTTTCCCGCAAGGGCGCAGCAGCGAGAGTGGTACCGCAGAGTGTTTGCAAACGCTTTGTCTCTTGAAAAAGAGGCAAAGCGTTTTTGTTTTCTGAAGGGATGTGTATTCTGGTGAAATGCCCAAACTGCGGAAAGGAAATGGAAGAGGGAACTCTGCACACCCGGAATTACCCTTTCTGGACGCAGCAGGAGCTCCGATTCTTTCGGGCCCCCACAGACACCGTGGAGCTGGGCCCCATTGGCGATGACACCACCAGCGTGTTTACACGGGATCCGTTCCCGGAATTTTCCCATGCCATGCTCTGCCGGGAATGCGGCCTTGTCACCTTCCCGTGCAGCTTGATTGAAACCTCCAAAAAAGATAGCAAATAGGAGCTGGAACAGGAGGAGCTTTATGAAGTGTCCTTATTGTCAGCAGCAAATGCAGGAGGGCTTTCTCAGCAGCCGCTCCCCCGTTTTCTGGTCAGAGGAGGTGTCAGGCCTTCCCCTTCCCGCCAGGAAGGGAGATTTGCTTCTGGGTGGAAAGCTGGGGCTGGTTGTCCGCCCCCGGGCTTACCTCTGCCGGAGCTGTAAAACCGTCATTACCCAATATCAATAAAAATTCAGCAAACAGAATGGAAATAGGAGGAAAGATATGGACTACAACAAGACCATCAATCTGCCCAAGACCGACTTCCCCATGCGGGCGGGCCTGCCCAAGCGGGAGCCGGAGATGCTCAAGCGCTGGCAGGAGCAGGACGTGTACAACGAACTGCTGAAGAAGAACGAGGGCAAGCCCCTCTTCAATCTCCACGACGGCCCGCCCTTTTCCAACGGCGGCATCCACATGGGCACCGCCATGAACAAGGCCCTCAAGGATATCATCACCCGATCCTACGCCATGCGGGGCTACTACACCCCCTATATCCCCGGCTGGGACAACCACGGTATGCCCATCGAGTCCGCCATCATCAAGCAGAACAAGCTGAACCACAAGGCTATGAGCATTCCGGACTTCCGCTCCGCCTGCCATGACTTTGCCCAGCATTATGTGGGCGTGCAGATGGACGCCTTCAAGCGCATGGGCGTCATCGGCGACTGGGAGCACCCCTACCTCACCATGAACCCCGGCTTTGAGGCTGAGGAGGTGAAGGTGTTCGGTGCCATGTACAAGAAGGGCTATATCTACAAGGATTTCAAGCCCGTCTACTGGTGCCCCCACGACGAGACCGCCCTGGCGGAGGCGGAGATCGAGTATCAGGACGACCCTTGCACCACTGTGTATGTGAAGTTCCCCATGCACGACGATTGCGGAAAGCTTTCCGGTTATGACAAGCTGTTCTTCGTGATCTGGACCACCACCATCTGGACCCTGCCGGGCAACCTGGCCATCGCCCTGCATCCCGACGAGTCCTACGCTGTGGTGAAGGCCCCCAACGGCGAGGCCTATATCATGGCCGAGGCTTTGGTGGAGAAGGTCATGCACTTGGGCGGCTTCGACACCTGGGAGGTGGCGGAGACCCATCCCGGCGCCTTCTTTGAGAACATGCTGGCGGACCACCCCTTCCTGCCCAAGACCTCCCGCCTGCTGCTGGCGGATTACGTCACCATGGACTCCGGCACCGGCTGCGTCCACACGGCCCCCGGCTTCGGCGCGGATGACTACGAGACCTGCAAGCGCTACGGCGTGGAGATGGTGGTTCCCGTGGACGACCAGGGCCGCCACACGGAGTACGCCGGCAAGTACGCCGGTATGAAGACCGATGAGTCCAACCCCGTCATCCTGGCGGACATGAAGGAGAGCGGCATGCTCTTCGCCAGCGAGGACATCATCCACAGCTATCCCCACTGCTGGCGCTGCAAGGGCCCCATCATCTTCCGGGCCACGCCCCAGTGGTTCTGCTCCGTGGAGTCCTTCAAGGAACAGGCCGTCGCCGCGTGCGACGATGTGCGCTGGGTGCCCGGCTGGGGCATTGACCGGATGAAGTCCATGATCCGAGAGCGTAACGATTGGTGCATCTCCCGCCAGCGCAAGTGGGGCCTGCCCATTCCCGTGTTCTACTGCAAGGACTGCGGCAAGCCCATCTGCACCGATGAGACCATCGACGCCATCTCCAAGCTCTTCGCCGCCGAAGGCTCCAACGCCTGGTTCGCCAAGGAGGCGGAGGAGATCCTGCCGGAGGGCTTCGCCTGCCCCCACTGCGGTGCCAAAGCCGGCTTCACCAAGGAGACCGATACCCTGGACGGCTGGTTCGACTCCGGTTCCTCCCACTTCGCCGCCATGAAGAAGGACCAGGGCTTCTGGCCCGCCACCATGTATCTGGAGGGCCTGGACCAGTACCGCGGCTGGTTCCAGTCCGCGCTGCTGACCGCCGTGGGCGCCTTCGGCCAGGGCGCGCCCTTCAAGGAGTGCGTCACCCACGGCTGGACCGTGGACGGCGAGGGCAGAGCCATGCACAAGTCCCTGGGCAATGGCATGGACCCGGCAGAGATCATCAACCAGTATGGCGCGGACCTGCTGCGCCTGTGGGCCGCCAGCGCCGACTACCACGCCGACGTCCGCTGCTCTCACGAGATCTTCAAGCAGCTCAGCCAGAACTACCTCAAGTTCCGCAACACCGCCCGGTACTGCCTGGGCAATCTGGACGGCTTTGACGCCGACCAGCTGACGGCGCCCGCGGAGATGGAGGAACTGGACCGCTGGGCCGTCACCCGCCTGAACGCCCTGATGGAGAAGTGCGCCAAGGCGTACAACGACTATGAGTTCCTGGTGGTCACCCACGCGGTGAACGACTTCTGCGTGGTGGACATGTCCAACTTCTATCTGGACATCATCAAGGACCGTCTGTACTGCGAGGAAAAGGACGGCGCCAAGCGCCGCAGCGCCCAGACCGCCCTGTTCCTGATTCTGGACACCATGACCAAGCTGATGGCCCCCATCCTGTGCTTCACCTGCGATGAGATCTGGCTCTCTATGCCCCACCGCAGCGGCGACGATGGTCGGAACGTGGTGTTCAACGACATGAACAAGCCCTTCACCGACTACGCCCTGGATGAGACCGCCATGGAGAAGTGGTCCGCCGTGGAAAAGCTGCGCGACGACGTGAACGCCGTGCTGGAGGCCGCCCGGGCCGAGAAGAAAATCGGCAAGGCCCTGGAGGCCCACGTGGCCCTCCACGCTGGGGACGACGCGGCGTCTGCCGCCCTGGTGCAGGTGATGGGCCTGAACCTGGCAGAGCTCTTCATCGTCTCCGACTGCCAGGTCTCCAGTGCGGAGCCCGATGCCGCCTCCACTGTGGGCCAGGGTGCCAACTTCCCCGGCCTCACCGTGGAAGTCAGCGAGGCCAGAGGCGACAAGTGCGAGCGGTGCTGGATGCACAGCCCCACTGTGGGCGCCGACGCGGATCACCCCACCCTCTGCGCCCGCTGCGCCGCCGTGGTGCGGAAACTCCCCCAGTTCTGACCATCCGAAAACAGCAGTCAAAAAGGTCCCGGCCATTGGCCGGGACCTTTTTCCATGTCGATTCAATTCCCCCGGGCACGTTCCTTTTTCAGCTTCCGGATATCCTCTCCCGCAAAGGGCAGCAGGGTATATTCCCCTTCAATCCGGGAGGCGATCTGGGGCGTGTACCGCCGGGCCAGCTCTCCCGGCGTCAGGTTTGTGCTGATGATGGTGGAGCGGCGCTCCATCTGGCGGGTGTTGACAATCTGGTACAGGGCGCTCTGAACGAAGGATGTGGTCATCTCGGATCCCAGATCGTCCAGAATCAGCAGATCGCAGTTCAGCACCCGCTCCACGTGGTCGTCGGCCTCCTCTTCCCGGGTGAACTTCTGCTGCTCGAATTGTGCAAAGATGTGGCCCGCGGTGTCATAGACCACCGAATGCCCCTTCTCGCTGACCTCCCGGGCAATGGCGGCGGAGAGGTGGGTCTTTCCCAGTCCGGGTGCGCCGAAGAGCAGGAGGTTCGCCGGGCGCTTGCCGAACTGGTGGGCAAAATCCGCGCAGATGTCGTAGATCATCTCCATGTGCTGCCGGACGGTGACGCCGATGTTCGGGTCATAGCGGTCCGGGTACCAGTCTGTGGAGAAGGTGTCAAAGCTCTGGTGCCCCAGGTCCAGCATCCGGGACAGCTCCTTCTGCTGCTCCCGGGCGTAATAGCCCCGCAGGCAGCGGCACACCCGGCCGTTGCGGTAGCCCGTGTCCCCGCAGAGGGCGCAGGCGGGCGTCTCCTCCAGAGCATCCTCCGGCAGGCCCATCTTCTGCAGAAGCTCCCGCTTCTCTGCCTGAAGGCTCAGATTTTCATCCCGCAGCACTGCCACCGCGGACCGGGGGTCCGTGCCGTGGCGGAGCGCACTGGTGATGATGCGGCTCATGGTGGAGCGAAGCTCCCCGTCGATCTCCCGCAGGCGGGGCTGGCGGGCAAAAATCCGTTC
>QWCV01002520.1_pt1 | contig 14766 bp, 10 predicted proteins | sample 1972621 | NCBI WGS metagenome assembly QWCV01 (sample SAMN09866699, study PRJNA288562) | Human gut metagenome isolate pre2_stool, whole genome shotgun sequencing... | isolation source: gut | host: Homo sapiens | place: USA: California
TTGTATTCTGATAGAAGGGATCTTTTACTCTTCTTCGCAGCCCTTCCCGATCCACCGCTTCCACATGCATCATCTCCGGCTCTGCCCCCATTTCTTTTCTATAACAGAAAACTACCGACAAACCTGCTTTTATCGATAGTTTCTTCAATTTTTATTATAACCGATCCCGCTCTGTTTTCCAATTAAAAAGGCAGAAGAAATGAAACCTTTTATCCCGTTTCCATTTCCTCTGCCTTTCTTACATTTCTTTCCTCTTCTGATTCCTCTTCTTCCGCAGGTTCTCTTTCTTCTGCCGGATTTCCCCCGCCTCCTGTTCGCTGCTGATGCGGATGGTTTTCACGACGAAGAGTTTTCCTTCATCCGAATGTTTCATGCGGGCTTTGCCTTTCAAATATCCGTGCTCCGGGCACCAGGCTACGCAGTAGTAGTTTTTCCCGCCGGCCGAAAACCAGCGTAAGCGTTTTCTTGCCGTTTTCCCGCAGATGCAGCAGTGCGTGCTGCAGACCTCGCGGTCGTGCATGGCTTCTTCTTTTGTGTCGAATTCGCGGGAGATGAATTTCGTGTAGCCATTATAGACGGCGTGGATCTCCTCTTTTTTCGATTTCGGGTTCTGATATACGTCGATCGAGTCGTACGCCAGCACAACATCCATATCGATGCGCGCAAAAATGTCGGCCGTATATTTTGCATCCGAAAGCGCCTGATGAAAATGCTCGTCCTTCGGGAGATGGAGGAAGTCGGCGGCGTACTCGAGCGCCCGGCGGCTCTTCATCGTTTCGTACTGGATCGCGAACAGTTTCTGTACATCGTAAAAATGAATCGGCCCGCGGATCAGCGACAGGAGGTTATAAAATTTCATGTTCCGCTGGAGCTCCGTCAGGTCTCCCGGTCCCCAGGTGCCGAACATGCACGCACCGCCGGAGAATGCAAAAAATTCCTGCACGGCCTGCGCAAATGGGATTCCGTTCTGCAGATCCTCTTCTGTCAGTCCGACGACCTCGCGCGTCCGGTGATGGAGATGCTGGTAGACCACCGGTTTTACAATCCGGTGAACCGTTCCCACCACATTCCGCTCACCATCCATCTTCACCGCGCCGATCTCAATAATCTCAAATGGCAGCTTCGGGTTCTCTTTTCCTTTTCCATAGGGACACTGGTTCCATTCCAGGTCAAAAATCACATAGTCCATTGTATTGTCAATCCTTCATTCTGTGTCGTCTGTCCCTATTATAAATGATTTTGATATAATGAGCAACTATCTGGCAATTCCATTCTCTGCCCATTCTGGCAATTTTCTTCCTGTGCATTACATTTCCCATTCATTTCATCCTGTTCTCTTTCAAACTTAACGCTTCTTTTATTGAAATCCCAGGGTAAATCCGATATAATATTTTTAACTCCGGCCTTCGTTTTTACTCAAAAAAATCACCTGAAAAAGCCGGAAATATTACGAATTTAGATGAGCATCCGATATGAAAACAAAATTAACGCAAAAACAGATTCGATTTCAGGCGCTTCTGCTGTTTTTTATTACATTTTTTCTTGTCGAGCTCTGCGCCGGTTTTCTGTATCAGAATCAGTTAAAGGAAGCAAAGCTGAAAGCTGACTATACCGCACAGACGACCATCGGCCGCGTGAAATCGCAGTTAAACCATTATCTTGCCGAATCCAATCTGATGAAACACATGATTGAAGCCGGTTATACCGTCAATGACGAAGAGTTTTCCGTCCTCTCCTCGCTGATGCAGGACGACCAGAATGTCATCAAAGCACATGAGCTTGCAAAGGACGGCATTGTCACACTGATTTATCCGATGCGTGGAAACGAAGCCGCTCTCGGACTCAATACGCTCGAAAATCCTGCCAGACGGCAGGAGGCCACTCTTGCCAAAGAGAGCGGTGAGTACACCATCGCAGGACCATTTGAACTGCAGCAGGGCGGCATCGGCGCACTGCTTTTTGACCCGATCTACACAACCGATGACAGTGGAAACAAGACCTTCTGGGGCTTTTCGCTTCTCGTTCTCGACTGGGAATCCTTTCTGGATGAAATCGAACTGAATACGCTGGAAGAAGCCGGCTATACCTACGAAATCTGGAAAATTTCTCCGGCCACCGGCGAACACGTTTCCATCGCACACTCCGGTAATTCCCGGCGTTCCGATGCCATGGAAGTTCTCTGCACCGTGCCGAACGACACCTGGCATTTTGAAATTGTACCGAAAAACGGCTGGCTCAGTCTGCTGCAGGTTTTTGTTTTCTTTGCACTCGGGCTCATCCTTTCCCTGCTTGCCTCTATTGGTTTTCTGCAGTTCCAGATGCGCCGCTATAAAGACGAGATTCACGCAGCAGAACTGGAAAAAGCCGTACAGGAAGCACAGTCTGCCAACGAAGCAAAAACACGTTTTCTGTTCAACATGAGCCACGACATCCGAACCCCGATGAATGCCATCATCGGTTTCTCGGATCTGCTGGAAAAGCACATCGACGAGAAGGACCGCGCGGTCGACTACATTGCAAAAATCAAGTCCTCCAGCAGTTTTCTGCTCTCCCTGATCAACTACGTGCTTGAGATGGCGCGCATTGAGAGCGGTAAAGCCTCGCTGAAAATCGAGCTCGGCAGCTACAGCGAGCTGATCAATTCCCTGAATGCAGTGTTTGAGCCTTCGTTAAAAAGCAAAAATCTTTCCTATCTCTGTTACAACACGGTGGAACACGATGCCATCCTCTGCGACCGGACAAAAATACGGGAGATTCTGCTGAATATCATCAGCAACTCCATCAAGTATACGCCGGAGGGCGGAAAAATTTCCGTAAAAATCGAAGAGACACCGGCACCAAGGAAGGGCTTTGCCTCCTACCGCATCACCGTGAAGGACAACGGCATCGGCATGAGCAAAGAGTATCTGCCGCATATTTTTGAAGAATTTACAAGAGAACATTCCTCCACCGAAAGCCACATCACCGGAACCGGCCTCGGCCTTCCGATCGTAAAATCTCTCGTGAATCTGATGGGCGGAACGATCGATGTGGAAAGCGAACTCGGTGCCGGAACAATAACTACGATCTGCCTCACGTTTGAACTTCCGACCGAAGAACAGCTTGCGGCTCACCAGCATAAAGACGAGATTCTCGAGCAGTCCCTGCAGACGCTTTCCGAAAAACGCGTGCTGCTTGCCGAGGATAATGACCTGAATGCAGAAATTGTACTCACCGTTCTGGAAGAAAACGGCATTCACGCCGAGCACGTAAAAGACGGCGCCCTCTGCTTAAAAGCAGTCCAGAACGCACCAGAAGATTATTACAATGTTATTCTGATGGATATTCAGATGCCGAACATGAACGGCTATCAGGCCGCAGAAGCGATCCGTGCACTCCCGGGAAAACGCGGGGAAATCCCGATTGTCGCCATGACGGCAAACGCGTTTGAAGAGGACCGCCGAAAAGCACTGGAATCCGGCATGAACGCCCATATCGCGAAACCCGTTGACGTTTCGGTTCTTCTCGAAACACTTTCCAGGTTTTCATGACCTTTACAGATCCCGATGCACCGCGCCTCTTCTATGGAATTTTAACTTCCATCGACGATCAGAAACCCAAAAACAAATAATATGCATGAAAAAAGGAGCGTTCCCGTAAAGAGAACAGCTCCTTTTTTCATGCGCCGCAGCGGACGCTTTTATTTCTCGTTTTTCAGCAGCTCCAGGTTTTTGGAGATCAGCTCGCATCTCTGTTTTACGCAGTCCGGGGATCTGTGCGGATCCTGCGGTGTGTTGAACAGATAGTCCTCGAGTTTGTCGATTGTGGTAGTTGCTACATGCATTCTTGTATCGCAGGATGCATAGTAGATGTAAACCTCTCCGTTCTCACGCGCAATCGCGCCGTTTGTAAATACAACGTTGGAAACGTCTCCGACTCTCTCTTTTCCAAGCGGAACCAGGAATACACCGGACGGCTCTGCAATGACTTTGGACGGATCGTTCAGATCGGTACCGAAGACATACAGAACGTAGCGAAGGCCTGCTGCTGTATTTCTTACACCGTGTGCAATGTTGATCCAGCATTTCTTACCTCGGATCGGCACTGCTCCAGCACCGTTTTTGGACTCGGTCAGGGTATGATAAATACGTTTGCTGATGATCTTCTCCTCGTCGATGACAGCGTGTGTGATATCATCGCAGAGTCCGAAGCCGATTCCTCCGCCGCTTCCGGTCTCAATGAAACCATCCATCGGACGGGTGTAGAAGGCATATTTTCCGTCTACGAACTCCGGATGCAGAACAACGTTTCTCTGCTGCGGAGAACGTAAGGTTTTCAGGTTGTCCAGACGCTCCCAGGTCTTCAGGTCTTTCGTTCTTACGATACCAGCCTCAGCAACAGCCGCGGACAGATCCGGATCGTTTTTGTCCTTGCTCTCAGAGCAGAACACTCCGTAAATCCAGCCGTCCTCGTGCTGGGTCAGACGCATGTCATAAACGTTGGTTTCCTCTGCGCAGGTATCCGGCAGCACAACCGGGTAATCCCAGAAATGGAATCCGTCGATACCAGTATCACTCTCTGCAACAGCAAAGAAAGATTTTCTGTCATTGCCCTCCACGCGGACAACGAGATAATACTTTCCATTCAGATAAATCGCGCCGGAGTTCATCACAGCGTTGATGCCGAGACGCTCCATAAAGTACGGATTCGTCTCCTCATCCAGATCATATCTCCAGTGAACAGGAGCGAACTCTCTTGTCAGCACCGGATACTCATAGCGGTCATAAATACCGTTGTAAAAATCTGCTTTTGTGTTCTTTCTTGCCACAAGGCGGTCTACCTTGGCTTTTTCCACATAATACTGTTTATTCAGCATCTTTTAACCTCCCAATTACTTCCATACACATACGTCCATTGTGATACGGGCATTTCCACGGTTCTACAATCGGCTCATGAATCGGGTTTCCGTCTGCATTCACGCACCAGAACCACTCAGACCCCTCTCGTTTGTCGATCACATATTCCTTGATGTAGCCCCAGATGTCTTTTGCCGCATCGAGATACTTTGTTTCCTCCGGTTTTTTCTGCCATGCATTTAAAAATCCAACGACTGCTTCTGCCTGTACCCACCAGACTCTTGTGGTATCATCCACACCGCGCTCGCACTCATTCATCAGCGAATGATTTTTGTATGCCGTGTTGTAGATATTTTCCGCAATCTCTCCGGTGATCGGCAGCAGTTTTTCCCGGTAAGCCGGATCGCCGAGCACTTCTGTACCCCGGTCGATCAGCCAGGAAGTCTCGATATCATGGCCATAAGAATACAGATCAATCAGCGTATTCCATGTCCGGTCGAAGAATACTTCCTGACGGCCTTTTTCTTTGTTATATACTTTATCCGCGAAGAGATCCATCATAAAGCGGAGACGGTCACCGGTAAACGGATCCTTTGTCACGCGGTACAGCTCGGTATATGCTTCGAAAACATGCAGCAGCGTATTCATGGTCTTCTCTGCCATGACGCCGTTCTCCGAGAGCTTTTCATTGCTCTCCGGCTTGAAATCGCGGGTAAATGCCTCGAGATAACCGTACTCGTCGGTGCAGTGTGTCTCGATGATCTGCTGCAGCGATTTTGCCAGCTCCAGCGCCTCGGTGTCGCCCGTCGCATCAAAATACGTAGACAGCGCATAAATTGCAAATGCCTGATTGTACGTATGCTTTGTCGTATCGAGCGGTTTTCCGTCGTAGGTGACAGACCAGAACACGCCACCGTACTCGCGGTCCACACACGCCTGTTTCATAAAGCGGTACGCATGCTCCGCATCGGCGCGCAGCTTCTCGTCCTTTAAGGTCAGGTACGCATTCGAGAAAAACCAGAGAATTCTGCTGTTTAAGATGCAGCCCTTCTCATACGTTTTCTGCACGTTCAGATCAAAGTCCTGATAGCCGTAAAATCCGCCGTATTCCTCATCTCTTAAGCCCTCCCAGAACGGAACGATCCGTCCAGTAAGCTCCTGCTTTACTTCCTTTGCCAAAGACTGCATCTTTTCTTTCCTTCTTTCTTATCTTCTTCCAATTTCGGTGTCAGACTCGCGTACGACACTGTTTTTCTTGATATAATCTACAATCAGATCTACGGTTGTGAATGCCAGTCCTACATACGTATCGGCTGCGCCGTAGTAGATCGCGATCTTTCCGGTCTCTGCATCGTGAATGGTTGCGCACGGGAAGGTTACGTTCGGAACGAAGCCTCTCTCCTCATACCACTCTTCCGGTGTCAGAAGGAAGTTCTGGCAGCGGTATTTTACGATGGACGGATTCTCTTTGTCGAGGATTGCGCCGCCGATGCTGTATACATAGCCATTGCAGGTGCCGCTTACACCGTGGTAGAACAGCAGCCATCCTTCGTTGGTCTCAATCGGAGCTGCGCCGCCGCCGATCTTTAAGGACTCCCACCACTCCGGGCTCTTGCTCATGACGTGGCGGTGTTTGCCCCAGTACAGCATATCCGGGCTCTCGGACAGGAAGATGTCACCGAACGGTGTGTGGCCGCTGTCGCTTGGACGGGACAGCATCACGAAGTTGCCGTTGATTTTTCTCGGGAAGAGAACGGCATTTCTGTTGAATGGAAGGAATGGATTCTCCACACGTACGAAGGTTTCAAAATCTTTTGTTTTTGCCATTCCGATGGCTGCACCGTAGAAGTCCTGGCACCAGATGATGTAGTAGGTATCTTCTACTTTTACAAGACGCGGGTCATATGCGTAAACCGGCATGAACGGTTTGCCTTCTTCGTCAACGAACTGGATTTTGTTCTCATCGAAATTCCAGTGGATCGCATCTTTGCTTCTTCCAAGGTAGATGTACGGGATTCCGTTTGTCTGCTCACCACGGAATACTCCGATGAACTCGTCGCCGTACGGCATAACGGCGCTGTTGAAGATTCTTGCTACTTCCTTCACCGGATTTCTTCCGATGATCGGATTCTCGCTGTATCTCCATACCGGTGCACCGGAAAACTCAGCCGGGCCTTCCTGCCATGGCATATTTTTGACAGCATCTCCAATAATTTTAACTTCGCTCATTTTTTGAAACCTCCATGAAAAATATTGTTTGTTTATGAGTTGTACTTTGTTTTTTTAAGTTTCTGTTAGTGGACAGAATCTTGTTTTTTCATTCTTTTTTCTCCGAACCGCCGTGTTTTATCACCCTCACGCCCAGTCCTTTAGCTTAATTTTAACATAGATGATTAATTTTTCAACTGGAAATTACTTAAAAAATAAGTTCCGTTAGATACTGTCAATTTTTAAGTGACTTTGTTGTGTAATATGTACAAAAACGGGGCATTTCAAAATGCCCCGTTTCTTAATTTATAATTCAGTTATAAAAATCAAAGCTTTACGCTCTCTTTCGGCACCAGCTGTCCGGAGACAATTTCCATATTTTTGCCGGATGCCGCGCCGCGGATCTGCTTCAGCGCTTTTTCGAGCGCTACTTTTACCATCGCCTTCGTATTGATCTCATACGAAGTGATCTTGAGATCCGGGAAACCCGGATACAGGTAATTATCGAAGCCGACAACGGAAACGTCCTCCGGCACGGAGATGCCGCGTTTTTCCAGCTCGAGCATCAGAAGGCCGGCGGTCAGGTCGCAGTTGCAGACGAACGCTTCCGGCATCTGTTCCGGGAGATGAATTTCGATCTGGCCCCGCTCATCACGGTCCTCCAGAATCCATTCCGCCGGTGTCACATCGCGGTGTTCCAGAACAGCCTTGGAAAAACCGCAGTACCGATCCATGATACTGCTGGAAAAATGAATCGAACCGACAAAAGCCAGCTTGGTAAGGCCATGCTCATACAGGTATTCCGTCATCAGATACATTCCGTGAAAGTTATCTGCGATCACGGCATCTTTTGCCAGCTCATTGTCGTAGAAATCCAGAAATACGATCGGAAGATCCACGTTTTTCTTCAGATAGTGGATGTAATCGCGGCTCGTGTCTCCCATAAGGATCAGTGCATCGACGGTCTGCTCCTTGGCGATGCACGGCACGATCATCTCATCTTCCATCTCCTGTTTCAGGATCTCCACGGTCACCATACAGCTCTTTTCCGTCGCCGCCAGTGCCATCTCCTGATACATTTTCCAGTAAAATGTCGTATACTCTGCCAGATACCGTTCCGGAATCACCACTCCGATGCAGCGCAGGCTTTTTCCCTGTGTATTTCTCGCTCCGCTTCCCGGCTGGCGGTACCCCATTTCCTTTGCAATTTCCAGAATCCGGGCGCGCATCTCATCGCTGACCCCTTTCTGTCCTGTAATCGCGTTATGCACGGTGACGGCGCTGACGCCCGCCACCTTTGCAATATCTGCCAATCTTACTTTTGCCATATCCGTTGCTCCTTAGTCTACTGCAACAAAGTGATACAGTCTGCTGACGAAATCACCCCAGAAATCTTTCATCCGGAAACCGGCATTCATCAGCATCTCGCCGCTGTAAACCTCATCGGTTCCCTCCAGACGATATTTTTTCGCCGGATCAAAGCCGCGCAGGCGAACCTTGCGGGACGGCATATTTGCCTGTGCCAGCACCTGTACGTAGGTCACAAGCACTTCGCTTTTATCCTCCGATGCTACTGCCCAGCAGTCGGATCTGTGGTTTTCACGGCTGGAAAGAATACGGTAATACTCTCCCTCGCGGATCAGTTCATGATATTTGTGATACATTGCGGTCTGCTCCGGAATCAGCTTTCTCTCTTCTTCCGGCAGTTTTGTGATATCAAGCTCATAGCCGAACGTTCCGGCCAGTGCCACATGGCCTCTCGTTGTAAACGGAGTTACACGGCCAACCGTGTGGTTCGGGCATACGCTGACGTGTGCACCCATTGAGCAGAGCGGGTAAATGAGGGCTGTTCCCTCCTGGATTTCCAGACGCTCAATCGCATCGGTGTCGTCGGAGCACCAGATCTGCGGACTGTAGTAAAGCATTCCAGGATCGAAACGTGCACCGCCGCCGGAGCAGTTCTCCAGAAGCAGATCCGGGAACTCCTGTATCAGACGCTCCTGCATCGCATACATACCGAGCACGTAGCGGTGGAACAGCTCCTGCTGGGAATCTTTGTCCAGGTAGGTGCTTCCCAGGTCGCTTAACTGACGGTTCATATCCCATTTCACGTATTTGATGTTTGCACTGCGCAGGATTTTTGCCACACATTCATACGCATAATCCTGCACTTCCGGGCGGGAGAGATCCAGCACGTACTGGCAGCGGATCTCAGTCGCTTCTCTTCCCGGAATCTGAATCGCCCATTCCGGGTGCTCTCTGTAGAGATCAGAGTCCGGGGAGATCATCTCCGGCTCGAACCAGATACCGAATTCAAGACCGATTTCATTCACTTTGTCAACCAGATTTTTCAGGCCGCCTTTGATCTTCTCTTCGTTGACAACCCAGTCACCGAGGGAAGAATCGTCTTTATTTCGTTTTCCGAACCAGCCGTCATCCATAACAAGCATCTCGATGCCGTCTTTTTTTGCCTCTCTTGCGATATCGAGGAGTTTATCGGTATCAAAATCAAAGTAAGTTGCTTCCCAGTTGTTAATCAGAATCGGGCGTTTTTTGTGGTTGTACGGGCTGCGGATCATATGTCTGCGATAAAATGCATGGTAGGAACGCGTCATTTTGCCAAGTCCCTCGGCAGAGTAGACCATAACAACCTCCGGCGCCTGGAATTCATCGCCGGCTTTTAAATTCCAGCAGAACTCCTCCTGGTTGATACCCATGACCATACGAACGGTATCAAACTGGCATCTTTCCACCTGTCCGATAAAGTTGCCGGAATATACGAAGTGCATTGCGTAAACCTCGCCGCGCTCCTGATCCGTTCCCGGTGTCACCAGGGCCACAAACGGGTGCTCCTGATGGCTGGACTCTCCTTTTCCGGAGGAAACGAGCTGTTTTCCGTAACGGAGCGCACCCTGCTGGATGTGGCGTTCTCTTCCCCAGGATCCATGAAGAGAAAGCATCTCAAAGTCTTCGTTGTCCATATCGAGGCAGGCACTGTAGATTTTCTCTACCTTCAGCGCTTCACTGCCTTCATTTTTCACGCGGACACTTCGGGTGATAACGTTTTCTTTTGTAAAAACAGAGTAGGAAAGGACAACAACAAGATCAAGAACAGGATCTTTGCAGGTGATTTCCAGAGTTTCTACTTCGTCCTCGGTTCCAAAAGAAGCTGGAAGACCGGTCAGCGGGCGTTTTCCTTTGAAAATTTCATAGGAATCAAAGAAAATCTCACATCCCATACGGCCCTGTGCATTTCTTATATTCAGACAGCTCTCACGGTAATCGCCGACTCCTCCGGTCGGGTATTCCATTGGAAAACGGTCGAGGAACGAAGATTTCTCTCTCTTATTGACGGACGGGGTGAACGGCGGCTCATCCATGCGGAGCGGATACAGATCCGGCTCTCCGTGCAGAAGGGGTCCGTAGTAAACATGTCCGACGTAGCCTTCCGGGCTCAGGCCGATCACATACGTCGTATTCTCTGTATTTAACTGAAAAAGCTTTTTCTCATCATAATATAAAATCGCCATTTTCTTCTCCTTATTTCAGGTAAGCTTGATCCGCCGGGCCGATTTTTGTACAAAAAGACCTCACCCGCCGGGCTGAGGCCTTTTTTTGTTTCTATATCACACAGCGTTTAAGCAGTTACCATTGCATTTTTTAATTTTTCCAGTTTCTCGGCTGCATCTTCAAGGGATGTGCCTTTTACGCCGAAATAGAATTTGATCTTCGGCTCAGTACCGGATGGGCGCACACAGCACCATGCGTTGTTTTCCAGCTCATAGTAAAGAACGTTGGAGGACGGAAGTCCGGTCGCGCTCTTCTCTCCGCTTACGAGATCCTGGCGTACATCTGCTTTGTAATCGCGTACGGCAAGAACCTGGAAACCGCCCAGCTCTTTTGGCGGGTTCTCACGGAAGTTGGTCATCATGGTCTGGATCTCTTTTGCACCGTCGATACCTTTTAAGGTCATCGTTGCAAGACCCTCTTTGTAGTAGCCGTACTCCTCGTACATATCCACCATGGCATCCCACAGTGTTTTGCCCTGCTGTTTGTAGTATGCAGCAACCTCGCAGAGCATCATAACTGCCACGCAGGCATCTTTATCTCTTGCATATGTTCCGGCCAGGCAGCCATAGCTCTCTTCCAGACCAAATACATAATTGTGTGCACCGCTCTGCTCAAAAAATTTGATCTGCTCGCCGATGTATTTGAATCCGGTCAGAACCTCGATCAGTGCCACGTTATAAGCTTTTGCGATTGCTTTTGCCATATCGGTCGTAACAATCGTCTCAACGAGTGCCGGGTTCTCCGGCATGGTTCCGTTCTTGGTGCGCTCACGCAGAATATACTCTGCGATCAGCATACCGGACATGTTTCCGGTGAAGCTTACGTACTCGCCGGTCTTGCTGTCTTTTGCATAAACGCCGAGACGATCTGCATCAGGGTCGGTTGCAAGGATGATGTCAGCGTCTACTTCTTTTGCCAGTTTCAGCGCCAGTGTCCATGCTTTCTCGTCTTCCGGGTTCGGGTAAGCCACCGTCGGGAAGTTTCCGTCCGGCACTTTCTGCTCTTTTACAACGTAAACCTGATTAAAGCCAAGCTCGCGCAGAACGCGGCGTACCGGCACATTTCCGGTTCCGTGAAGCGGTGTGTAGACGATCTTCATATCTTTTGCCGCATCTTTGATGATTTCCGGATGAATGCTCTGCTCTTTTAATTTTGCAACGTAACGGTCATCAAAATCGGTTCCGATGACCTGGAACAGGCCTTCTGCTCTTGCATCATCTTCTTCCATCGTTTTAACGGCAGAAAACTCGGTTACTTTTGCTACCTCTGCGAGAATGTTTTTGTCGTGCGGCGGTGTAATCTGTGCGCCGTCCTCCCAGTATACTTTGTATCCGTTGTACTCTCTCGGGTTGTGGCTTGCGGTAATGACGATACCGGAAATACAGCCGAATTCACGGACAGCAAAAGAAAGCTCCGGTGTCGGACGCAGGGACTCGAACAGATACGTTTTGATTCCGTTTGCATTCAGGCAGAGTGCTGCTTCGCGTGCGAATTCCGGAGACATTCTTCTGGAATCGTGTGCGATGGCTACGCCTTTTTCCTGTCCGTTCTGGGAAATAATGTAGTTGGCAAGGCCCTGGGTTGCCTGGCGTACGGTGTAGATGTTCATGCGGTTGGTACCCGCTCCGATGACACCGCGGAGTCCGCCGGTACCGAACTCAAGCTGACGGTAGAAACGGTCTTCGATTTCTGCCTCATTTCCTTCGAGTGCTTTCAGCTCTTCTCTGGATTCCTCATCAAAATATGGATCATTGCACCATTTTTCATATACTTCTCTGTAACTCATGTTTGTTATCCTCCCTGTCTGTTGTACTTTATTTAACTTAAGACAGCAGACTTTTTCTGGATTTAAGCTCGTTTCATCACAGCTTAAAGTTACCATTTGTTTAGTCTGCTGTCAACTTAAAAATTAATTTATTTTTTCTAATTCTTTTGGTTCCTGATAAAGCTCTTTTAGATCACTGAGAACCTGTACTTTTCCTTTGCGGTCTGCGGTGCTCCAGGCTTTTCATCAGTTCCATGACAGCCTTCATATAGCAGGCATGATCCTCTCTTAACCGGCCATACCTTCCGCAGCGTTCCGCGCAGACGGTACATCATATTTTTCAGTGCTCCGTACGGATTTTCACTCTTCTCATCCGTCCAGAGTGCTTCGGTTAACTGTTCCAGTGTTACGATATGGTTTTTGTTGCAGATCATATAAACCAGCAGCTTTGTGATCATCGGGGAATGAATCGCTTCCTCGTTGAGGCAGCGTGTTTCATCGTACATGCGGAATCTTCCAAGCAGCTGTACGCGAATCATAAAACATCGTCTCCTTCTAAGAACTCAAGCTCTTTTTCGGTCTGAATTGCCGGCAGTGCACTGTATTTCAGATTCTTTGCCCAGCCTTTTTTCTCCTCGGAGAAGCGCTCGCTGATTCTCTTGTAGACGAGTTCGCATCCTCTCTGGCTGCCGCCCTGCAGCAGAATCACATACTGGGACGGGCTGTATTTTGCAAAGAAATCGGAATGACGCAGGCTGCGTTTCATTACCTCAAGCAGCTTTTCGGACATACGGTCAAGGCGCGGACCGCCTTTTGCCGGGTAACCTTTTCCGTCTGTAATGGTGCACAGCATCAGCCACGGCATCTGTCCGTTCAGCTCGGACATACGGTAAACAAGTCGGTAGCAGTCACGGAATCCGGCGAGGGAACAGAAGAATGCTCCGCCCTTTTCTCCCGGGCTCTCCTGAAGATCTGCCTGTACCTCTTCGATCACGCGGTGTCTGCTGCCCATGCGGCTTCCCAGATAGCGGTACTGCTCCACCAGTTTCTCGCTCGGTGTAACGCCAAGCTCTTCAAAGTAATGTTTCGAGGTCTGCTCGTACAGTTTCATGGCCTCTTTGTATCTCTCCAGGCCGATCAGCGCCTGCATCTGGACTGCCTGCCACTCGTCGAACGGATACAGTTCGGAAGCAACAGAAGTCAGTTTCTGCAGCTCATCGAACTCCTCGTTTTTCAGAAGATACTCACTTACTTCTTTCAGTGCATCGGAATATACTTTTTTCAGCTGCGCGCGCTCCGCCTGTACCCACTCTTCCTCGCCGAAATCTGCAAGGAACTCTCCGGTGTACAGCTCCAGTGCTTCGATCATCTGATCCATGCGCGCTTTCTCGTCCGTCTCTTTTCCTGCTTCCAGGATCTTATTTTTGATATCAATCGCATCTACCTCGACCGGCATCGGGCTGGTCCAGTGGTAAACGCCTTTCTGTGTATAAATGTACTCAAACTGCGGAAGTCCTGCCTCGACAAGGCTTCTTTTCAGGCGATGTACGCCGACACGCAGGCTGTTTGCCGCGTCCGCCACATCTTCTCTTCCGTATGTGCTCTCCAACAGTCTTCCTCTGGAAATTCCATTGTCCTTGTTATAGAGGAAAATCTGCAGAAGTCTCATCGATTTTGTTGCCATTGTTTTCCGGAAGGAAATCGGCTGGTCGCCGTACTCCAGGAAAAAACTTCCCATCATGTGTACTTTTAAAAGCGGTAACTGTTCTGTTTGGTTTTTCATTTCTTCGTTCATACTAACTCCTGTATTGCCTGTTGTGCTCTAATCTCTGTGGTCGGTTGCGCTGCGCTCCGCAATCGGCTGCGGTAACGGGCCGGCGGTTCCCTGTTCGTTCATTTCAAAAACAATTACGGACGCCGGATTTCTGTTTTCTATTTTACATCATTTTAATCAAAAATCCTACTATAAAATGTATAAAATATTAACTTTAACACCGAAAAATTCCTGCTTTTTCTTCTTTTGTCTTGTTATCTTTTTGTCAATCCCATCTCATCCGTAAATTGCCCGCATGATTTTAGCCATCAGCCGCCCTGCAGGCGCCGAGAGCACCAGTACTACAGCAAGAGATACCATGCCGCACCCGAGCAGTGCGCGGTTCACAAGTCCCCGTGCTGAGCAGAATCCGAGGCAGAATCCCTTCTTCCAGGGCCAGAACAGCTTTTCCGGTTTCCGGTTGAAAAAATCGAGCACCAGATGGGACAGAAAGCCCACGGCAAAATAAGCGGACGCATCCGGGTAGATGATGTCCACGCACGCCGTCAGCAATGCCAGCGCCGCAAATGAATGCATGAAGGAGCGGTGCGGCTGCTGTTTCCCATAGGCGCAGA
>QWCV01005126.1_pt1 | contig 14766 bp, 10 predicted proteins | sample 1972621 | NCBI WGS metagenome assembly QWCV01 (sample SAMN09866699, study PRJNA288562) | Human gut metagenome isolate pre2_stool, whole genome shotgun sequencing... | isolation source: gut | host: Homo sapiens | place: USA: California
CGGTACAAAATCACCATCCATAACATCAATATGAAGCCATTCAATCCCCTCTTTTTCCAGGGTTTTGATCTGTTCGCCCAAACGGTTAAAATCTGCCGACAAAATAGAAGGGCACAACTGATACATAATTAGAATCTCCTTTTCTCTTTTAATTCATTATAAAGTGCCAGATAATCTTCATATCGAAGCTGGCTGATCTCATGTTCCTCCAGTGCTGCCTTCACACCACAGTCCGGTTCATGGATATGTCTGCATCCCTGAAACCTGCATTTTTCTTCATACCTGCGAAATTCCGGGAAATAATCTTTTAACTCCTGTTCCTCTATATCTGTCAGATATAAAGAAGAAAATCCCGGTGTATCCATCAGATAAGTATCATGTCCCACCGGTATTACCTGAGAATGACGTGTTGTATGCTTTCCACGTTTCAGCTTCTTACTTATCTCTCCGGTTTCCATCTGCACATTCTCCTGCAATGCATTGGTGATTGAAGATTTTCCCACACCGGAAGGTCCTGCAACTACGGTTGTCTTTCCTTTCAGGATTCTGCGTATCTCATCCAGTCCCTCTCCACTGAAAGTACTGGAAAAGATCACATCATATCCACAGCTCTTATAGGTTTCATATAAAAGTTCCAGTTCTTCCTGTTTTGCAAGATCTTTCTTGTTAAAACATATAACTGCCGGAACATTTTCTTTCTCCATCATGATCAGGAAACGGTCAAGCAACATAAAATTGGGTTTCGGATTCTCCATTGCAAAAATCACAAAAGCCTGATCCACATTGGCAACTGCCGGACGTATCAGTGAATTTTTTCTGGGAAGGATGGCAGTCACACTGCCTTCCTTTCCCTGTTCATCCAGAACCTCTATCTCCACATTATCCCCTACAAGAGGTTTCTGTTTATCTTTTCTGAATATTCCCTTTGCCTTGCATTCATAAATCTCATCATTTTCAGCATAGATGTAATAAAATCCTGCAATTCCTTTGATTATCTTTCCCTGCATGGATTACTCTGCCTTAGCAAATGTAATGGAATAATTTCCAAGTTCCTGATAAACACCATTAATCTGTTCGGACAGATATAAAGTACCCTCACTGACACCAGACGCACCTGTGATATCCAGATCATACGGGAACTGGATTACCTGATTTTCCAGAACAACAGAGGCAGTCGGGGTTCCGTTTACATTCTGGACCAGCTCCAGACGGACCGGACCTCCGGAATATCCTGACGGGGTATTCAGAGTCTGTGTACATTTCCATACTTCTCCCGCTGCAACAGCTGCACTGTTATCTGCTGTCTGTACCGTGTTATCAGATGCACTCTCCATAGTTGTACTGTCGCTCTGAGTTGTCGGTTCCTGAGACCCTGTACTTACTGTGATCACCACATTCACATTATCAGGATCTTCCCAGTTTCCGGCTTCCGGCTCCTGGGAAACCACTTCCCCTGCTGCCACTTCCGTACTCTTTTCTTCTTTTACCTCTACATTGAGGAATTTACCGAAAGTAGTAACTGCATCATTCTTTGTCATTCCAACAACACTTGGAACTTCCACGCTGTCACCGTAGTCAACTCCACGGCTGACAATCAATGTGACAGTATCTCCTGATGAAACATTTTCACCCGCAGAAGGAGTTGTGGAAACTGCATATCCGGGATCTGTGACCGGTGTACCGTCATCATTCAGTTCACTGTATTCTTTCTGAACATTGACAGTTAATCCCATGTCTTCCAGTGTCTGCTGCGCATCCACACCTGTCTGACCGTCCACATCGGGAATTGTAATCTGCTGTGTACCCTTGCTGATGTAATACTTGATAGTCGTATACTGCTCTACTTTGCTTCCTTTTGGAATATCCTGAGAAGAAATCGTTCCCTTAGCCTGAGTAGAAGCTTCCTCACCCATAGGCTGAATTCCAAGCTTCATATCTTTTGTCATATCCTTTGCTTCATCCTCAGTTTTTCCCCGCAGATCCGGCACAGTTACCATTCCATCATCATCCGTTTCCGACGTATCTGATGCCTCATTTTTTTTGTCTGTATCACTGCCGCTTCCAATAAGTCCGGATGCTTTTCCTGCAACCAGAATGATTGCGACCAGAATGACGATTCCCATAAGGAGCATGGCAATCGTCATTCCATGTCCGCCGCGTTTTTTCTTCTTCCCGGTCTTGTCAGATCTGTTTCTGCGTTTTTTCTCCTCTGGCTCATCATCATAATCTGTTTCATTGATTTCTTCTTCCAGAGTTTCAGGTTCCGATTTTGAAATCTGCTTTGGCATATGCTTGATCTCGCCAAGTTCTTTATCCGAAATTACAACAGTTTTTGCTTCATTATCCACAGAAGTCAAAGTTACGAAATCTCCCTGGGGATCGATCAGAGAATGCTTCAGATCCGCGGTCACATCCTCCATATTCTGATAACGGCGGTCCACACTCTTCTGTGTACATTTCAGAATGATCTGCTCCAGACTGTGCGGAAGCTCCGGTGTGTAAACACTGGGCGGAACAATCTCTTCCTGAAGATGTTTGATAGCGATGGCTACTGTCGTATCTCCATCAAAAGGAACCTTGCCTGTCACCATTTCATACATCGTAATACCCAGCGAATAGATATCACTCTTCTCATCACTGTATCCGCCTCTGACCTGTTCCGGTGAACTGTAATGAACAGATCCCATCACATTTGAGCTTATGGTATTGGAAGAAGCAGCCCTTGCAATACCAAAATCTGTCACCTTTACCTTTCCATCCATGGAAATGATAATATTCTGCGGCTTTACATCACGATGTACAATCCCGTGGCTGTGTGCGGCTTCAAGCCCCATAGATACCTGGATTGCAATACTGGTTGCCTCTTTTACAGAAAGCTTACCCTTTTTGGAAATGTATTCTTTAAGGGTAATTCCTTCGATAAGCTCCATAACGATGTAATAAACCCCGTTATCATCCCCCACATCAAATACATTTACTATATTCGGATGGGTCAGGACTGCCGCAGCCTGTGCTTCACTTTTAAATTTCCGGATAAATGTTGTATCCTCTCTAAATTCCGGCTTAAGAACTTTTACAGCAACAAACCTATTCAGCTTATGGTCTTTTGCTTTGTATACGTCCGCCATTCCGCCGGTACCAATTTTTCCTAATATCTCATAGCGCTCTGCTATGATCATTCCCGTTTTTAACATGCTTTCACCTCATCTGCGAATGGTTCTACCAATACAATTGCAATATTATCCTTGCCACCATTGCGGTTTGCTTCTCTGATAAGTATCCTGCCTTTTTCATCCAGATCTGTATCTGTGTCAGAAATAATCTCTTTAAGCTGGCTGTCCTCAACCATGTTGCTGAGTCCGTCCGAACACATCAAAACCACATCTCCGGGTTTCAGTTTCAGATCAAAGAAATCAATATCCACTGTCTTTTCTGCTCCAAGTGCCCTTGTAATGATGTTTTTCTTCGGATGTTTCCTTGCCTGTTCAGCATCAAGTTCTCCCATCCTTACCATTTCCTGCACCAGTGAGTGATCCCTTGTTATCTGCTGAATCTCCTCTCCGATCACATAAAGCCTGCTGTCACCTACATTTGCCACATAAGCGTAATGTCCTACAATAGTAGCTGCCACCATCGTAGTCCCCATTCCCCTGAGTTTCTCATCCTGCTGTGCCTGAGTAAGAATCTCGGTATTTACACATTCAATGGCATGACGGATTACTTTTACCGGATTAAAATCTGCATCCTGCCGGATTTCCTCCACCATAGATGTAACGGCATGAGAAGATGCATAATCTCCTGCATTATGACCTCCCATACCATCTGCAACAACAAACAGATTCGGAAGATTTCCAACCGGGTCAGCAGTTGCAAACACATAATCCTGGTTCATTTCCCGCTTTTGCCCGACATCAGTAGCTGAATATATCCTCATGTCACTTCTCGCTTTCTGTTTTTTCCATATAACTTTTTCTTAGCTGTCCACAGGCACCGTCAATATCACTGCCCATTTCTCTTCTAATAGTAACATTTATTCCACATTTTTCAAGTTTTATTTTGAAATTCTCCACAGCCTGTCTTGTTGAACGCGCGAAAGAACGCTCCTTAATAGGGTTTACCGGAATCAGGTTTACATGACAGTTTATATCTCTGATCCTGCCGGAAAGTTCTCTTGCATCCTCATCGCTGTCATTGACTCCAGCTACCAGACTGTATTCAAATGTAATCCTGCGTCCCGTTTCTTCAAAATAACAGCGGCAGGCTTCCAGAACTTCATCCATGCTGTATTTGTTTGCGATCGGCATCAGTTCCCGGCGTTTCACATCATTAGGTGCATGAAGAGAAAGTGCAAGGGTCATCTGAAGCTTTTCTCTCGCAAGATCATAAATCTTCGGAACCAGCCCGCAGGTAGATACGGTCAGATTTCTCTGACTGATATGAAGTCCTCCGTCCTCCGTCAGGATATGTATAAATCTGAGAAGATTCTCATAATTATCCAGAGGTTCCCCTGTTCCCATGACCACAACATTGGAAACTCTTTCTCCCGTCAGAACCTGTATCCTGTATATCTGGTCCAGCATTTCTGAGGGAAGAAGGCATCTGGTCAGTCCTCCTATGGTAGAGGCACAGAATCTGCATCCCATACGGCATCCCACCTGGGAAGAAATACAGACAGAATTTCCATGTTTGTACCGCATGAGAACGCTCTCTATTACATTCCCGTCGCTGAGACGAAACAGATACTTCTGTGTACCGTCAATCTTGGATGTCTGTACATCTACCATTTCCAGTGCTGTAACAGGATATTCTTTCAGCTTTTCTCTCAGGCTTTTGGAAAGATTGGTCATCTCGTCATAAGAGGTAACCAGATGTTCATGCAGCCAACTGTAAATCTGTTTCGCACGAAAAGGCTTGTCTCCAAGCGTAATCATCAGTTCCTTTAATTCATCGATTGTCATTGACTTAATATCTGTCATTATTTATTTTCTCCTGAATTTTGCAATAAAGAAGCCATCTGTTTTGTGCACTCCCGGCAAAAGCTGCAGATAACCCAGAGCTGTTGTCTCAGAATGCAGTTCCTCCGGCAGATAAGGATCAATACTTTCCAGTTTAAACGGATGATTATTCATAAACCACAGCATATTCTCTTCATTTTCTTCTTTTGCAATGGTACAGGTACTGAATACCAGTACTCCGCCCGGCTTCACATATTCCGCTGCACAGTCAAGGATTGTTCTCTGAAGGATCACGATCTCTTCCTGTTTCTGAGGCGTTACTCTGTATTTGATCTCCGGCTTTTTTCCAATTACTCCATATCCTGAGCAGGGAACATCTGCAAGAACAATATCTGCCTTCAGTTCTGAATCCACATCAAATACTGTAGCATCCATCACATGAGCCTGCACATTGATACAGTCAGTTCTGTGAACATTCTCTTCAATCATATCCACTTTATACTGACTGACATCACGTGCGTCTACTATTCCGTAATCTCCCATCTTATCTGCAATATGAAGACTCTTTCCGCCAGGTGCCGCACACATATCTATCACATAATCCCCTTTTTGCGGATCTGCAACTTCTGCAACCAGCATGGAGCTTACATCCTGCACCTGGATCTTTCCCTGGATAAAGGCATCCAGTGCAAGAATGTGGTTATAATTTGAAATTTCATACGCATATGGCAGATAAGGTGCAGGTTTCACCTTTACTCCCTGATCGACCAGGCTCTCATAAATCTCTTTCTGTGGATATTTATGGGTTCTGCAGCGCACTGTGATCGGCTTCTCTGTGAGAAAATCTGCAAGGATCTTCTCTGTCTTTTCTTCCCCGTAATCTTCAAGCCAGCGTTTTACCAGTGTTTCCGGCATGGAATATCTGACAGACAGATACCTAACCGGATTTTCCTCTCTTAATGGAATTTTCAGATTTTTCCATTCTCTGGCAATCGTACGAAGCACACCGTTTACAAAAGGTTTCAGACTGTAAAAGCCTTTTCTCTGTGCCAGTTTTACTGCCTCATTACACACTGCACTGTCCGGCACACTGTCCATAAATCTGATCTGATAGACAGCACTTCTCAAAATTTCCCTGATCACAGGCTTCATTTTATCTACAGTTACTTTTGAATATGAATTAATAATATAATCTATTAAAATACGATATTCCAGTGTTCCTTCACAGACTCTGGTGATAAAGGCTCTCTCCTGTCTTGGAAGGAACTGATATTTGGAAAGAGCATTGCGGATTGCAATATGGCTGTGTTTTCCCTCTTCCTCAATTTCCAGTAATATCTGTAATATCAGTTCTCTTGTATTTATTCCATTAGTCACGATCTCTTCCTCCAGCAAGTATGATCAATCTTAAAAGCTGCAGGATTGATGAAGCAAGTGCTGCAACATAGGTGAGTGCTGCCGCTGTAAGAACCTTCCTTGCACCTTTTACCTCATCGTTTCCAAGCATTCCTGAACTTCCAAGCATTTTCAACGCTCTTGAAGAAGCATTGAATTCTACCGGAAGAGTTACAAGCTGGAAAATAACTGCAAAAGTAAACAGTATAATTCCCACAGTCAGCAACGGACGGATGGAAAAGATCAGTCCCGCCAGGAACAGTGGCCAGGAAAGTGTAGAACCAAGGTTTGCAACAGGTACAATCGCAGAACGAAGATTCAATGGCATATAGTTAGTTGCATGCTGGATAGCATGTCCGCATTCATGCGCAGCCACTCCGATCGCAGCCACAGATGTTTTATCATATACATCCTGGGAAAGTGCCAGTTTCTTACTTCCCGGATCATAGTGGTCTGTCAGGCTGCCGGATATGGGTACTACCGTAACATCAGGACAGCACCATTCCGATAACCAGCAATAAATAAGTAGGATCAAAATAATAATATCCGTACATCTAATCACTCCTTATGATCTGTAAAAACAATTCCAGTTTCAATATGATATCCCCGGAGAAAAGCTTCCGTTTCCATACGCTTCTTACCTTCCAGTTGTACCTCTGTAAGGATCAGCACTCCTTCTCCACATGCTGTATGGATCCCCTCTTTATCTGTCAGGAAGATTGTTCCAGGAACAGCCTCTGTTTTCTCAGTGCTGACTTTACATTTCCACACTTTCAGAGTTTTTCCATTAAGAAATGTATAAGCACTTGGCCATGGATTCAGGCCACGGACAAGACGTTCCAGTTCTTCTGCAGATTTTCTGAAATCCATCAGTCCCATCTGTTTGGTAATCATAGCCGCATAAGGTGTAGGACTCTCCTCCGGCTGTTTCTCAAACTTTGCTGTTCCCTGCTCAATAGATGGCAACGTCTTTATCAGCAGTTCCGCACCGGCCTGCGCAAGTTTTCCAAACAGACTTCCACCGGTTTCTTCCTGAGAGAGCGGGATTACAATCTTTGAAATCATGTCACCGGTATCAAGACCTTCTCCCATCTGCTGGATCGTTACACCAGATACTTTTTCCCCGTCGATCACAGCCTGCTGGATCGGAGCTGCTCCCCTGTACTTCGGAAGAAGTGATGCATGGATATTGATACATCCAAACTTTGGAAGTTCCAGGATTTCTTTTGGAATAATCTGTCCATATGCAGCAACAACTATGATATCGGGATTGATTTCTTTCAGGATATCCAGAAACTCAGGATTATTTCTTACTCTTTTCGGCTGATATACAGGAATCTCATGCATAACAGCTTCTTCCTTTACAGGTGTAGGCAGCAATGTTTTCCCGCGCCCTTTCGGTTTATCAGGTTGAGTCACTACTGCTGCCACCTCATATCCGGCTTCCACCAGTGCATGTAATGAGGGTACTGCAAAATCCGGTGTTCCCATAAATACTGTCTTCATTTATATAATCTTACCTCTTCTTTCTTCTGCAGCATTATACTGCCTGCACATTTCTCTTTATCTTTCAGACAATTACCGTTCACTCCGTGCCCGGCAACACACTTCATGAGATATTTCCTGTATCACTCCTCATCCTCGTCATAGGAAACATGATGAAGTTCTCCTTCTACCAGTTCTGTATACATATGTCCATCCAGATGATCGATTTCATGACAGAAGGCACGAGCAAGGAGACCTTCTCCTTCATATTCTACTTCGTTCATATCTTCATCCAGTGCTTTTACTTTTACATAGTTCGGACGTGTTACCTGACCTGCCATTCCAGGCACACTTAAGCAGCCTTCATCACCGGTCTGCTCACCTGATGTTTCAAGAATTTCAGGATTGATCAGTACAAGTGGTCCCTCTCCTACATCGATCACAACGATACGTTTCAGCATACCAACCTGTGGTGCGGCAAGTCCCACCCCCATTGCATCGTACATGGTGTCAAGCATATCTTCAATCAGATCATGGATACGTGGTGTCATCTTCTCTACTGGTCTGCTGACCTTTGTAAGTACTTCGTCGCCTTCTACTCTGATTTTTCTAAGTGCCATTTTTATTCTCCTCTTCTCTGATTATTATTATCGCAATTCATAACTGTTCAATACCTTCACAGTTATGTTCTCCGCTTGCAGCGATGAAATTAAAAAAAACTGCCATAATTAACTGAAATCAAACTGTATGTATATTTTCCGGAAACCGGAATTTATCTCTATATATTTCTCCATCTGGTCTTTGATATGCACCAGAGTTTTATAATCTTTATGTTTCAGATAAATAACCTGTCTGTAAATATCTTTTACTTTACCGACCGCCGCATATGCCGGCCCGATAACATGCAGGTCATTTTCTTTGTATATCCTTTCTATATAAAGCTTCAGGTAATGCATAGCCTGGGTCAGCTTCTCATCTTCAGGGCCAGAGCCAAGAACTGCCAGCATATGAGCCGCAGGAGGATAGTCCAGAAGCATACGGTAACTCATTTCTTCCTCATAGAATGCCTGATAATCCTGCACTGCTGCCGCCTGGATACTGTAATGATCCGGATGATAGGTCTGGATCACTGCTTCTCCCGGCCTTTCCCCCCGACCGCCCCGGCCTGCTGCCTGACAGAGTAGCTGGAAAGTACGTTCCGCACACCGGTAGTCCTCAGCGTTCAGAGAAAGATCTGCTGCAACTACTCCCATCAGTGTAACATCCGGGAAATCATGTCCTTTAACGATCATCTGCGTTCCGATCAGCACCTCTGCCTCATGAGCCGCAAAAGCTGCAAGGATTTTCTCATAGCTGCCCTTGGTTCTCGTTGTATCAAAATCCATCCTGAGAGTCCTGATTCCCGGAAAGGTTTCCCGCACAATCTTCTCAATCTGCTGTGTTCCTGCCTTAAATCCGCCGATGTAAGGCGAACCGCACACCGGACATATCCCTGGCTTTCCTGTTTCATATCCGCAATAATGGCACAAAAGTCTTTCGTTATTGTGCTCTGAGAGAGAAACATCACAATGAGGACACTTCATCACATGTCCACAGGAACGACATGAAACAAATCCTGCATATCCTCTGCGGTTCAGAAAAAGCATTACCTGTTCTTTTTTCTCAAACCGGCTTTTCATCTTTTCCCGAAGTTCTCTGCTCAGTACAGACCGATTTCCTGCCTTTAGTTCTTCCCGCAGATCCACAATGGAAACCTGAGGCATCGGTCTGCTTCCGTATCTCACATTCAGTCGAACCAGACCATATTCTTCCTTCATTGCCTTACTGTAAGCTTCCACTGAGGGAGTTGCCGATCCCATCACTACATTTGCATGTTCAAAAGCAGCCCTCTGGATTGCAGTTTCTCTTGTATGATAACGGGGACTGCTCTCACTTTTATAACTTGGTTCATGTTCTTCATCAATAATGATCAGTCCCAGATTGGCAAACGGAGTAAACAATGCTGATCTGGGACCAATCATTATCTGGATTTCTCCCCTTTTTGCGCGCCTGAGCTGATCATAGCGTTCTCCCTGAGACTGTCTTGAATTGATGACTGATACTTTATCTCCAAATCTGGCATAAAACCTGCGTACTGTCTGATATGTCAGCGCAATCTCCGGAATCAGCACGATTGCCTCTTTTCCCTGAGAAATGGTTTTTTCGATCAGCTTCATATAAACCTGCGTTTTCCCGCTTCCGGTCACACCCTCGATCAGCACAGGACGTGGTGAGGGCTTTTCCCACTCTTTTTGTATCTGTCTCACTGCCGCTTCCTGCTCATCTGTAAGGAGCATCGGCGCTTCTTCCGTAATATCATCGATGTTCAGAGGATTTCTCATTATTTCATCATATTCTATGCGGATAATCCCCTGCTCTTTCATTTTCTTTACAACAGCAGAGGTCGCGCCCAGTTCTTTCGACGCCCGGGTAAAATCCAACCGTTTTTTTTCCAGAAGTTCCCGCAGAAGTCTTGTCCTTGCCTTAAATCTTGTCTGTTCAAGCTCTTTCAGCATCTGACAGCCTGCGTCTTCGGAAATGGCCAGACATATATATTTTTTTTCTTTTGCCCTGATTTTCTCCTGAACCGGAAGTACTGTTCTGAGGGCCTGTATCATCGTAGAACCATAATTTTCCCTCATCCAGGCTGCCAAAGCAATAAGTCTGGATTCTGTAGTCTCCTCTCCGCTGCAGATTTTACTGATTTCTTTAATCTTTTCAGGAGCGATCTTAGGTTTATCTGACAATCCGGTCACATATCCTTTACGAAGCTGACTGGAATTTCCAAAAGGGATGGCCACCACCATCCCTGCTTTTATTTCCTTCTCCAGTCTCTCCGGTATACGATATTGAAAACTCCGATCCAGTTTATCACTAGAAATATCAATTATTATATCAGCATATATCATGAACTTATTCCTGTTTGGTCCGCCATCTATTTACCGGCAAGAATATCTGCGATCAGGACACGTTCATCCATCGGATATTTCTTTCCCTTAATTTCCTGATAATCCTCATGACCCTTTCCTGCCAGAACTATGATATCTCCCGGTTCCCCATGATGGATTGCATAGGCAATGGCTTCTTTTCTGTCTGCGATCTCCACATATTTTCCATCAGTTTTTGCCATACCAAGCTTAATATCATCGATAATCGCCTGAGGTTCTTCATCTCTTGGGTTGTCGGAAGTGATGATTGTAAGGTCCGCAAGCTTCCCCGCAACTTCCCCCATCTCATAGCGGCGAAGCTTTGATCTGTTGCCTCCGCATCCAAACAGACATACCAGTCTGTGAGGATGATACTCCTTCAACGTGGTCAGAAGACTCTCCAGAGCCATGGCATTATGCGCATAGTCGATCATAAGGGTAAAATCATCAGATACTTTCACCATTTCGATACGGCCCTTTACCCTGGCAACCCTCAGTGCTTTGAGAATATTCTCTTCGGAAACCTTAAAATGACGGCAGATTGCGATTGCTGTCAGCGAATTATAAATACTGAATTTACCTGGGATATCAATCTCCACATGAAAATCCAGAAGTCCTTTCAGATGGTAGGAAATACCCAGATATCCCTTACCTCCGACCAGTTTTGCATCTTCTGCACGAAGATCAGCCTCCGGTGAGAACCCATAAGTTTCCAGACTGCAGGTATGGCCTTCGATAATCTTCTCAAAATGCTCGTCATCTCTGTTGACAATTCCTACCTTACACTGCTTCAGAAGCAAGGATTTACATCTGAGATAATCATCAAAATCTTTATGTTCATTTGGTCCGATATGATCCGGCTCAATATTTGTAAAAATACCAAAATCAAAAACAAATCCCTGAGTTCTGTGAAGCATCAGTCCCTGGGAAGACACCTCCATAACCACACAGTCACATCCGGCTTCCGCCATCTCGTGGAAATACTCCTGGATCATATAGGACTCCGGTGTTGTATTCTTTGAGGGAATTACTTTATCACCAATGATCGTTTCAATGGTTCCGATCAGACCTACTTTATATCCGGCATTCTCCAGAATGGACTTTACCATATAAGTAGTGGTTGTTTTTCCTTTGGTTCCTGTAATGCCTATTGTCTTCAGTTTCTCTGCCGGATGACCGAAATATGCGGCAGAAATAAATGCCATCGCATATCGGGTATCTTTCACAAGAATGACTGTCACATCCTCCGGTGCCTCAACAGCTTCCTCCACGATCAGAACCTTCGCTCCTTTTGCAACTACATCCGGCACAAATTTATGACCATCCACCACTGCGCCACGGATACAGATAAAAAGAGAACCCTCTTCTACCTTCCGGGAATCATAAATAACATTCTTTACTTCCTGGTCTGTACTGCCCTGAAGGCATGTATACTCCAGCTTTTCTAGCAAGGATACTAATTTCATTTTAATCCTCCATATCATTTCCTGCCTGCCTGAATTTTATACAGCCTTCTGTAACAATTTTCTCAAAATCAGGCGGAGGTGTTTTACTATAGCAATCCTCTAAAATAATGCATTATTTACGAGAATTGCTATAAAGCGTATATTCTATATAAGAATATCACACCTCCCCTGTCGTTTCAACGTTGTTTATCTACTTCTGATGTTTTTTTGTTTTCATATAACAGAATGCGCTGACTCCGGACATAATGGCAAAAATTCCCAGCACAATATACAAAGCTGTTTCCGTTTCGTCTCCTGTACGCGGCTTGGAAGCAGCAGTATAGGCATTTCCGGACTTTGACTCATATCCATAACTCTGAACCGCCACAGGTGCAGACGTAGGCTGTGGTGTGACTGTAACAGTATTATCATTTCCGGTCAGTTTTACATTTGCCTGAGATGTGATTGCCTGTGAGCCGGTTTCATTCGAAGTAACTGTTACCTCATTGACCAATTCCTGACTTGCCTGATATTGAGGAACCGTCACTGTTGCATAGAGTACAAATGCCTCTCCCGGTGCAATCTGTGGAATCAGTGCCTGCGTACCGCTACTGTTTAATGTCACACCTTCTTTCTGGACAAATTTTGCCTGTATTCCGGCATTCCGGAATCTTTCCGTGCTTAAAACCGAATGCAGTGTCCGCTCGCCTGTATTTCGGATACAGATCTGATATGTAATCGTATCCCCCGGATATGCCTGTGTTCTGTCTGCCGTTTTCTCCACCTCAAAGGCGGCCTTTAATGCAGTTATCTCTGTTTTGACAGATTTCTGGCATTCAATATTTTCTTCTTTTCCCGGATATTTCACTTTCACAGTTACAGTATTGATAATTTCTCCAGTCTGTTCTTCTGTCGGCTCCACTATCATCCGAACCTGCCTGATTTCTCCGGCCTTAAGACAGGAGATGATTCCCTGCATACCATTTACTGTAAATCCCTCTTCCTGCTTCCATCCGGCTTTCATACCGCTTTCAGAAAAAGTACCGGATATCTCTATATTTTCCAGTGACAAATCTCCTGTATTTTGTACTGACAGTATATAGACCAGTTCCTGTCCTGCACGCGCCTCTTTTGTTTCCTGCTGCAATTGAGCTGCAATTCCTGTTTTTGCTTCCTGTACAGAAAGTAAAGCAGAAGGAGATACCGCCATTGTCTGAACCTCTTCCCCCGCTTTCATCCAGACATATGCTCCTGAACCATCCTGATCTTTATAAAGCGGTGTGTCCTGGCACAGTGGATAATCCACTTGTACAGGAGAGATACGATATTCTTCCCTGAGAGATATCGGTACCTTCAAACTGAAAACATCTGTTTCCGCATCCGGAAGCAGCACCTCACAGGTCAGCTTTGTAATCTGGGTTATCTCACCTTTCTGATTTTGTATCTGCACAGACTCTGCCTGCATATCATGTTTCAGATCATCTTCCTTTACCTGAAAATATTCTGAAATGTATGCTGTCAGAAAATATCTGCTGATCTCTGTATTGGATCTTACTGTTTTTTCTTCTTTTTCTGTAATCTGTTCTCCTGTAACCTGATTTTCATTTTCTTCCGCATTTTCTCCTTCAGTCCGATATTCTTCTCCCACATTTTTTTCCACATTCTGGTATTCTTCACCTTTTATATTCTCTTCTGCGTTGTGATATTCTTCTCCTTCCTCATTCACCGCTATATTCTCTGATCTGCTTTCCGTATCCCCGGTTTCTGCTTTATATTCCATATTTTCCACTGATGCCACATCTGCATTCTCCTCTGCTGATACATCCGTTTTTTCTGTCTGCCCATGTACATTCTCCGGATTCGGATTCTCATATTCTTTTTTATACAGTTCTTTCAGGCCACTCACTTCCAGTGTAAGTTCTGCCTGAAAATTCTCCTCATCAATCCATTCTGCATACTCTCTTAAACTTACGGCAGGCACGGACAATTCTGTTTCTCCGAATTCAGCAGCAGATGCCGCACCGGTTCCCAACATCCCGATAGCAGCAGTCATCATTGCTGCTTTTTTTAACTGATTCCATATTCTTTTTTTCATTCTCTCTTTCTCCTGAAATTTTATTCTATGTTATCTGACGTATTTTTACTGTTAAAACTATACCTTTTTCCTTAGAAGCCTGTCAGACAAATATTCGCAGACATACACATCTCCCCTCTCCATCCCGCATAACAAAATATTTTCAGGGTTTCTGCTCAGGATTTAAAAATATCTCCTGAATCATCAATAAATAGTTGGAAATCTCTGCACCGGACCGGTGCATGAAAATAAGAACGTTGTACCTGCAGAAAACAGGAACGATATCAACAGCTTTCTGTTTCTCCGTAAAGAACACTGTCGATGGTTTTACTTTAACATGTCTCTGTTATAAAAACAAGATACCACTTTTTATTTTTCGTATTTGTTTATAATTCTTTTATAAATTTACCGATTGTTTCAGAAATTCGACATACTTTGAACATAAT